>ERZ1034701.445-NODE-445-length-16480-cov-10.046149_pt1 | contig 16480 bp, 8 predicted proteins | sample MGYA00520651_ERZ1034701 | MGnify/ENA primary metagenome ERZ1034701 (study PRJEB33766, sample SAMN09781713) | gut metagenome | biome: gut microbiome | host: Homo sapiens | place: Madagascar | study: EMG produced TPA metagenomics assembly of the PRJNA485056 data set...
TTTATATAAGAGAGATTTTATCTTCTGTAATTATTAATTCTTCATTATTAATTATACATTATTTTTAATTCCACCCCTGTATCTCACCGCCGATGTCAATCTTCACCTTCTCAGGGTTCTCGGTGATGGTCAGGTTGACGAGATGCTCCACGCCCGGCTTAAACTGGAACTTACTCTCGAAGAGATAGCTCACGCCCTTCATCACCACCTCGATGAGCGGCATGCGGTTTTCCACACGCTGTGGCACGATGATGGCAGAGTAGCTGAAGTCATCGTCTTGGTGAGCCGTGATGGTTTGGCGAGTGCCCTTCACATAGCGAGTGGCAACGCCTGCCTGCAGGTCGACGGTGGCAGAGGGCACGGTGTTGTGGATGTAAACCGTAGCCGTGGTAGGCATATCGCCCTCAAAGTCCTCGCCCTTGATGAGTCGAATCTTCAGCTTGCTCATGATGTGCTTGAAGTTGAGGTTGATAGGCGAAGTCGATGCGGTGATGCCCTTGCTGGAGGCATAGAGCAGGTCGCTTGCCTCGTAGCCGCCGAGAGCCTCGGCTGTCTTTGGCGTACTCTGGTCGGTGCTCACGCTGAATGGCTGGTCTTCTATGCTGCTCACGCCCTGTATGTATGGGTAGTAAGCGTAGGCATTGTAGCTGCCCTCGTCCCAGTAGAGGGTGCGTGCGGCTGCCCAGGTGTTACCATCAAAGGTCAAGCCTTCATTGTTTACCAAGTTGCCACCTATCTCCAGTGGGGCGTTGGCATCAGCCACATAGAGACCTATCTTGTCGTTTGCCTCGAAGCTTGTCTCTGTGGCACGGCTGCCCAGTTGTCTTGCTTTTCCAGAGTTACCTTGCCCTGGATAGCTAACCGCAAATATCATAGGTGTTGACTTTGCATCCTGTAAGCGAGGAGCCGTTTCCGACTCTTCGCTACAAGCTGCCATTCCCACCATTCCTAATATAGCCAACGCAAAACCTGCGTATCTTATTATATGTTTCTTCATGTTTTTTTCTTTTTAGGAGTTAACGATGTCTTCTTACCTTAGCCATTTGCAGTGGGCTTCCCTTGTGGAAGACAGGTGCATGCTGATAGGTATGGGCAGTGCGCTGGTCGCCATTGGTACCGAAGGCACGGCTCTCCACTACACCTGCATCTCGCTTATCATTCTTCACGAAGTCCTCGAAAGAGAATGTTTCGCCCGCATACTGCTTGATGCGCTTCACGATACTCTCACGGCTGATGGTGCTATAGTAAGGAATATCATTGTTCATACAAGAGTTTGGCTCCGAGCGGAATACGCCACGGTTGTGCATATATCCACCCTCGTAGATGTCCACGATGTCGCTATAGCGGTCGTCGAAGATAAGATGGCTCCAACCCACGCTGTGCATCTTGCCGGTGATTTCGAGATTGTCGTACCATCCTAGTGATTTCGCACCGAGGATAGCATCGACGTGTCCGCAGCAAGTACAGTCGCAGAAGTCGATGAAGGCATTGTGGTAGATGTACTCATCGCCCAATTTGCCAAATCCATGACCGCCTGCTTCATGCTGAATCACGCCTCGTGTGTCGAGTGGATAACCGTATGTGCTCTGAGGGCAGAAAGCAATAGCTGCTCCACTATCCCACATCTGACAGATGCCACCGTAATCAGTAGAATTAGGCACGATGATAATCAATGTCTGATCCAAGTTGTTCTTGGTGACAGTAGGAGCACCCAAAGAATAATCGAATACTTCATCATAATCTGCCTTCAAACCGACACCGCCTGTATAGGTGGTATTGAATCGGTTATAGCGGATGGTATTTACTGTACCTACGCCACTTTCTGTAGAAAGAGGCATAGCTGTATATACATTGAAGTAATCACGATAAGTCTTATATGGCTCGATGCCGAAGAAGTACTCCACCTCTTGCTTGATGTCCTTCAGGTACTCGCCACTGGCAATGTCCTTGGCATTGAAGCCATCGCCGAGCAATACGATGTTGATACCACCATTGTTGCCCTTGGTAGCTTTTTGCAAGGTAACCCATTCATCCTCGCCATATTGATAGCCATACTGAGATACCTCACAAGTATGTGTATAATCCTTGTCCTTCAAGCGGAATACCACCTGACCATCACGGTTATCTGCATTCTTAGCCATGCCCTTGATGGTCAATGTAACCTCCGTCTTCTTATTGCCGCTGGCAGGAGAAACCTCACACCAATCAGGCTTGCTAGCCACTTCCCATTCGCCCTCGGCATTAATGGTCAGTGTCTGCTTATGCTCAGTGCTCAAGGCGCAAGCTACGGCAGGGCGGCAAACGAGCTCGTGGTGAGCAGCAATACGTTTGAAATCTTTCCAACCATTGGCTGCTTGATACTGCTGGATAGCAGATTCAGGAACTTCAAGAGTGAAATTGTCCTTAGCTACACCATTGAATGCACCATTCTGTACGTATGCAGGCATATCACCTTTGCAGACAATACTATAGATTCCAAAGCAATCCTCAAAAGCACCGCCGTCTTCCATGCCGCTTGATTCGTAACGTATGCTTTCGAGACTTTCCGGGAAGATTAAACCTTCAATGCTACTGCATTTAGCAAAGGCACCAACGCCAATTGATAGAAGTCCTTCAGGAAATTCTACTGTTCCCATCAAACGCCAGTTGTAGGCAAATGCTCTATCGCCGATAGCTCTTACAGCAGATGGTAATTTTAATTCTCCCGAGAAATCACAGCCATAGAATGAGTTTTCTGAGATGACAGTTAAATTCTTTGGAAGTTTTAGTTCTCCCTTTAATGGGCAATGCGCAAAAGCACTAGCACCGATGCTTGTAATGCCATCATGGAGTGTTAAATTTCCGTCGAATCCTGAACCATCAAAACATTCAGAAGGAATATAGGTAACTCCTTGTGGAATCTCAATAGAGCCCGTCAGATTAGGGTCTTCTTGGAAGGCTCCTTGTCCTAGATATTTCAGTTTAGAAGGCAACTTGATACTGCCATGTAATCCTGTATTATCTCCAAAAGCTCCTACTCCAATAATTTCCAAGTTGTCAGGGAGTGTAAGTTCGCAAGAAAAACGACATCCTCTGAAAGAACCATCCCAATAGCCTTGGTTGATTCCAACGATATCTCCGATTCTTTTAAGTGTGGATGGCAAGGATAATGAACCATTCAAATTTCTGCATCCCCAAAATGCGGCTCTTCCAATATATGTCACACCTTCAGGTATGTTAAGTGAGCCAGTGAGATTATCGCAAGCTTTAAATGCGTATGGATTTATGGCTTTCAATTTATCGGGAAGTACCAAGCTTGTCAACGTTTTTTTCTCGCTCATGGCATTCTCTGGAATCTCATCTGCTTTTCTCTCATCACCATCGCCCATAGCCATGATAGATACTTCCTTCAAATTGATGGCTGCAAGGTATTCCATTGAATCTTTCATGAATTCAAAGTCCTTGGCATTGATTTCACCAGTAATCTTCAGATTCTTAATCTTCTTATAATCCTTATTAGCCGCAGCTATCGCCTCCTTCAAGCCACCAGCGGTAGAGTTGATAACCACATACTCCTTAGCCGTTGCATCATGGCTCACGAGGTCGTTTTCCCATGGGGTGATGCTCTCGCTTACCAGGGTGAGCTTGTAGGCACCTGTACCTGCCTGCTTATCCACCTTGATACCGAAGTTCATCATCTTGCCTGCTACGTAGGTAAGAGGTTCATTCTTCGTAAATTTGTAAGGCACACCACCGATGGTGATGCTAAAGAGGGTGGTACCAGCTGCCACGGTTTGAGGGATGACGATGGTACGCCATTCGTCACCTACGCGAGAAGGGATGGTGGCGGTATTCTCCACACTGCCAGCTACCTTTACTGTACCATCGGCAAGATTGATGCTTGCCTTGCGAGCCACATTGGCTGTCAATACAATCTTCTCTGTGCTAGCCCATTCGCCCTCGGCAAAGCCGCTGCCCTGAATCAGGGTAACTCTCGCATTAGACATACGGTGAGCCATCGGCAGGCGAATCACATTGGTGGTAGGAGCCACGTCGCCCACCTTGCCCCAGAGGAAGTCGCTCGCCTCGTAGCCACCCATCTCGCCTTCGGCTGATGCCTTGCTCTGATCCTTCTGTACCTCAAACTGATAGTCGTCGATGCTCTCAGGATTACCGTATGGGTAGTAACCATATACGTCGATATGGGTATGCTTGTCTTTCCAGAAAAGGTCGTAAGCGGAATCCCACTTATAGTTTGGCTCGTCGAAGGTATGGCGCACATTGTCGCCACGGTTGCCGCTCGCCTTCAGGGTGCCTGGGGTATTGCCATCATAATCCACGATGTATACACCCATCACATCGCCATTGCAGAAGCCATTGTCGTTGACACGGGTAACGGCTAGCTGGTCGATGTCGCCAGAGAGCTGTATGCGATTGCTGTCGTGCTGGTCATTGTTGCCACTGAACAGGTCGTCGCTACATCCCGTAAGAACCATCATTCCTACGGCTAGCATATATAATAATGTATATCTTAATTTTCTCATGATCACTTCATATATCTGATGAATATTTAGAAAAAGTTCATTCGATGCTCATTCGATGCACATTCGATGCTCATTCGATGCTTACTCGGCTGTGCCTCCGTAGTCGATGCCGTCGTCCTCCCACTTCGTGATATTCACGTTCACGCCATTGCTGGTTTTGCTCAGGGTAACGGTAAACTGGTATTTCTTGCCAGCTTCGAAGGCGGTAAACTTGGCATCCTTGGCTAAGTTGTAATCTTTGCCATCCACATTGACGGTGATGAGATTGCCCTCGCCCACAGCTTGTGGCACTAGGATTGCCTTATAGTTATTGTCGCCATCCTTCAGCGGCGTGATGTTGAGGTCATCGCCAGTGGCGGTTGCTATGCCAGTGGATAGATTGACCGAGGCATTCGTCTTGAGTCGGTTGATGAGCACGCTGATCTTGGCTGCCTTGAGCGACGCATCGGTAAAGCCATTGCCTGCCACTAGCTTGATGACCATCTGGCTCATCACGTGCTTGGCATCTACCTTCACTGCATTCTCGGTAGGAGCCACGTCGGTGGTCTTGCCTATCAGCAGGTCGGCAGCCTTATAATTCGCCTCTTGGCTCTGGTCGGCTTTCACGCTCCAGGACATTGCCTCCACGCTGCCCACACTGGCTGCGTATGGATAATACAGATAGAAGTCGGCATGGGTGGTGTTGTCTTTCCAATAGGATTGGGTGGCAGGTGTCCATGTGCCGTTGGTATAGGTGTACTTGCTATTATCTACATAGTTGCCTGATGCCATCAGGCTTGTCGCCGAGCCATCTGCGTTGTGGTTTACGATGTACACGCCAATCATGTCTCCGGCTTCGAAGGCATAATCGGTAGCACGGCTGCTCATCGTGGTACTGATGTTGATAGGTAACTTTTCCGAAGGTGTCGGAGTAGGTGTAGGTGTAGGAGTCGGCGTCGGTGTTGGCGTCGGATCAGGGTCATTGCTTCCCCCGCCTCCAGAGCATGCGCAAAGTGCTAGCAATGCACATGCCACGATGGTAAGATGTTTCATATAAGCCATACGCTCTTCTGTTATTAGTTATAATTTTATTTGCAAAGATAGATAAAAAAGTTATAACTTGCAAGTTCATAATGGTTCATTCTTGAAAAAAGTAGGATTTTAGTGCGTTTTTCTGTAGATTTATTGCTATAAAACATAAAAAGGGAAACCACAAACTGTGATTTCCCTGATTTATTCTTATTTCTTGATGATGGCGTTGACGTCTTCGATGGTGCGATTGAATGGGCCGTTGTGCTCCAGTTTGATGGTACACATGGCTGCTGCAAACTTGCCTGCCTCGGTAGGTGTGGCTCCCTGCAATCGCTTGTACAGGTAACCAGCCGAGTAAGTGTCGCCACACCCCGTGGCATCCACCACCTCGTGAGGGGCATAGGCAGGAACCTCATAGAAGGTATCGTCCACATAGATGAGCGAACCCTCGCTGCCCAGCGTGATAATCACCTCGGTTACGCCCCAAGAGTGTATGAGCTTGGCTGCCTCGTGGGCATCCTTTACCCCCGTGATGGTCTCCATCTCTATCTCGTTTACCTTGAGATAGTAGGTATGCTTCAGCACCTCTTTCTTCTCTTTCCAGTCGATGGCGTATACCTTCTCGTCCTTCACCTCTCGCAGATAGCCCTGCACATCAATGGATACATGGCCCTTCTTAGAGAGATATTCCACTACTTCTGGAGAGAAATCATCGCTCAGGAGGCTACCCAGGTGATATACCTTGGCATCGATATGCTCCAACTGCTGGATGGTGAATGGATCTGCCTTGGCTAGCACTCGCTGCTTGCGCTCATTCTGGTTCTCACCATAGATGTTCTCAAAGAATACGGTGTTGCGAGAGGCATTCAGCGTTACGTCGATGCCTGCCTGGCGCATCTTTTCCACAGGTTCTGTCTCCGTAGGGTCCATAGCCGTAACCAGTGAGAAACTCACGTCCTTGGGCAGTTGGTTGATGGCATAGGCAAAGTAAAATGAAGTGCCACCTGCCATGTATACGGTGCGATTGGGGGTCACTATCTTGTCCTTGGTGATGTGACCTATACAACAAATATCTATCATTCTTTTTATTTATTTTGGATGCAAAGGTACTAAAAAACTTTGAAGTAAATTTGAATTTCCTGCATTTTATTTTGTTTTGTCCGCAAAATGGTGTACCTTTGCACTCGATTTAGACATTTAGAACATTATTTTGAGAAAAAAGATAAGTAACGTATATCAGTATTATGTGGTTTGATAATTTGATCAACGTGCATTCGGCGGTGCAGGGCATCGTCATCCTTTCATTGATATGTACCCTGGGTCTTGCCCTTGGCAAGATTCATGTCAAAGGTATATCCCTTGGCATAGCCTTCGTATTCTTTGTGGGCATCGTGGCAGGTCACTTGGGGCTTACCATCGACCATAACATGCTGGAGTTTGCCGAGAGCTTCGGTCTCACCATGTTTGTGTATGTATTGGGATTGTATGTAGGTCCTAACTTCTTCGGTTCGATGCGCCATGAGGGCATCTCGCTCAATCTGTGGAGTATGGCTGTCATCTTGGTGGGCACGCTCTTCTCCCTGGGGTTGTGCTATGTATTGCCAGTGAGTTTGCCCGATATGGTGGGCATTCTCTGTGGTGCCACCACCAATACCCCTGCCCTGGGTGCGGCGCAGCAGGCATTGCAGCAGCTAGGAATGCCTAGCGGCGGTGCGGCTTTGGGATGTGCTGTCACTTATCCCCTGGGTGTGGTGGGCGTTATCTTGGCGATGATGCTCTTGAGAAAACTCTTTGTGAAGCCAGAGGACCTGGAGATACGTCGTGGCGATGACGACGACCATACCTCCATCGGACAATATGTGATTGTGAATCCTGCCCTCAATGGCTGCACTATCGCCGAAATCTCGATGATGACCCATCGCAAGTTTATCATCTCTCGAGTGTGGAGGGGCGATCAGGTGATTGTGCCTCAGGCAGATACCGTGCTCCATACCAAAGATAATGTGCTCGTGGTAACCAATAAGGATGAGGCTTCGGCGATGCAGATACTCTTTGGCAAGAAGGTGGACAAGGAGTGGAACAATGAGAAGGTGGATTGGAATGCCATTGATGCCAAGGTGGAGAGCCGCATCATCGTGGTTACTCGCCCTGGATTGAATGGTAAGCGACTGGGGCATCTACAGATGCGTAATAGTTATGGTGTGAATGTGAGTCGCGTGTTGCGTGGTGATATCCGCCTGCTTGCCACCGATGACTTGATATTGCAATATGGTGATCGCCTCACCGTGGTGGGCGACCCTACCAGCATCGACCATGTGGAGCAATTCCTCGGCAATGCGGTGAAGACGCTGAATGAGCCAAACCTCGGTGCCATCTTCCTCGGCATCATCTTGGGATTGGCCATTGGTACCATCCCATTGAATATCCCTGGCATGACAGCCCCTGTGCGACTTGGTATCGCCGGTGGTCCTATCGTGATGGGTATTCTGATAGGTGCCCTAGGTCCTAGAGTGCATTTCATCTCTTATATGACTCGCAGCGCTGGCTTGATGCTCAGAGAGTTGGGACTTTCGCTCTATCTCGGTTGCCTGGGATTGGAGGCTGGTGGTCAGTTCTTCGAGACGGTCATCCGCCCTGAGGGCTTGATGTGGGTAGGCATAGGCTTCCTCATCACGGTAGTGCCAGTGGTCATCGTAGGTTTCATCATCCTGAAGACGAAGAAGTACGACTTCGGTAGCATCTGCGGCATCCTCTGTGGCAGCATGGCCAACCCGATGGCTCTGACCTACGCCAACGATACGCTGGATGGCGATACCCCTAGCATCAGCTATGCCACGGTTTATCCATTAGGTATGTTTGTGAGGGTCATCATCGCCCAGATCATCATCATGTTCTTCGTATAAACGAACGGTTGTAGCGTTACACCGTTACAGCGTTACAGTGGAAAATCTGCCTTTCTCGTGATGGTCATTGTCTTGCCCGTCAATGGATGCTTGAATGTGATTTCTTCGGCATGGAGGTAGAGGCGAGGTGCCTTCTCATTGCCATAGAGTGGGTCGCCAAGGATGGGGGCATTCAAACCCTCTTGATGGGCGCAATGCACTCTAAGCTGATGGGTGCGACCTGTCTTCGGAAATAGAGCCAAACGAAGATGATGGCGTTCTTCACTCCCTAGCACCTCATACTCCGTGATGGCCTCCTTGCCCTGCTCGTGATTCACGATTTGGCGAGGGCGGTCGAGGTAATTGGGCATCAGGGGGAGGGAGATAATGCCACGATGGTTCTCTCCGCTTGCCAAGCGAAGTATTCGCTCTTCTGCTTCCTTGTCTTTGGGGCATACGATAGCCACATATTTCTTCTGCACGTGATGATACAGGAAGGCTTGCTGCAATCGGTGATAGGCAAACTCCGTCTTGGCGATTATCATCAAGCCGCTCGTTGCCATGTCCAGGCGATGCACGATAAGTGGACCTTCGGCTTCGGGATATTGCTTCCTTGCCCAAGCATAGATGGAAGGCTGATGAATGTCCTTGCCAGGTACAGACAGCAATCCTTCTGGCTTGTGGATAACAGCTAGCTCACGGTCATCATATAAGATTTCTACTTTATTATATATGTGGGCGTCAGAGGCGGATGACTCAAAAACGCTGGCAGGCAACATCCAGTGGAGGATAGGCTTGCACTTGCCATTGCATGCTGGATAATATTGCAGATGATGGCGAATCTCCTCCTTAGGGCTCTCGCCCCACCAAAACATCGCCATTTGCAGTGGCTTCAAACCATACAGGTAGGCATACTGCAAGAGTTTTGGCTCGCAGCATTCGCCACTGCCAGCAGGAGGCACCATCTTCAAGGCTGCCACTCGGCTGGTAATTATATTCTGATTGCCCAGTAATGCCTCGTCTCGAAATATCTCCAATAAGTCCTTGTTCTCGCCTTGATAGTTGAGCATACGGAATTGCATGAAGAGCCATTGCTGCAAGGCATCGGATAATGTCTTGCGCAGTTGCTTCATCTGCTGTAGATCCTCTTGAAATTCAGCATGTTCCGTTTCGAGCGTTGTCTTTTCTGACAACGCTTTCTTGAGTCTTCTCAATTCTGCCTTCATAAATTGGCTTTCCTTGATCATCATCTGTTCTTCCTCTGGGGATAAACCTGAGCCATCTGTTGCTCCATTTTCCTTGGCAGCAAGCAAGGCTTCTTGCCTGCGGGCATCTCGCTTCGCCTTCGCCTCCTTCATCTTCTCCTGATAGGCGGCGATGGTGCGCTGTCGCTCTTGCTGCAAATCATGGATGATATGCTTTGCCTCCTTCATCTTTTCATCAGAAGATAAACGGGCGATGGCACGATTCAGATTCGTGATTTCTGCCTCATGCACCTTGAAGTATCCATCGGGTTGCAGGTAGTCGAATACGGCAGGCACGAAATCCTCCCAGTCGCTCCTGCCCCCTATCTGTCCGCTATAGGCAGCAAGATAGCCTATCTCTCGCTGTTTTTCCACGATGAGCACGCCAAACATTTTGCCCTTGTCTATCTCCTCTCGCCAGTCTTTTCGCTCCGCGAGATACTCTTGCAGCTCCTTGCATACCATAATGCAAAGAGGATGCGGCTCATAGTCGAGCGGATTGTTCATCCCCTCGGGTATGTTGATATCAGAATATCTGTTGATGTCTATTGGATGGTATATCATGCTGCAAAGTTAATAAAAATATTCAATAATTATCTTCTATTGAATGAAAAAGTATGTTTTTTGGCTAATTTTTAGTACCTTTGCATCCAGAAACTTTTATAGACAATAACGATAAGATAGCAAAAAGACATGACCAAGAATAGTAACTTCTTTTATCATCTGGTGGCTTTCGTCACGGTAGCCATTTGGGGCACCACCTTTGTTTCTACCAAGGTGCTGATGCTCAATGGACTTTCGCCTGCGCAGATTTTTACCCTGCGCTTCTCCATTGCCTATGTGTTGATGCTCTGTTTCAACCATCGCCGCCTCTTCTGCGACTCCTGGAAGGATGAGGTTAAGATGGCGCTGCTCGGCATCACGGGCGGCTCGCTCTATTTCCTCAGTGAGAACGAGGCGATGAACTATACCACCACTACCAATACCTCGCTTATTGTATGCTCCTGTCCGCTCTTCGCCACTCTACTGGTGCGCTTGGTGTATCGCGACTCCAATCGCATCAATGGCATCCAGCTCTTGGGTTCCTTGCTCGCTTTCGTGGGCATGATCATCGTGGTGCTGAATGGCAGGTTTGTGCTCCATCTCTCGCCAGTGGGCGATGCCTTGGCATTTACGGCTTGCATATGTTGGGCCATCTATTCGCTGCTGATGAAGGCGGTGTCGGGCGATTACAGTGCGGCATTCATCACGAGGAAGGTCTTCTTCTATGGCGTGCTCACCATCATTCCTTATTATCTCATCATTCCGGGTTTCCCACCATTGGAGGTCTTCGCCCGTCCGCAGGTCATCGGCAATCTGCTGTTCCTGGGTTGTCTAGCTTCCATGATATGCTTCCTCACCTGGAACTGGTGCATCGCCAAACTGGGAGCGGTGAAAGCCACCAACTGGGTATACTTCAACCCTATCACCACCATGATATTCGCCTCATGGGTGCTGGGCGAGAAGATTACCCCTTACTTCCTGGCAGGAGCCGCCTGCATCCTTTTGGGTATGTATATAGCGGATAAGAAGACGCAAACGATGAATTAGTACGTCTTCTTGCTATATTCGCTCGGGGTGCAGCCAAACTGTTTCTTGAAACTGGTGGAGAAGTGGGAGAGGGTGTTGAATCCAGTCATGTAGGCTATCTCCGATATGTTGTATTTCCCCTCTACTATCAGGGCGGCGGCACGGTTGAGCTTGTAAGTCTTGAAGAAGACGCTAGGGTTCTCGCCAGTCAGTCCTTTTACCTTATAGTATAGTTTGGTACGAGATATGTGCATCAGTTCCGTTGCCTTGTTCACATCTAGTTCAGAGTTGGCTAGTTCTTGCTCCATGATTTTGTACAGTTCGTCCATGAAGGCTTTGTCTTGTGGCGACAGCACCTCCTCCACGCTCTTGTCTGTTTGGGTGGCGTTGTTCAGGATGGTCTTTGCCTTCTCTCTGTTGGTGAGCAGGGAGTTGATCATAGCCAGCAACACCTTAGGGGTGAATGGCTTGGTAACATAGGCATCGGCGCCACTGTTCAATCCTTCCACCTGGTTCTCTGGGGTGGTCTTGGCGGTAACGAGAATCACAGGGATGTGGCATAGCTGTATGTCTTGCTTGATGGCTTTACACAGTTCGTAGCCACTGATGCCTGGCATGACCACGTCGCTCAGGATGAGACTTGGCTCTTCCTCACGGATGGCTTTCAGGGCACTCTCCGCATCAAAGCGATAGATGACGTGATAGTCTGTTGCCAACAAGGTGCGAAGATAATGCACCACCTCGGTGTCATCATCTACGATAAGAACCTTTGGACGGTTGTCGCTGCCATCTTCCTGCTCTATCTTATTGGCTATCATAGAATCTTTCTTGGCGGAAAGTTCCATCTTTTGCTCTTCCTCCAAGTTTCTCTTCTCGGCATCAGAATAGATTTCCTCATGGGTTGGCAATGCAAGCGTAAAGACTGCTCCCTGGCAATCCTTGCGGTTGTTGGCAAACAACTTTCCATGATGGAGAAGGGCAAGGCTGCGGGCATAGTAGAGGCCGATGCCAGTACCCCAGTTGATGGTACTAGCCGACTGGTTGTTCAACTGATAATAGCGCTTGAAGATGTTGTCCAGTTCCTTTTCTGGTATTCCCTTGCCAGTGTCGGCAACGGTTATCTTGACCCATTGCATCCCTTTCTTGTCTATCTCCGAATCCAAGGTGACATCTATTTTTCCACCACGAGGTGTAAACTTCATGGCATTTGACATGAGGTTGTTGATGATTTTCTCCAACTTGTCAACATCCAGCCAGATGAGATAAGAACCTTCTAAGCCATGGCAGTTGAGTGTGATGCCTTTTTCCTCGGCATTGACGATAAACAAGTCTATGATGCGCTGCATCTCTGTAACGATGTCACACAATTTGACATGTAATCGGAGAGTGTCGTTCTCCAGTTTGTTGAAGTCGAGCAACTGGTTTACCAATTTGAGCATTCTGTTCACGCTTCTGTTGATGATGTTGAGCAACTGTTTGTTGTGCTTGTTGATATCGGTGCTCTCGCAGAGTTGCTCCACAGGTCCTGAAATCATCGTCAGAGGTGTGCGGAACTCATGGGAGATGTTGGCAAAGAAGCTCATGTTCATCTTGTTGATGCGCTGTTCTTGTTCCTTTTCTACCTCAGCCTTCCTAGCCATTTCCTTTTCCATATTGATGCGTTGCTTGAATCGTATGTAGGCATAGCCTGCGCCAGTTGCCAAGAGGATATAGAGGCACCATGCCCACCAAGCGTTCCATGGCTCTGGGGCGATAGATACCTTGATGGACTTTTCGGCGATGGTGTGGTTGTTGTCGTTGCCCACGATCTTCACCTTGAAGGTATAGCAGCCAGCTGGCAGGTTGGAGTAATATGCCTCCGTATTGCTGCCAGCATCGACCCATGATTTGTCAAAGCCTTCCAGTTGGTAGAAATAGTGGATGCGCTTGTAGTCACTGTAGTCGATGGCGGAAAAGGAGATGCTAAAGCTGTTCTCCTTGTAGCCCAGGTGGATATGAGGAGAATGCTCCATGCTCTCCTCTATGTTGCCTTTTTCCTTGGCTTGTACGAGATTGTTATGCACCTTTAGGTTCTCAAACAGCAAGTTGATGGGCTGGTTGGTCGTAACGTTCTGAGGATTGAAGATGGTGAGACCGTGGGTACCACCAAAGATAAGTGTGCCGTCTTTCAACTTGCAGGAGGCACGGTCGTAGAACTGGAAACCACCGATGCCATCAGCCTCCTTGTAAGAGGTTATCTTATGGGCTTTGATGTCCAACTTGTTCAATCCATACATGGTACTCACCCAGAGGTTGCCATTCTTGTCTTCCTCGATGCTGGAGATGTCAGAGCATGACAATCCAGGGATAGGCTGCATTCGATGGGTGTTGGCATCATATTTTAAGAGGCCATTAGTGACGGTGCCAAACCAAATGTTGCCCTTGCTATCTTGGAGCGTCTTTGTCGGGATATAGACACTGCGCTTGATACACTTCTTCCAATCAGTGGGATTTACCTTAAACTCTCGGATGACCTTCGTCTTGCCATCTATTTCCAATATCGGCTTATAGAAAGCAGATACGAGCAGATTGCCATTATTGAGACAAATGATGCTTGGGATGAAAGTAAAGGTAGATGGGAACAACTGCTTCTTGGTCATGGTTCCATCTTGATGAGAAATGAGATAGATATCCACACCTGCTGTGGAAACCCACATGTTGCCCTGCTTGTCTTGTGCAAATTCCATAGGCATAAAAATGGGATAAGAATCTACAACACGCAATTCTCCGTTTTCATACTTACACTTGGCGACGTTCTCCGCATCGGCAAGCCAGATATAATTTCTGACATCTACATAGAGGTTGGTGATGATGTTCTTTTTATCATCATTGCTATTTTGATATACCTTGGGTATCTTTTTGATTTGCTTGTTCTCCAAGTCATAGACATAGATGCCATCTTTCTTGGTGGCAATCCAAAGATGGTTCGTGTGGTCTGGTACAATGGCGAGTACAGCTTGCTTGCCCACGGAGCGTTGCAAGGCAAGGTTGCTGTTGAACATGTCTTGATAACGATAGATGGTCTTCACGCCATCCTCTTCTGAACCGAGCCATAAGTTGCCTTTTGAGTCGGTGAAGATTTGGCTTACTTGCATATTGCCCAAGTCAAAAGGGAAGTTCTTGTCGCTTTGATGGACGAGTTTGTGATGGTTGTCGAGCAACCACAAGCCATGCTTGGTAGTATTGAGCAAGATGCCATTCTTGCCGTATGGATGCACGATGTTCACCATGTCGTGTGGCAATGACCAAGACTTGAGGCTGGCTGGCAGTGCCTGGAGTTGGCGGGTGCGGGTATCGAAGATTTGCATGCCGTCATAGCCAGATAGCCACAGCTTGTGTCCATCTTGCAGATAGGAATATTGGGAATGGCCTGAAAGTTTGATTTCTGCCTCTTTCTGGAATGTGTCCGAGCGATAGCCGGTGATGATTTGTGGTGTACGTATCCAGATGATGTCTCGGTCGTCGATGTGGCAGGTTAGGTTGAAGGTGGGTCTTTCTTCCAGTTGTTTCAACTTGACCACGAGTTTGTTAGTCTTTTCGTCATATTGATAGAAGGTATAGCCCGTGGTAAAGAACATTCTGCCGGCTTTGTCTTCCAGTATCTGCGTAAAATTCTTATTTTGCATGGTGAGGGGGATTCTCGTAAATTTGCCCTGCTCATTGTAGTAGCAGATGCCATTGGCCGTAGTTATCCACAGTCGGTTTTTGGAATCTCTGAAAATGCTGCTGATATTGTTGTCGGGCAGCCCCACGGAGTCGTGTACGCAGAAGTATTGGTAGTACTTGTTGCTGTCATACTTATTGAGACCACGGAAGGTGCCAATCCAGATTTGTCCGTATTGGTCCTCGCAGATGCTTTTTACTTTCTTGTTGGATATTTGGTCAGAGAGCACCCATTCTTTTCCCTCATAGGTGTTCTCCTCGTCGGTAGTGTCGTGATGCTGGCAGGCTGATAGTGTCAGCATGAGTCCTAGAAAGGCGTACAAAAGTATTTTCTCTTTGCTCATAGCTATTTCGTTATTTTTCTATTTGCAAAGATACGATAAATCCCTGATATATACAATTTATGAAGGACTTTTAACAAATAGGAAACTTTTTGAACAGATAGAAAACCCCATTTTGAACAAAATCAAAATACAAGAAAACATTTCAGAAAAGGGTGTATTGAAAAAGTGCGTACCTTTGCAGCGCAATTTTGAACAATTATCATTTTTATACTAGTAAACCAAAGGTGTAAAGACAATGAAAAAGTTATCATTATTAGTTATTGCATTATGTATAACATGTGGCAGTGCTTCAGCACAGCAAGCCCTCTTCGGAGGGCAAATGCCACAGTCGCCTGAGATTCATGCCGACAAGACGGTTACTTTCCGCTGTATGGCACCTGGTGCTCAAAAGGTGCAGATTACGGGCGATTTCTTGCCAACTCGCAAGATTGATACCCCGATGGGCAAGTTTGATGCCCCAGGTGTGGCTGACTTGACCAAGGACGATAAGGGTGTGTGGAGCTATACCACCACCTCTCCTCTGTCGCCAGAGTTGTATTCTTATACGATGATGGTGGATGGGGCAAGCGTTACCGACCACTTGAACGTATATACCGTGCGTGACATCAGCAATGTTTCCAACATATTCTTGGTAGATGGTGGCAAGGCAGACTTATACAAGGTTAACAAGGTGCCTCATGGAACAGTTTCCAAGGTGTGGTATGACGATGCCAAGGCAGGCATTACCCGTCGCATGACAGTTTATACCCCAGCAGGCTATGAGACAAGCAAGGTGAAATACCCAGTGCTCTATCTGCTTCATGGCATCGGTGGCGACGAAGAGGCTTGGATGGACTTGGGACGTGCTTCCCAGATCTTGGACAATCTCATTGCCCAAGGCAAGGCAAAGCCTATGATTGTGGTGATGCCCAATGGCAATATCTCCCAGGAGGCTGCTCCAGGCTATACTTCAGAGGGACTCATTGTACCAAGCTTGGGATTGCCTAAGACCATGGAAGGCTCTTTTGAGGTTTCTTTCCCTGAGGTGGTGAAGTTTGTGGATGCTCGTTATCGCACCTTGGCAAATACCCAGAACCGTGCCATCGCCGGTTTGTCAATGGGTGGATTCCATTCCCTCTATATTTCCATCAACAATCCTAAGACCTTTGGCTATGTGGGGCTCTTCTCGGCAGCCATTGGCAAGGAACAAAGAAGTGGTGGCGCCA
>ERZ1034701.451-NODE-451-length-16365-cov-7.223605_pt1 | contig 16365 bp, 16 predicted proteins | sample MGYA00520651_ERZ1034701 | MGnify/ENA primary metagenome ERZ1034701 (study PRJEB33766, sample SAMN09781713) | gut metagenome | biome: gut microbiome | host: Homo sapiens | place: Madagascar | study: EMG produced TPA metagenomics assembly of the PRJNA485056 data set...
GAAAAATGAAAGAGTTTAAATATACAATCGACGGAAAAGAATACAAGGTTCAGATTGAGGGTGTTGAGGACAACATCGCAAGCGTGAACGTGAATGGCGAAGCTTACAAGGTAGAAATGGAGAAGGAAGCTGAGCCTGAGAAGAAGAAGGTAGTGCTCGGCAAGCCAGCTGCCGCAGCTGATGAGGCTGAGGCTACTCCTGCTGCCAACGTAAATGCTGCCAATGCAGTGAAGGCTCCTCTCCCTGGTACTATCACCAGCATCGAGGTGGCTGTAGGTCAGGAGGTAAAGGCAGGCGATACTGTTGTCGTACTTGAGGCTATGAAGATGCAGAACAACATCGAGGCTGAGAAGGATGGCAAGGTAACAGCTATCTGCGTAAAGCCTGGTCAGGCAGTGCTCGAAGAGGATGCTCTCGTTGTTATTGAGTAATAAGCTTCTCAAATAACGAGATTTTCATTTCCTCGTTATCGAGTAAAAAAAAAGAAAAAACTTTACGATTATGATAAGAAAGGGTCGCAAGCAGCAGAATGCTCTTGCGACCCTTCTTTGTAGGGGGTGGCGAGGAAAAAATATTTTCCTCGGGACGAAAATTTATTTTCCTCGGCACGTACTGATTTTTTCCTCGGGAGGTTTTTCTTATATAGCTTCCCTATCAAGTCTTTTCCCCAAGCAAATATTCTTACAAGCAATTGTCCCTTGGTAATTACAAATTTCAAGAATTCCCTTACCACAGAGTTCTTGCTCTTGCCTGCCGCCATGAGATAGAGATTTCGGGCAGGGGGCGAAGGATACTTGCCCTCGGAGATGGCAGCCATCAGGTGATTCATCGTATCATAGAATCGCTCATCGGCATCTATCTTACCATTCTTGTTCACATCTATCGGAAGGATGGCAATGCTCCGCATCGCCGACCACGTCATCTTCATGTATCTTGGCGAGGTGATAGAGGAAGGCAGTGCCGACCAGGTGTTCAATCATCCCCAGCACGAACTGACCAAGAAATATCTCAACGGAGCATTTAGTTAATCTAAGCGCTCCGTTTTTTGTTGAGCAATAGAGAAATAAAAAATCGCCGCACATCTCCTATTGGGCGAGTGCACATCAGCTGTTGGGCATGCGCACATCAGGTGATGGGCGAGCGCACAACAGCTGATGTGCGCTCGACGAACCAATATTCTCAGAAGACATAACCTTATTCTTCGGACTTCTTCTATTCATTCTTTCGAAGACTTCCGATTGTTCTTTCGGGTGCTTTCGTCGCTTCTTTCGGGTGCTACTGATAAATAATACTAAAATAACACACATTTGCTTGTTTAGTTTCTATTTTTTGGTTATATTTGCAAAATAAAGAAATAATGCAATGAACAAGTTAAACAACAAAGGTTTCATTGGTTCGGTAGCTTTCAGCAAAGAAGACAAGGTTTTCTTTGGTAAAATAGAAGGCATCGAAGGACTCGTCAACTATGAGGGCTCAGACATTGAAGAGCTTGAAAAGGCTTTTCACGAAGCTGTCGATGACTATTTAACAATATAAACGAAATATGGCAAAGATAGAAGATAAGCATTCATATCAAAGAGTAATGGCAAGGATTGAGCATCTATTGCCATTCGTTAATGACAAATGCTATAATAACATAATACAATTATGCCAAAGATACTCTTATATATAACTGCAAAGATAATATGGAACTTTCTGTTCTATAACACTGATTATTATGAGAACAGAGCTCATGTTCATGTCGGCAAACGAGGAACAGAAGAGCTTTGCAAAATTTGGCTTGAACCAGAAGTAGAACTTGCGAAACAAGGCGACTTGACAGATAAGCAAGTAAAAGAAGTCTTGGATATAGCAAGAACCTATCGTTCTAGACTGCTCCATCAGTGGCAGCAATTCAAGAATGGAAAAACTATTAGAATAATAAAAATAAAGAAATAAGAATATGTATCAGAAGGAAGGTTACTGGAATGTGGAGCCTAAGATCAAGGCTTTGTCATTCCCTCAAAGGGGTAAGTTTCAAGTTACCTTGCAAGATGGTCGCAGCATCACGATGCCAATCTCTGCTTTTCCTTGCATGAAGAAAGTGCCAGTGAAGGAGAGGAAGAACTGGTATCTGATGGGCGGTGGCTTTACCTGGGACTCATGCCCAGAAGTGATTCATATCGAACAGATATTAGGTAATTATGCGAACTATTCGCATGAGAGGAACTAATAGCTGTTACCTAACAAGATATAGAAATATGGAAAAATTAAAAATGCAGAGCTACAACGGCGTGGAAGACAACATTAAGAAGATTACTATGTTGTTTCCTGACTGCGTGACAGAAGCCGTTGATGAAGAAATGGGGGGGGTAATTAAGCACCTCATTGATTTTGAGAAATTGAAGCAAAACCTTTCCGATAGCGTGATGTCGGAAAAGGCGGAGCGTTACCAGTTTACATGGCCAGACAAGAGCAAAGCTATCTTGCTCGCCAACTCCCCTATCAATGCCACACTCCGCCCTTGCCGTGAAGAGAGCGTGGACTTTGACAACACCCAAAACCTTTATATTGAGGGAGATAACCTCGATGTATTGAAGTGTCTCAAGGAGACTTATCTCCACAAGGTAAAGATGATATATATCGACCCTCCTTACAACACGGGCAAGGATTTTATATATGGAGACAACTTTGCAGAAGATGCCGATAAATACCTCTTTAATAGTGACCAGTATGATGAACAAGGAAATCGTTTGAGTACAAATATGGAAACTAATGGTAGATTTCATACTGATTGGTTAAACATGATATACCCTCGTCTAAAAGTTGCAAGAGACTTTTTAAAAGAAGATGGAGTTATCTTTATCTCTATAGATGACCATGAAGTTGAAAACCTAAGGAAGGTTTGCGATGAAATCTTCGGCGTAACAAACTTCACTGGCTGCATAGTTCTTCAAACAGCTACAGATAACAATCCACGACAGATTAACACCGAGCATGAATATATTCTTTGTTATTGCAAAAACAAAGATGCACAGGAGAATTGGTATGCAGATAGTGACAAAGCAAAATTGATACAAGAAAAATATATCGAGCTGAAAGATGAATACCAAAATGACATCTCCACTATTCAATTAAAATTAAGAGAATGGATAAAACAAAACAAGAAAGAACTAAAGGGAGTAACTCATTATGACAACGTTGATTCTAAAGGAGTCTTCCATGACGGAGATATTGCCAATACTACCTTTGGAGGCTATAAATATAATATAATCCACCCTATAACTAAGAAAGTCTGCAAGATTCCCGAAAAAGGATTTAGATATCCTGAAGAAACAATGAAAAGCATGATTGCTAATGATGACATTATGTTTGGAGCAGATGAAACCACCTTAATCAAGCCTAAGAAAAGGCTCGAAAATGCAAAAGACGTTCTTCGTTCGGTCATATACGAGGATGGTCGTTCATCAACCAAAGCTTTTGAGGCACTCATGGCAAGAGATATTTTCCAGAATCCCAAATCAACGACAATCTTAAGTAGATTATTTAACTTCATTGTCGAGAAAGATGACTATATAATGGATTTCTTCTCCGGTAGTGGTTCATCAGCGGAAACAACACTAGCACTTAATGCAAAAGCAGAAGGTTTGAATCTGAAATATATCTTGGTTCAAATTCCAGAAAATATAGACAAGGTTCTTGAAACGGCAAAAGACAAAGCAAAGAAGACTGCACAAAACGCTATCAAGTTTTTGGATTCCATCGGAAAGCCACACACCATCTGCGAAATCGGCAAGGAGCGCATTCGCCGAGCTGGCAAGAAAATCAAGGAGGAGTCTCCTTTGACTACCCAAGACCTCGACACTGGCTTCCGTGTGCTCAAGCTCGACTCCACCAATATGGAGGATATTTATTATTCTCCTAAGGATATTTCGCAGGCTACGCTTTTCTCGCAGGTGGATAACGTGAAGCCTGACCGCACAGGCGAGGACTTGCTCTTCCAAGTGATGCTGGAACTGGGTGCTACGCTGGATAGCAAAATAGAATCGACCACCGTAGCTGGCAAAACCATCTACAATGTGGCAGAGAACTATCTCGTGGCTTGCTTCGACCAAGACGTTTCGGATGATGTGGTGAAAGCCATCGCACAGATACAGCCGATGTATGCCGTGCTGCGTGATACCAGCATGAAGAGCGATGCCACTGCCACCAACTTCGAGCAAATCTTCAAGACTTACTCGCCAGAAACGGTTACGAGAATTCTTTAAAAGCAAAAGGGTAAAATGAAACTAAAGTTTAAGATTCAACAATACCAAACCGATGCCGTGGAGAGCGTCATCCACGTCTTCAAGGGACAGCCGAACCAAGCCAACTTGGAATACAAGATGGATAAGGGAAAACTGTATATCGTTGATAGCAAGAAACATAACATCAAATTGGTGCAAACTAGCTTTAACACCGACACCGATGATGCGGCTGCCAATGGACTGGGCTACAAGAACGCCATCCTCGCCATTGACACGAATGCCATCTTCGAGAACATCCACCAAGTGCAGACGGAAAACAACATCCATCTTGATGAGGAACTCTGCTGCAAACTCGGTGCCTGCCAACTCGACGTGGAGATGGAGACGGGTACCGGAAAGACGTATGTCTATATCAAGACCATGTTTGAGCTGAACAAGCAATATGGTTGGACCAAGTTTATCGTAGTGGTGCCAAGTGTAGCCATCCGAGAGGGTGTGAAGAAGAGTTTTGACATCACCGTGGATCACTTCATGGAGCAATACGGCAAGAAGGCACGCTATTTTATTTATGACAGCAGCAGCCTCAACGACATCGACACTTTTTCGCAATCGAACGACATCAGCGTGATGATCATCAACACCCAAGCCTTCAACACCATGAAGGAGGGAGCAAAGAACAAGGCGGCTCGCATCATCAACTCCGAAAGAGATGAGTTTGGCTCACGCAAGCCTATCAAGGTGCTTGCCGCCAACAACCCCATCATCATCCTCGATGAGCCACAGAAGATGGGAGGCGCTGCCACGCAGACTGCCCTGAAAGCCTTCAATCCGCTCTTTACGCTCAACTACTCCGCCACCCACAAGGAGCACCACAACACGGTGTATGTGCTGGATGCCCTGGATGCCTACAACCACAAACTGGTGAAAAAGATAGAGGTGGTGGGCTTTGAACTAAAGAACCTGAAGGGTACCGACAGCTACATCTACTTTGCTGAACTGCTCCTCTCCAAGGACAAGGCTCCGCAAGTGCGACTGGAGATAGAGCAACAGAGCAAGGCGGGCAGCATCAAGCGCATCTACAAGAAACTGGGCGAAGGCGACGACCTCTTTGCCGCATCGGGAGGGATGGAGCAATACAAGGGTTTTCTGATAACCGACATCATAGTAGATAGCTTGCACCCCAACCGCAGCCAAGTGAAGTTTGGCAATGGCATGAGTCTTCTACTAAAGGAAGTAGTGGGCAATGTGACCGCCGACCACAAGGCCCGCATCCAGATAAGGGAAACCATCAAGGCGCATTTCCGCAAGGAGAGTGCCCTCTTCCACCGAGGCATCAAGTGCCTCTCGCTCTTCTTCATCGACGAGGTGGCAAAGTATCGTCAGTATGACGAGGAGGGCAATGCCGTGCTAGGCAAATATGGCGAGATATTTGAGCAGGAGTATCGGGCGGAGTTGCAGGAGAATCAGAATCTATACGCCCCCGACTATACGGCTTACCTCGGCAATATCCCTGTCAATAAAACACATGAGGGCTACTTCTCCATCGACCCGAAGACCAAGCGTGCCAAGGATAGCGACGAGAAGAAAGGGGGAAATGGAAGCGATGACGTATCAGCCTACGACCTCATCATGAAGGACAAGGAGCTACTGCTGAGTCTCGACCCAAGCTACTCGCCTGTGCGCTTCATCTTCTCCCACTCTGCCCTAAGAGAAGGATGGGACAATCCGAATATCTTTCAGATTTGTTCGCTGCGCCAAGCCAACAGCATCTCGCAAAAGCGACAGGAGGTGGGACGTGGATTGCGCCTCTGCGTGGATTGCAAGGGAGTGCGCCAGGATAGCGATACGCTGAATGGACAAGTGCATCAACTAAACCGCCTTACCGTCATAGCATCAGAAGGTTATGCTGACTTCGTTAAAGATTTGCAGAAGAACATCAGCGAGGACCTTTACGATCGTCCGAAGGTAGCAGACATCGACTATTTCGAGGGCAAGACCTTTGTGATAGAGGATGGCAGCAAGCATAGCATCAACCAGCAAGAGGCGAAGATGACATACAAATATCTCGCCAAGAATGACTACATTGATGATGCCGACCATGTGACGGAAACCTATCGCCAAGCCGCATCCTCCGACACCCTCGCTCCCCTTCCATCGGAATTGGAGCCTATCGGAAAATGGATACACAAGTTGGTGCAGGGCATCTGGAATCCATCTGTCCTCAACGGCATGATAGACAATGGCAGCACGCCTCAGACGCCAGAGAATGCGCTGAACGAGAATTTTTCGAAGAAAGAATTTCAGGAACTATGGAATCGCATCAACCACAAGTATGCCTACATCGTCGATTTTGACAGCGAGGAACTGATAGAGAAGGCGGTGAATGCCATCAATGCGGAACTGAATGTTTCGAAATTGAGCTATCGGGTAACGAGGGGCGTGCAGCGAGACGACCTGAAACATGAGGATATGACATCGGGCGGCAAGGGCATGATGGTGCAGGAAGAGATGCAGCACGATGACTTGGATACCGACATCGTGAGCACCGTGAGATATGACATATTGGGGAAGATTGGCACCAACACCAAGTTGACTCGCCGCACGGTGGCAAGCATCCTGACGAGGATATTGCCTAGCAAGTTTGCCATGTACAAGGCAAATCCAGAGGAGTTTATCCAGCGAGTGAGCCGCCTCATCATGGAGCAGAAGGCCACCATCATCGTGGATCACATCAGTTACAACGAGATAGAGGGCAGCTACGACTCAGCCATCTTCACCGAGGAGCAGCACGCCTCGCTCGACAAGGCATTTCAGGGCAAGAAGAGCATCGTGGATTATGTCTTTACGGATGGTACGGCGAAGCAGAGCGTGGAGAGGAAGTTTGTGGAAGACCTCGATACCTCGACCGACGTGGCGGTCTATGCCAAGTTGCCAAAGGGTTTCCACATCCCTACCCCTGTGGGCAACTATTCTCCCGACTGGGCTATCGCCTTCAAGGAGGGCACGGTGAAGCATGTGTATTTCGTAGCCGAGACCAAGGGCAGCATGTCGTCTCTCGACATTCGAGAGATAGAGAAAGGCAAGATAGCCTGTGCCGACAAGCTCTTCGCCCAACTCTCCGGCTCCGGCATCTATTATCATAAGGTGACGAATTATGATGACTTGATGGAATGGGTGAGATAAATGTTTTAAGTGAAGAACGAAGAGTGAAGAGTGAAGAATTCAAATGCTTTGCTCTTCACTCCCTAACCTCCAAGATCTCCGGATGCTCCGCTGTCTCCTGCTTCTTGAGTTTCTTCACCACCTCGCTATAGCTGTGGCGGAGCAAGCCTTGAATCATTTCATCTTCCAGGAGCCCCGTAAGGTTTACTTGGTTCCAATGCTTCTTGTTCCAATGCCAAGCGGGCTCTATCTCGGGATGGCTCTCACGGAGTTCGAGGGCATAGTCGGGATGGCATTTCATCGTAACCCAGTCGGGGCGTTCCAAGTCGAGGCAAGCGAATATCTTGCCCAAGACCCGAAACACCAACGTAGTTTCGTCGAAAGGGAAATCCTCTGTCACAAGAGGCAGGGAGAGACAATACTCTCGGATGGATTCTATGTTCATATCTACATGTTTCTGAATTTCACGCCGCTAAGTTAAGAATAATAATTGGAATGACCAAATTATTTGCCTATTATTTTTTGAGCCCGATACTCATTGGGCGTCATCCCCACCCATCGCTTGAAGGTGCGGTTGAAATGGGGGATGTCATTGATGTTCTCTATATTGCCATTCTCATCCACATCTTCCGCATCAAAAATCCATTGATGTGGCGCATCGGGCACTATCAGTGCGGCTTCGCCACGGCGAAAGGGCGCACGGATAGAGTTAATGCGGCTTTCACCCGAACACCTAGCCGTCGATTTCTTCTTCGTACTCTCAGGCTTCGTCATCGGCTATGCCTACGACGACAGATGGGAGAAGATGAGATGGCATCTGGCCGCTGCTGGGCAATCTCTCTTATCCGCTGTATATCACGCATTATCCGCTGATGTATGTGCAGATGACTTGGGCGGCGAATCATCAGGATGCACCCGTATGGCATCACGTGGTGCTCAATGTCGGCATGTGCATCATCTCCATCGGCATCGCCTGGGCTCTGCTCAAGCTGTATGATGAGCCTGTGAGAGCTTGGCTCAAGAAGAAACTCTTTGAAAATGGAAAATAAAGAAGAATGTTTATAGGGGGATGAAGTGATTTTTTCCATAGAGGGAAAAGTGATTAAAAGTCAAGAATTAGAGAATTAGAGAATTTCTCTAATTCTTGACAAAACTCTTACTTCAGCTTGTTATATTCCTCATCGCTTACTGGCTCCAGCCACTCATTGGATGAGTTTTCGCCTGGCACCTCGAAGGCTAGGTGGGCGAACCAGCTGTCCTTAGCGGCTCCATGCCAGTGCTTCACATTGGCTGGGATATTGATGACGGTACCTGGGAGAATCTCCTGGGCTGGCTTGCCCTCCTCCTGATACCAACCTCTGCCGGCTACACCTACTAGCATCTGTCCGCCGCCCTTGGTGGCGTGATGGATGTGCCAGTTGTTGCGGCAACCAGGTTCGAAGGTTACGTTGGCGAAAGGTATCTGGTCCTTGCTGACACGAGCCAAGTAGCTATTGCCCTTGAAATATTTGGCGTAGGCAGTGTTAGGCTCGCCGATAGGGAAAATCATCTCGCGCTGGAAGGCTGCCTTGGCATCGTCGCCCTTCACGTCGTCTGCCCAAACTTCCTTTGCCAGGCGAAAGGCTGCCCAAGCCTTTGGCCATCCGGCATAGAAGGCGATGTGGGTGATGATCTCGGCTGCCTCGGTACGGGTGATGCCGTTCTGCTTGGCGGTCATGAGGTGATACTTCAACGAATTGTCGGTAATTCCCTGACTGATAAGGCTTGTGATGGTTACCAAACTACGGTCGCGAAGACTCAAGAGGTCGTTTCTGCTCCATACCTCGCCGAAGAGTACGTCGTCGTTGAGGTGAGCGAATTCTGGGGCGAACTCACCCAGTTGGGTGCGCCCTGCTGTCTATACTATTTTCTGTTGTGCCATAACATTGAGTGTTAATGTACTTAATAAGATGAATAATCCAAGTTTTTTCATGCTGCAAAAGTACGAAAAATCCTTGATACGGCATGTAACCATATCAAGGATTTATTTACCCATTTTACTTTTCTATTACTTACTCCAGCCAAACTTGACATTTGGCAATGGAGCGGTGAAGTAATAATTCTGATCATTCTTCTGGTCGAGGAAGAGGACCTTCTTCATGCCAAAGAATGCCAAGCCCGATGGGAAGAGACGGGTGATGTCGGTTACGCCGCCGATGAGGGCTGGACTGTTCTGCGACAGATTGAAATCCCATGCCTTGTCGAATGGCTGTGGGGCTCCCTCGGTTGGGTCATCCACCTCACAATTGATATTGATCAGAGAGGTCTGCTGGAAATTCTTGAAGAGCGGATTGCCCTCGCCTGCCAATGCGCTATGGATATCGGTGTCGTACCAGATGCCGAGACTGGCACCCTTCGCCATCTGCTTTACGCCCGTGGCGGTGGATGCGAAGTAATAGTTTGGAGTCATGCGGGCATGCTCCATGTCGGCTCCGTCCTGATTAGGCTGTTTCAGGCCGAAGCGAGAATCATAGATGAGGTTATTGACCATCACGGGGCGAGCTGCCTTCTCCACCCAGATGCTGCCACCCTTCTTATTCTTGGAGCGACGCCAGCCACAATTGACGATGGTGTTGTTGTAGACCGTCATATCGGTCAATGGAACCGCCTCGCTATTGCCGGCATTGGAGAGTTTGAGAGCATTGGTGCAGGCGTTGTAGATGAGGTTGTTAGCCACATCCAACTTGCAGCCCGACTTCACATTGATAGCCTCGCCGCCATCTGCCGCATTGCCGCTGTCGGCAAAGATATTGTTGATGATAACTCCCTGTCCGCCTGTAAAATACGTCTGGTCGTTATAGTTATCGTGGAAGAAGCTATTCGCCATCACAAACTTGCCGTTCACATTGCAGAAATGGAAGGCTGGCACGCCGCCGTCGATGGTGGTCTTGAAGAGCTTGTTCTGGAAGGAGGCGGAAGATTCGGTTGGTGTGGCTCCAGCGTAGGCGATGTCTACGTGGTTCAATACCACCTCTTCTGAATTGTAGCCGCAGATGATGCCACCCCAGTCGGCTGGCTTCTTGGTATCGGAGGTGATGGTTACGGGATGCTCCTCGGTACCCATGCAGTAGAGGTTGCCCAAGACCACGATTTCGATAGGCACCTGCACCTCGCTCTTGCAGGTTACGGTTACGCCCGGCTCTATGTAGAGCGATGTGCCCACGGGTATCTCCACGCTCTCGGTCAGGGTAGTGTCCTTGGTCCAGACCAACGAGCCCTTAGGATATTCGGCGAGAGCCGTCTTGAAGGCATCGGTGGAACCTTGGTTCTCCTGATTATCGCCCCCATTGTTGGTGTAATCGTATGGATTGATGTTGTCGTTCTCGCAAGATGTGGAGAACATGGCGGTGGCTGCTGCCATGGCTAGCATACACGCCCAAGTATTTATCTTTTTCATTTTATATTCTACATTATTAATTACAGTTTATATCTCACGCCCAAGAGGAATGTTCTGCCATATCGGTAGGTTCCCACGATGGTCTTGTCGCTCTTCTGTCCCTCGTACTGCAGGTTGCTCTCGTTCACGGTCTTGAGATAACGCTCGCGCTTGGCATCCAGCAGGTTGTTAGCCTTGAGGAAGATGGAGAGGCCATTCCTGAATTGCTTCTCGGCACTGAGGTCGAGGCCAAACATCGCCTTGTCCCACTGGTCGGCATCCTTGAATGGGGAGACGAGGGCCAGCTTCGTGCCCGTATAGGAGGCAGCAAGCTGGGCATTCCAGCCATTCTCGGTGTCCTTATACAGCAGGGAGAGATTGGCGGTATGAGGAGCCTGGTTCACCAATGGGCGGGTCTGCGTTACGCCGCTCTTATATTCTGCACTGCCCTCCTGATACTCTCTCTTAGAGGTAGTTATCTCAGAATGGGTGTAGGTGTAGTTCGCCTTCAATCCGAAGTGACGGATGTATTTGATGACGTCTATCTCGAAGCCCATGTTCTTGGCATTTCCCAGATTATCAGGCATATAGTAAGCGTCGGCTCCACTGCCTATCTTGCCATCCGAGGTAACGAAAACCTGCTCTATTGGGTCCTTCAGATACTTATAGAATACGCCCGCCAGAATCTGCTCCGTCTTGCTAGGAAACCATTCCCAGCGCAGGTCCACGTTGTCGATGCGAGCCCTCTTCAGGTCGGGATTACCTTTTTCCATATACTCCTCGCCCATAATCTGATAAGGCACTATCTCGTAGAACCCTGGGCGATTGATGGAGCGATAGTAAGAGAGGCGCACGTTCATCTTCTGCGTAGGCGTCCACTTGATGGATGCCGATGGCAGATAATCCCAGTAGCTCTGCTCGCCCACCTGCCCCATGTTGCGGAACTTCTGCAGCATCGTGTAGATTTGGTTGGTATGCTCGGCACGGAAACCAGCGTTCAGCTCGCCCAGTTCCGACTTCAGGATAACCATGGCATAGGCTGCGCCGATGTGCTCCTTGGAATCGTAATTAAGCTGAGATGCCTGAGAATAAGGGGTCTTCACCGTCCAGTCGATGGCGGCAAACTGGTCGAATCCATTGCCATCCAAGCGTTGAGAGATGTTGGTAGGACCAAAGATATAAGAGTAATATCTATTGTTGCGCTCCTTGCGGCGATACTGCATGCCCGCCTTCCAGAGGGCATCCAGCTTGTCAGAGAGACGGGTATCGAGAGAGAGATTGATGTAGCCCGCCAAGTCCTTGTCGTCATTGTGCTGGAAGCGGCGCTCCATGTCCTTAGGCTGCGTCTTCAGGATGGTCTTATTGCCGTTCCAAAGAGAAGAGCCATTGCCAGATGTACCATCCGAAGCATCAGATGCTCCATCAGCCTGCACGGTATTCGTCAGCGTGAGATACACTCTGTCTGGGTCCTTCTCCTTTGCCTCGGAATAGAGTCCCGACCAATCTACCGTAAAGTTCTTGGTGAGATGGTGCGTGCCCTTGAGATGGGTGGCAAAAATGCTCTGCGTCTGAGACAAGGAGCGGGTCTCGTCATCCTGCGTATAGGTATCGCTGGAGATGTATTCGGTGTTGATGCTATTGTTGTAGCGGATGCCCTTGGAGTTGGTGTTCACATACATGTTGTACCACTCCAGCTTGTGGTTGCCGAGGGTCAAGTCCACCTTGGCGTGGAGTCCGACGGTGAGGTCGTGGATGCTGTAATAGCGATGCTGTAGGCTGCTGATATACATTGCCTGCTCGCCCGAAGCCATTTTTACGCTATTATATGTGCGCTCGGTGCCTCGGAAGATATTCTGAATGCTACCAGCCAACATCACGCCGAGGCGATCCTTCCAAAATCGGTTGCCGATGCTCAGACCGCCGATGAAGTTAGGGGCTGGCATGGAGTGGCGGCTCACCTCGGTAGGTCCGTTCTTGAAGTCGGCCATCGAAGCCTTGTAGTCCTTGCCATACTGCTCGTAGGGAGCCTGCTTGGTGTAGTCGCTGCGGTTGGAGGAGAGATAATCCCTGCCGCTCTTCATGAAGTAATCACTCGTGCCCACGGCGGCATTCGCATGTAGCAGGAAGTGGCTAGGCGCATCCTTCATCACCATGTCCACCACTCCACCGGCTGCATCACCCTCCATATCGGCGGTCAACGACTTCGACACCACGAGGCGGTCCATCAAGTCGGATGGGAAGATATTGAGCGGGATGTATCGGTTTTTGTCATCAGGCGAAGGAATCTTCACGCCGTTCACCAGAGTATAGTTATATCGCTTGTCCATGCCTCGGAGGATGGCGTAGGAAGCCTCGCCCGAAGCATCTCGCTCCATCGTTACGCCAGATACGCGCTGAAGCACGCTCGCCACGTTGACATCAGGCGATAACTGAATGCTCTGCTGGCTCATCACGTTGAGCACGTTGCCCGCCGTCTTCTCCAGGTCGATGGCAGAGCGGTCGCTGTGATATTCCTTGTGGCCAGTAACCACCACCTCGCCCAACTGCTTGGCATCCTCCTCCAGACTGATTTCATATTTCTTTTTGGCCACGTCCACCACCATCTCCTTGGTCTTGTAAGACATATAGGAGATGATGAGCGTCACCTTGCCTCGGTCGGGCAATTCGTGGAGCGTGAAGGAGCCATCCAGACCAGTCGTGGTGCTCAGCTGGGGCAATTCCTTCACCCTGATAACGGTACCGATGAGCGGTTCGCCCGTCTTGTTATCCTTTACAATTCCATCGAGTGTATGGGCATTCATCGCCATCACGGAGGCGATGAGCGCCGCACTCATCATGATTCTTTTCATTTATTTCGTCTTTTTAATTTCGTGTATGATATTTCCGTCCTTGTCTATCATCGAGAGGCGGAGCTGCTTCTTATCCACTGTTATCACGGAGAATCCATCGGCTGGGCTACAGAACTGGGTGCCGTCCACCGCCTTCACGGGGCGAGCGAGTGATGCGGAGGTGTTGACCACGTAGTCGATAGGGTCGCCCTTCTTCTGGATGTGCTGGAAGTTGTGGATATGTCCGCACGCATAGATTGCCACATTATTATATTTATGGAGGATAGGCATCACGCGCTTCTGCATGTCGAGGCGTTCAGATTCGCTCTTCTCGGTGTCGGCGTAGATGGGATGATGGCCCACCACGATGACCCAGTCTTCATGGGCATTCTTCAAGGTCTCGTCCAGCCAAGAGAGCTGCGCCTGCATGTCCTCCTTTCGGGCATCAGGATAAGTCTCGGAGTCCTGGCGATACTTGTCGATGAGCGGAGCGGTATCGAGGAAGATGACACGTACGGTGGTCTTCTTGTGGGTGAACACCTTCGTGTAATACTTGGCTGGCATCATCCAGCGGCGACTGATGCTGCCATAGTGCAGGAAGGCGTCGGTGTTGCCACGATACTCATGGTTGCCGCACACTGGGAACCAGTCTATCATCAAGTCGGGATGCGAGTAGATGAGCTCGTAGTTGGTCATCCACAGCGGGTCTTGGAGCGATGCGATGCCATTGAAGTGGTGGATGTCGCCCACGGCAAGCACGCACTGAGGATCTACGGTGCCCGCCATCTCGCCCATCAGTTCGGCGATAGTTTTCTGGTCGTAGTAGCCGTTGCGTCCCAGGTCATTCGCCATGTAGAGGGTTATTTCGCCCTTGAGGGTTTCCCACTGTGGGCGGCTGGCGTAAGAGCGAGCGGTCAAGTTAGTGGGCTGCACCATCGACTTATCTGCCTGCCACTGGATGGCGCTCTTGGCATTCTGCGCACTCATCGTAACACTCTGCATGGCAGGAGCCGCCATCAAGAGGCCAGCTACCAAAGCCACATTCCAAACAATCTTTTTCATCTGAATTTTCAAAAAACTATTAATATTCTATTTTTTTATTTTAATCTATATCAGCAAGAAGGGAATTTCTATTCCTATTCCATCGAGATTCTGAATACTTTCTGAATTTCGGGTGCAAAATTACGGGTATCTTGTGACAAAGGCGTTACGAAGGATTGAAGATGGTTTTAAGATAAAGACACAAAAAAATGACAGTTGGCATTCTGGAGATACAGAAGAGGGGCGTCTACAGAAAAGCATACCCTTTGACATTGGCAGAACTCATCAAGCTTAACAAGGTGTTCCTGCCAGAGATGATTACCATCCAGGTAAACGAGGACTTCGTGGAGAAAGAGGACTACGAGAAGATTCAGCTCAAGGAGGGCGACAGAGTGGACTTCCTCTACTTCATGGGTGGCGGTGCTTGCTAATTGGGCAGGTAACAAACCTGCCCTCCCAGCGAAAATATTAGCAATTTGATATAATAAAATGGGCATTTCATACGTTATTATCAGAAAAGTAGTGACTTGCCTATCACTTTTTACATCTAAAAAAAAAGAAATATGATTGATTTGACAGAAGAACAGATAGAAAGATATAGCCGCCACATCCTGCTGCAAGACGTAGGACTGGAGGGACAGGAGAAACTCCTCAACGCCAAGGTGCTCATCGTGGGCGCAGGCGGGCTGGGTTCTCCAGCTGCCCTCTATCTGGCTGCGGCGGGCGTAGGACACATCGGCATCATCGACGCTGACGTGGTGGACCTCAGTAACCTCCAGCGACAAGTAATCCACTTCACCAAGGACGTGGGCGTGCCTAAGGTGGAGAGCGCCAAGGAGAAGATGATAGCCATCAACCCCGACGTGGAGGTAACCACCTATCACGACTTCCTCGACTCTCACAACGCCGAGGAAATCATCAAACCTTGGGACTTCGTCATCGACTGCACCGACAACTTCCCCGTGAAGTTCCTCATCAATGACGCCTGCGTGCGCCTAGGCAAGCCATTCTCCCATGGCGGCATCCTCCGCTTCCAGGGTCAGACCTTTACCCACCTGCCAGGCACCGCCTGCTACCGTTGCTTCTTCAAGGAGCCACCTCCAGCAGGAGCCGTACCTACCAGTAGCCAGGCAGGCGTATTGGGAGCCATCGCAGGTATGCTGGGCACTATCCAGGCTGCCGAGACGTTGAAATACTTCCTCGGCGTGGGCGAGCTCTTGACCGACAGATTGCTCACCTTCGATGCCAAGACGATGAACTTCCGCACCATCAAGGTGAAGAAGCGCAGCAGCTGCGAGATATGTGGCGACCACCCTACCATCGACCACCTCATCGACTATGAGCAGGCTGCGTGTGATTTGAAACACCACTAAGATTTAGTGATTATTTTCGAATAAACACATATAACAAAAAGTAAAGTCACAATACCCAGCTCTATCAGCTAGGTATTGTGACTTTTTTTTAGAAACACCCCAAGCCCAACAAAGAACAAAAACCTTGATTATAAGATACTTTATAAAACATTTCTCCCATTTTTCTTGCATGATTCAGATAATAATCGTATTTTTGCAGCAGATAAAATACGCAAGCTTATGAAAGAGAAAAGATATACATTGCCAGAAGAGCAGCCGACTCCTGTTGGCTGGCATCCGGCTAATGAAGAAGAAGCCGTGGCTAGGATTGAAGCCATTGA
>ERZ1034701.459-NODE-459-length-16124-cov-4.253096_pt1 | contig 16124 bp, 17 predicted proteins | sample MGYA00520651_ERZ1034701 | MGnify/ENA primary metagenome ERZ1034701 (study PRJEB33766, sample SAMN09781713) | gut metagenome | biome: gut microbiome | host: Homo sapiens | place: Madagascar | study: EMG produced TPA metagenomics assembly of the PRJNA485056 data set...
TTTTTTTATTTTACCATGTTCCAACGGAAAGGAAGAAAGGGAGAGAAAATGAATTGAAGTCTGATCCAATGCGGGAGTTGCTGCGGGGGGAGATTGGAGGGTGATTTGAGTAGGGAAACGGGGGAAAAAGCGGTTTTCATTGGAATGGTGTTTCATAGAGAGCCGCGTTGCTTGCGGCGAAAACCATAGAGAGTCAAAGGAGAACACCAGATGGAGACCATGACAGAAGCGGACGAAGCGGCATTCAATGATGCATTCGACGAGACGGAGACGCCGGAGACGGCAGAGACTGGCAATGCGCCGGAGGAGGCGGCAGAACCGGAGGCTGGAGCGGAAACAGAAGCGGAGCAATCCGAGTCCGAAGCAGGCGGAGTTCCGGCGGATGGGGAAGCGGAGACGGCAGCGGAACCGGAGAACGGGGAGACGGCGGTCAACGATTATTCCGATCTGCTTGATGAAGGACCTGCGGAGAAGCAGGAGGAATCCGAAGTGCCGAAAGTTCCGGAGAAGAGAGAAGAGCCGAAAGCGGACATTCCGCCGGCGGCTGCGGCAAAAGGGATTACGTATCAGGAGATTGTCGCGAATCTTCCGGAGAATTACGAGGGGCTGAATCTGAAGGAGTTTGCGGAGCTTTATCCTGAAGAGGTGAAGTGCTCGATGTTCCTTGCGGAGCATATTGCGAATCAGATTCTTTCGCGCGGCGGCAACGGAGGAGACAATCCGGGGCTTGGTCAGCGGCTGGATCAGATGGAGCAGTTCATGCGTCAGCAGTTTGCGGCGCAGGCGCAGGAGACGTTCGACAACGCGGTTCTTGCGGAGCATCCGGACGCGCGGGAGATTGTCAGCAGCGATCCGAAGTTCAAGGAGTGGCTGAAGGGGCAGAGTTCCGGAATAAAGCGTATGTTTCTGGAATCGACGGACCCGAAAGACGCGTGCATGATACTTGACATGTACAAGGGTACGACAGGTTCGCGGAAGAGCGGAGTTGCGGCTTCGAAGCGCAGTGCGTATGCCGGGAGCGGCAAAGCCGGCGGACGTCCGGGAATGAGCGGTCGTTCGGCGGAAGATGAATTTGACGCCGGCTGGAACGAAGACTGAAAGGAGAGAGGATTATGGAAGAGGCAGTAAAAGATGTGAAGAAGGCGGTGAAGAAGCCTTCGACGCGCTATTTTCTGGTGAAGTTTTCGGGCAAGACGAACGAGCTTCAGGCGCAGAATGTGTTTATCGGATTGAACGGGGTATCGCGCGTGATTCAGCGCGGGGTTCCGGTGGTTCTGCCGGAGCCGTATCTGGAGATTGCACGACATTCCCAGATTGAGACGTTCGATACTGATGCGGATGGGAACCGTACGCCGCTCACGATCGCGAACTATCCGTTTGATACGATCTGCGAGGCGAGCGAAGAGGACTATCAGGCGATGCTGAACCGGAAGAGTCCGCTTTCCGCGCAGGAGATTGAAGCGATCAAATCTCGTGCATACCGGAGCTGACGTGGATGAAGACGGCGGTGAAGAAGAATCCTGAACAGGAGATACGGTGTCCGAAGTGCCGCCGTCTGATACTGAAAGCGGAGCGGATTGTGCCGGGGACGGTGCTTCTGCTCCGGTGCACCCGAAACGGGTGTGAATACAGCAAGAAACAATTCAAGGTAACTTACATAGTTTAACAAAGAAGCGCAGAGACGCTCATGCAGAAGGATGACATACTATGGCAGATGTCATCAACAAAAGCGCTGCGTACGGAACGACTCCGGCGCACGGCAGCATTGGCTACAGGACGGCCGGGCATATCAGCCGAAAGTTTCTAAGCAACGGGCGCAACCGTCTGATTCTTGACCGATTCGGACAGGTGGAGCCGATTCCGAAGAACAAGAGCACCACGATTGTGTTCCGCCGCTGGCAGCCGCTTGCTCTGGCGACAACTCCGCTTTCCGAGGGCGTCACCTCTGACGCGATCGGCGCGAAGTACGAGGACATCAAGACGACGATCAAGCAGTACGGCAGTGTCATGAAGCTTACCGACGTAGTTCAGGACACGTACGAGGATCCGGTTCTGAATCAATTCACCCGTCTTTCGTCCGAGCAGGCGGCGGCGACGCTTGAGACGCTTCACTTCAACGCGCTGATGGGCGGCACGAACGTGTTTTATGCGGGCGGTGTGGAATCCCGTGCGACGGTGAAGGCGAAGGTTTCGCTGAACGACTTCCGCAAGGTTGCGCGCAACTTCCAGAAGAACAAGGCGAGCTTCATCACGGAGATTGTGAAAGCGACGCCGAACATTGCGACCGAGCCGGTTGGTCAGAGCTTCATTGCGATCTGTCACACGGACCTTGAGCAGGACATCCGCGCGATTCCGGGCTTTATTCCGGTTGAGCAGTACGGTTCCAGCGTGAAGGCGATGCAGTACGAGCTTGGCAAGATTGAGAACTTCCGAATTCTGACTTCGCAGTTCTTCAATCCGTGGCTGAAAGCCGGCGCGAACGTGACGAATGCGGACAAGGTTCTGACGAATGGCGGAACCGGAACGAGCACAGCTGCGGCAGCGGATGTGTATCCGATTCTGTGTCTTGCGCGCGACGCCTATGCGATCACTCCGCTTGCGGGCAAGCATGCGGTTCACATTTCGGTGTTCAATCCGACTCCGACGAAAGAGGATCCGCAGGGACAGCGAGGCGCGCTGGCATGGAAGGTCTGGGATGCGATCTGCATTCTGAACGAGGCGTGGATGGCGCGCATTGAATGTGCGTGCGGCGACCTTACCTGAGCCGGGGAGTGACGGACGATGAACGATCTGTACGATTTGAGTTTTCATGTTGAGAACGAGCTGACGGGGGTTCCGGAAGCGGTGGTGAAGTTCACGCTTCGCAACACGGTCCGGGAGTTCTGCCGGCGGACGCATGCGTGGAAAATGAAGACGTACAGCCGCATTGACAAAGAGGTTTGCGCGTACAGTGCGTCCGGCTTTGCCGATGCGGAAGTTCTCGCCGTCACAGGTGTTTTTATGCGCAGAGCCGGGGAGAAAGAGTTTGCGAACATAACCCGCAGCGGGTTTTACCGATTGGAAGGCAACTTCATATTTCTCCAGCCGGAGGTTCTGACGTACAACGACGGCGGCGAAATGGTGATAGAATCGGCGGTGACGCCGATGTTTGAATCGGCGAATGTGCCGTCGGATTTTCTGTCGCGTCATTCGGGGGCGATTATCTCCGGAGCGGTTGCGGAGCTGGCGAAGCAGAAGAACCGTCCGTGGTACAATCCGGAAGCGTATGAGGTTCATTCGGCGCGGTACCGGGGGCTGGTGAATTCGGCGATGCCGGCGAGAAATTTTCACGGGTGAAGAGATGAAAGTATCGGAAGTGTTGAATGAAACGCGGAAGCGTCTGGGAGATTTCGACCGGATCGGGCATACACTCCGCGTGAGTGATCTGATCTTGAAGATCCGTGCGGAGCTGGACGATGCGGAGACGGAAGAGATTGCGTCGGGCGGCGCGGGGGTGTTGAAAGATTTTAGTTATTCTCTGACGGAAGAACGGATTCTTTCGGATGTGAAGAAAGTGCTGGGTTATAACGATGAGAGTATTGAATACAGTTACGGGATGTCGCGTCTGATACAGGAGCTGCGCGAGGAGCTGGACGACGGGAGCGATTCGGAGCTTTCGACGGCGGCTGTTCTTGCGAAGGTCCGTCTGGCTCTGGACGGAGCCGGGGCGAATGAGACGGGAGCGGTGAACAAAGTTCAGGTTCTGTCGAATGTGCGTCTGAATCTGAACGACAGTGTGGAGCCGTACCGTTGGACGGACAAGAAATTGAATGAATATATTGATTCCGGGTGCAATGAGATTCAGTGCCGCCGGAAGGACGCGTGCGGGAAATACAATGCGGTGAGTTCGCGCTTTGAAGGCGCGGTGACTGCGTATGTTTCGGCGCGGGCGTTTGAACACGAAGCGGAAGACCAGTCGGACGCGGAGCGGAGTCAGTATTTCCGTGCGCTTTACGAAAAGGAGATCAAGGACGCTCCGGCGGTATGGCTGGATGCGGATTTGAAAGGGTTCATTGCGGAGGGGGTGCAGACGATTCAGAACAGACGTTATGCATCACCGGCGGGTGTCCGGTACGAGCAGTGCGTGGTTGACTTTGCGCTGGCGCGTGCGTTTGAGTATACGGGGGACGCGGAAAAGTTTGCGGCGTACAATGCGAAATTTGAAGCGGAGCTGAAAGCGGTTCCGCCGCATCTTGAAGACTCGGAGTACCGGAATTCGATTGAGAACGGGATACGCGAGGTGCTGTACCGTCGTCCGGACTGCCGGGGGATTACGTATCTGGTATCGGAGACGGTAGTTCTGAACGAGAAGTTTGTTCCGTGCGTGCGTGCGTGGGCGCTCGGTGAATTGAAGAACCGTGTGAACGCGAACGGCGGAGCGGATGATGTTGCGCGTTTTTATTCCGAACTGGAGAAGATTCCGTTCCGCTGGAAAGAGGAGGAACTGAAGCGGTATCTGCGAGATGAGCTCGGGCGCGTATCGGATTCGGAGGCGGAAGTGACGTCGCCGGTGCTTCCGGTGAACGACGAGTATCTGGAACAGCTGGAGAGCTACGTGCTTTCGCGGGCGTATGAACAGGCGTTGAGTTTCGGTGATTATGCGGAGAAATACAAGCTGTACCGTGAACGATACGAAGCGGAGCGGTTGAGATCGGAGAAGCGGTATTCGGAAAGCGAGAGCAAACGGGTTCTGTCGGAGGGGATTTCGGCGCTTGGGCGTTCGGACGTGAAGGCGGTTCCTGCTCTGCTGGAATATGTGGCGTACCGGACGGCGGTCCGCAACGGGAATCCGTCAGAAGCGGCGGCGGCACTGCAGCGGTATCTGGGATTGAAAGCTGAGCTTCCGAAGCACTGGGAAGACGAGGAGCTGCTTGCGTTTCTGAATTCGGGAGTGCGCGAGATCATCCGGAGGAGAGCGGACTGCAAGCTCTGCGAGTACGAAGAGTTCGGGGAGAGCGGGGAGATTCCGGTCAGCGACAAGTTTGAAACGAGTCTGATTTCGTATTCGGTTGTCCGTGCGCTTGAGGGAATCGGCGCGAAGGACGGTGAGAAGCTGAAGTTTCATGTGCAGAAATACGAATCGGGGTTGAAAGAGATTCCGTTTCACCGTCCGGATGCGGAACTGCTTGAGGCGGTGAATGCGGGAGTGCGGGAGATTCTGCGGGTTCGTCCGGATCTGCGTCTTGACAAGCACGGGTATCCGGTTCGGAGAGCGGAGGCGGCGAATGTGAATGAAGAGTTTTCGCTTTCGGACGATCTTGTTCCGGCGGTGAGCGCATATGCGGCGGTTCGGTGTCTTGACGAAGAGCGGCGGGATGAGAAGCAGCGGATGATTTACGAACAGGAATTCAACCATATTATCAGAGGTGACGCATGAGTCAGATTGTTGTTGACATCAAAGCGGGAAGCGTGACGGTGGATGATTACATCCGGCTTCATGCGGCGACGGATTTCATCATACGCGGGGTTGCGCAGGAGAGCATGGCGCTTTCGATTTCGACGCATCAGGGGATCTGTCTGTTCCGGATTACGAATTTCACGCGGGGGGACGATGAGCTGAGTGCGCGGGTGACGCTGGAATCGGACGGGCTGGTTGCGGCGTTCCGTCATGTTCCGCCGCTGGGGAGCCGGAAATTCATTTTGAGCATACACAGCCGGAACGCGTCGTTCAGCATCCTGTTCAGCGAGGAGCTGATGATCTGGAACGATATTGCGCATTCGACGGACATGGGTGATTACGCGCTGAAGAGCGAGATTCCGGACGTGAGCGGATTTGTCACGGCGGATTACCTGAATGCATATGTGTTGAAACGGGAGCTTCCGGATTTTGACATTTATGTAAAGACATCGGATTTGAGCGGCTATGCGCTGAAGAGCGAGATCCCGGAGATCAATCTGAGCGGCTATGCGCTGAAGAGCGAACTGTTCAGCAAAAAATATGAGGACTTGAGCGGAACGCCGGATTTGACGGTTTACGTGAAGAGTTCGGAGCTGAGCAAATATGCGCTGAAGAGCGAGCTTCCGGAGAGTGTTGATTTATCGAGGTATCTTTTGAAGACGGAGGCGTTCAGCGGGCGTTATTCGGATTTGGCGGGCGTGCCGGATTTGTCGCAATACGCGCTGAAGTCGGAGCTTCCGGACGGAGTTGACCTGTCGCTTTACCAGCTGAAGGCGGATGCGTTCGGGGGGAGTTATTCGGATCTGACGGGGAAGCCGGATCTGACGGTTTACGCGAAGAATGCGGATTTGAGCAGGTACGCGCTGAAGAGCGAGATTCCGGCGAGTGCGGATTTGTCGCTGTATCAGCTGAAAGCGGATGCATTCAGCAGGAAATACGAGGATTTGACGGGAGCGCCGGATTTGTCGGTTTACGTGAAGAAGAGCGAACTGTTCAACACGCCTGTGACGCTTTCGGACAATCTGAATGCAGTGATCCCTCCGAGCGGGAAAGTCACGCCGTTTCTGCAGCACGACACGACGACGGGGCTCTATGAACTGCGGGTGCGTCTGCCGGGCGGAAGCACGGCGTCCGTTTCGCAGAGCGCGCCGGACATGTCGCTTTATCTGACGGTTGCGAGCGCGGCGGAGACGTATGCGGCGAAAGGGCATGTGCATACGGGCGTTTACGCGCCGCTGGAAAACGGGAAGATACCGTCGGCGTACCTTCCGGAGGGAAGCGGCGGAGGGGGGGCGGAAGCGCAGGCGGCGACGATATCGCTGCCGGTGCCGTTCGACGACGACAACGACAACGTTTCTCTGTATCTCGATATCGGGACCGATCCGGAGTTTGCGGAAAACACCTACACGCGCATCCGGATGACGGATCATTACGCGAAGATGAAGATTTTTGCAAACGAGACGTTCCGGACGATGACGGAGGGATTCTGCGGAGTGCCGGAGTACGGGGCGACGGTGAGTTTCACACTCGATACGGAGATGATGCCGGGTTATGTGCCGGGCACGGTTTATTATGCGCGGTACACGTGGATGGACAGCAAAGGGGCGCATGACGGCTGGCACGGATTCATCTTTTCAGGAGACGTGGCGGACATGGAGCCGATCCGGACGCTTTACGAGAATCTGCCGAAGGTCAAGGCGGAGAGCGCGGCGGCTGGATCACTGTCGCTCGATTATCTCGAAGGGGAGATTCAGAATTACACGATGAGCGCGAATGTGACTGTTGGTTTGGCAAATGTGGCGAATGTCCCGTTCGGGGAAGCGCTGATCTGCAATATCAAACGCACGGGCGGGACGTTGAGCGTCGTGAACGGGAATTCGACGCAGACTTACACGGAAAGCAAAACCTACATGATCGTCGTGACGAATTTCGGGACGCCGATGATTGCAGTAACGGAAACCATTTGAGGAGGAAGAAGATGAAAAACAGATTCGGAAAAATTCTTGCGGGGCTGGCGGCGCTGTTTGTGATGAGCGGAACGTGCTGGGCGTGTTTCGGTTCGGATCCGACTTCGGGGACGGGAAATCCGGCGACGACGATTACCGGAGGCGGTGGAAGCACCACGGACGTGGTAATCCCCGGACATATTTGGAATCAAAATCCAGATAAGCGCTGGGATATCCCGGATAACGGGAATGAGTATGCGCTGACGATCCGCGCGGCATTTCCAATTACACTTAATGTAAGTTTTTCCGGCTTCGTGAACGACAGCGGGGACGAGGTGACGGAACCGATTACGCGGATGTGCGTGCTTTATTTTTCGACGAGCGGGAAATGGATCATTCTGAAGGACATCAAGAATCCGGCGTACACGGTCATCGGGACGGCGGAGAACAAGCGGGCGCTTTTCGGGAAGCACACGATCCCTTCCGCGCTGGGGTATGCGGGCGGCGAGGCGATGCCGGTTCTGCTTTACTTCAAGTCGGCAAATTACGAGAATTTCAGTCTGGATGAAGTGCTTGCGAGCAACAACCCGAAGCCGCTGAACAGCTCGGTCATCTGTCTTGTGCCGTCGGGCAACAACACACCGTTCTGAGGAGGCGCGCAATGAAACCTTATAAACTAGCTCTGCTCACCGGGACGCATCAGCATCGCTGGGCCGGGGATCATTCGGGACTTTGCGAGAAGTGTCACAAGGAGCATCAGGGGCATCAATATAATTCGAGTAATCCGGGTGAGTGCAGAATCTGCGGAGCGACGGGGAAGTGCAGCCATCCGGACGGGTTCCGCAGCAAGGGGGATGAAAAACACGCGTGCAAGGTCTGCTATCTGGAATTTCCGCACGAACTGGAAATTATCGGAGAACAGTTCGGTTGCAGAAAATGCGAGGTCTGCAACGTCGTGTTCGGCCATAAATTCAAAAACGGAGTGTGCGAGGCTTGCGGGTATGTGTGCACACATACAAACACATCGCCCGGAGTCAGTTCTGAATACCACATCTGCGCAACGTGTGGCACGCGCATCGCGCATACATTCGTTGATTCCGGCATGGTGGAATACTGCAAGAGATGTTCTGGTTGCGGACAATTCATAGCGCATACGGGGATCTACAAGTTGGATGACGTCTGTACACGATGCGGATACAAGCATGTCAAGCATATATATTCAAGCAATCGCCCGTATTGCGTCATTTGCAATAATATATGTCAGCATGAGTATGTAGATGGACACGGGCAATGTATAGACTGTTTGCACATGGTGCTGAAAAACAACAATGACTACTACATCATGGGCGCGACGAAGTACGCCGGCGGCTACGAAGAACTGCGCGAGGTCCGCACAAACAATTCCCCCAGACCGATGGATTATTACACGGTCTACAAGGGATACCGCAAATCGCAGAGCGGCGGATGGGTTGCAAACGGCTATTACCTGACCTATTTCCATGTCTGCCAAGACGTCACGCAGTTCGGCGGCGAGTATGCATACAAGCTTTCCGGATGCGTGTTGACGACGACGGAAAATGTAAATGTTTCCCCGGCGCTGCTCTCGGCCGACGGAGTGTGGAATCTGCGACTTCAGCAGTACAAGCTGGACGGCACGTTTCTGGCGGAAAACGAAGAGGCATACACATCCGGGGATATGCCGGGAGATTTTTACCTCCCGAGGCCAGTCGATCTGGACCCCCCGGTTCAGAACGACTAGGCATACACATCTGGGGATATACAGACCATGGGAGATTATAACCTCCCGAGGCCAAACGATTTGTAAGGAGGCGGCATGAAGACTTTGACAAAGACATTGACCGGAGCGGCGGTTGCGGGAGCAGCGGCGCTCGGAGTGGTTGCGACGGTGACAAGCGAACCGGAGAAGCCGGCGGAGTATGTGGACAACATCAAGCCGGTTGCGGTGCGCAAATACGAGGTGCGCAAGTTCGCCGTCAGCCGTCCGGAGGTGCGCAAGTTCACGGTCGGCAAAATTGAGGTGAGCAAGCCGGAGGTTGCGAAAATCACGGTTTCGACGCCGGAGGTTGTGCGGACGGTTGTCCGGAAAGCGGACGTTGATCTGCCGGAGGTGCGCAGTTACCGCGAGCTGATCGAGCGCGGCGTTGCGCTTCAGCACGTACAGCGGACGCTGTTTCGTGACCAGCGCAATTTGCAGTACGATCCGGAAATCGGGCTGGATTCGGCGACGTGGGAGAAGTGGATCAAGATTTACCAGTCGGCGGAATACACCGATTACAAGATGACATACGTCGAGCTCGAAAAGGGTTTGCGCATCATCTGCGAGGTGAAATGTCCGACGGGTCCGGAACAGCGGCGGACGCTCGGTGAGCGTCTGAAACATTACCGGAAACGCGGATACAACGCGGTGCTTTTGAGCTTCACGCTCGGCGAACGGCTGGAGGAGCTTGAAGAGGTCGCGGAGGAACTGCGGAATGACGGCTGGAAGATTGTGATTGCCTATTCCGGACGGGAGAGTCTGCGCGAACCTTTGTTCAAGGAGCCGGAGCGGCTGGCAAAATTTCTGTCGTCGCTCGGAGCGCGGGCGGATGCGCTCCTGCTCGGCTGGGGACGGACGAGTTTGCATTTGTTTCTGCCGGACAAACAATGGACGAACTATCTTGTGCGGAGTGCGCGGAAGTTCAACTCGAAGTTGGCAGTTATCGGGATGGCGTATTACGGCGAGACAGCGGAGCAGCTGGAGGGCGTGACTTACGACGTGCCGGAAAATTGTTCGGCGGTGCTGATTGTCGGGCTCGGATATCCGCGCGCGTCAACGAAAACGGTGTTCCGCAAAGTGTTTCCGGAGGTGCTCGACCATCAGCACAAAATCGGACTTGTCGTCGGGGAGCGTCCGTACTACGACACGCTGCACCGCACGGGCAAGACGCAGGCGCAGAACGAGGCGATCAAGCGCAGAATCGAGATCCGTCTGAAGCAGGCCGGCTGCGATTCGACGATGACCTACTCCGGCGACGGTTCGGATGGTCAGTACGGACGGAAGGACAAGAACGAAAATCTCTGCGAGCCGGTCGCGGAGTGATGAACCGGGGAAAGCACGCAAGAGGCGTGATCCATAAACAAAAAAAGAGAAAGGTGGAACGGGCATGAAGAAAATTATGCTTGGTATCGCAGCCCTGATGGGCATGGTCGGAATCGCAACGGCAACGGAAATCACTTGGGAGGGATTGTGCAAAAATGTGCTGCATCCGCTCCGCGACAATCAGGGTGCCCCTGAAACGGTCGCAAAAGTTTCCGATTACGTGGAAACGCTCGAAGCGAAGAAGGACAATCAGCGTGAGATGCTGATTCGTGCAAAGGTGGCTGTTTACGCCGAAGCGAATCCGGAGGCGAGCGCGGAAGATGTGTTCGGTTATGCGAAACAGTGTTTTGACGAAGCCGGATTTACTGCGCCGGTCACGGGCAGGATGTATCCCTCTGCGGTGATGCTCTACTGGCGCGACACCGCATGGAAAGCAGCGATGTACAAGGTCCTGAAGGGGATTCCCGGCGTTGAGAAATCCGGCGACATGGGAGGTTTTGCGCAGTCGGCAGGACAGTACGAGGAGGCGTGCGAGATTTTTATCGGGACCCGTGCGACATGGGCTTATGCAGGAGTGCTGCGCATGGCGGCGGAGAAGCTCGGCGCGGAAAAGGCATTTGCTTACGCGAAGCGCATCATGGCGCAGGGCGTCACCATGCGCGCGACGGAAGCCAAAGCGATGATGGACGTCGTTTTCGCCAAGCTCCTGACAGCCGAAGGGGTTAAACCGGCGGAGATGAAAGAGTTTCTCCAGACCGCGAACAGAAAATACACCGTGTGCATGCCTTCCGACCCGACGGCATGGGAGCCGGTTGTCGCCGGAATCCGCAACGCACTTGACGCATTTTGATCAGAAAGGATGTGAAAAATGGGTAAACTGTTTCTTCTGATGGCCGCTCTGATGGGCGGGGTCGCCGTTCATGCTGTGGATTTCAACGACTCTGCGGTCTGGGACAACATCAAGGGCTGCTGTGTCCGCGGCGTGCCGGAGGCGGCGACCGTGAAAGCCGCATCGGAGTATCTCGATTCGGTGGACGAAAACACGGTCAAGGCGGACTGGCAGAAGCGTGCGATGATCCGCGCCCGCGTGATTGTTTTCAGTCGGACCGCAGGAGTTGACGCGAGTTTCGCGGGGCTCAAGGCATATGTGGACAATCTGATTGCCGGAACGGAGTTTGAAAAGCCGCTGAGCGTGCCGGAATATTTCCAGTTTTTCAACTGCTGGTGGCGTAACAAGGACTTGCAGTACGCCAAAGATTTTTATGCGTACATGAAGGCGACTCCGGGCTCTGAAAAGTTTCCGGATCTGGGCTTGTGGGCGGCGGCGCTCGGCAAGTATGAAGAAGCGTATGACGTCTACTTTGCCAACAAGGCGCGTTTCACGATCATACGCATGGTCCGCATCGCGCTGGATCATCTTGACGATCCGGGCAAGGCGTTTGCCGCGGCGAAGCTGATGGTTTCCGGTCAGAGCTGTACCGCGCAGCAGGTCAAGGAGGTCATGAACCTTGTGGCGCAGCGTCTGATCGGCAACGACGCGATTCCCGAAGCGGAGATGAAGAGTTTCCTGAAGAACGTGAACCGCAAGTACTCCGCGTATCTGCCGGGTGATCCGCAGACCTGGGAGCCGATCATCTCACAGGTCCGGAATCTGCTGGATGCGTATTGAGCACTGAAACATGTCCCGCCGGGGCTGATTCAGGCGGGGCTGAACAACGACAGGGAGAATGAGCGATGGGGAACGAAAAACAGGTTGCCGCGACAGCGGAAAGAATCCGGGAACTGCGCGTGCTCTGCGAGAAGTACGGGCTTTCCGGACGCGAGGCGGCGGAACGCTATACGGACGAGGAGCTTTCCGGCAAGATTTACAACGGCGCGGGTCCGGATTCGTGGCTTCCCGTCGCCCGCGATTTGCTGACCAAGCTGATGGTGCTGTTTGAGCCGGTTGTACTGATTCACGACGTTCAGTTTCACGAATCGGACGGGACCCATGAAGGGTTCGACACGGCGGTGAACGACTGGAAGACCAACACGGCGCGCATTCTTGCGGCGGAATATCCGCGCTGGACATGGCGTCAGCTTTCCGCGTCGTACCGCAGGGAGCGCGCGAAGTGGCTGGCGATTGCGGCGATCGCGAATGCGGCGATTGCGGGAAAATCTGCGTTCCGTGCGTGGCGCGAGGCATATCTTGCACGAGAGGGGACGGACGAATGAAGCAGCAGATTGTTTCGATTTTTGAGAAGCTCCTTGACCTGCTTCCGGTGATTCTGCTGGGCGGATTCGGAGGATTTATCCGAACCGTCGCGGGGAAAGTCCGCGGGGAACCTTACCGCTGGCGCATGGCGATTCCGGAAATTCTGATCGCGATTTTTGCCGGGCTGGTAGTGTACTGGCTGATGGTTGAGTACAAATTCGGAGGAGACAATCTGCGTGCGGCCGCGACGTCGCTTGCGGGCTACTGCGCGCGTCCTCTGCTGGCGATCTGCCGCGTGGGGATGCCGAAAATTTTCAAAACACTGTTGAAAGGGAAAAGCGAATGAAGAAAATTTTTATCGGACTGATCGGACTGGCCGCTGTGATCGGACTGGTCGGGTGCAACTCCACAACCAGAGCGATGACGCAAAGCGCGTCGGGGAAGAATCTGAATCTGGACGGGTATGTGATGGTCGGCGACGTGGAAACGTCGAACGTCGAAACGGGGACGCCGCAAGGGCGTCTGATCATCGGTCGCGTGACGTACAAATCGCGCCGGGTGGGGATTCCGGCGGATCAGAAGGTTCCGACGACGGGATATTTCAAGTTGACGGAGACGGAAAGTCTGTTCGGGACGAAAGAGAAGATTGTGGAGTATGATTTCACGGCGGGCTCTGAAGCCGAAGCGGAAAAGGCATTGAAAGTGCTTGAGGAGAAGCGCAAGGCGGCGGAGACTGTTCCGGATACGAACGCGGAGAAATGAGATGTTTTATGTGAATGTCGATACACAGCTCTTCTGCAAAAGTCCGGAAGAGCCGAAACGGTCGGGCGAAAAACCGTGGTTCCGGCATTTGGAGGGGAAGACTTTCAGTGTGGTGTTTCTGCATGCGGACGGGACGGCTCTGGACTTGACCGGGAAGGAGATTGTTGTTGCGATTGACAACAACTTTTCCCATTCGGACGCGATGATTTCGCATCCGGGGCAGAACAGCGCGATGATTCTGGACGCGAAGGGCGGAGTCGCGCAGATCACCGTGCAGTGCAATTCGCCGAAGTTCGGAAAAATCGTCGGACGGAAAGCGAACGTTGCGAAGATGGAGATTGCGATCCGGAAGCAGGATGGAGACGGATACGGGACAGTCGTTTTGCAGGACGACGGCATTGTTCTGAAGCCGCGTGTGTTTGCAGACGAAGGGACGCCGACGCCGATCGAAGAGAAGTTTTACTTCACCAAAGCGGAGGTCTTGGCGCTGTTCGCCCGACATGGAATCCCTGAAGGGGAAGTGTTTACAAAAGACGAGAAAGAGAAGCTCGACGGAATCAACACCGATGAGCTTGTCGTGAAAAATGACCTAACAATCAAGGAGGAAGTATGATTGGGTGGACACGATGCACAAGAGTTCAATACGAAGCTCTTGGTTCCAAAAAAGAAGATGAGTTTTACTACATCTCCGATGAGGGAATTCTGTTCCTCGGAGAAGTCTGCTACGGTCGAAAGTTTTCGGTCGTCAGTGATTTTCCGACAAGCGGAGCGGCGGGAGTCGTCTACATCAACCAAATGACGTTTGAAGTCAGAATCTGGAGCAACGGTGCATGGAGCACGGTCGGGCTTCCGAAGAGCGACGCGGTCAACGCTTCCAGCACGAACGCACAGCTTGCGACGGCGAAAGCGGTATACGATTTTGTTCTCGGCGAGCTTGCGAAGATTGATGCGGGGGCGGGCGGAAGACTTCATCCGGCGGTTCAGGACATTGCCGCGCTCAAGACCGTTTCGGGAATGCTGGACAAGGATCTGATTCTCGTTGAGGATGCGGGGGCGCTCTATCGCTACGATGCGCAGAGCATTGACGCGGGCGACGACGACAAAGTCGTTCAGGGAGGCGGGGACGGTCGCTGGATCAAGATGATCACGGCACTGACCATGACGGGCGGGAACGGTGTTTCCATTTCCGGGACGACGATTGCACTGAACGCCGATACGACTGTTTTCGAATTTGGAGAGGACGGCAAGCTCAAACTCAAGAGTTCCGCGCTTGACGGCAAGATGAACGTTGTTTCCGGAGCGAAAGCCGGCAACATCGCCTCGTTCGGCACTGGCGGACAGGTTGCGGATTCCGGCAAGGTGTTCGGCGGCGATGCGATTGCGGCGACTCCGGACGGCAACACTCTGGCAACGGAAAAGGCGGTTGCGGCGGCGCTCACGCTCAAAACCATTGAATAAGTGACGGAGGACGGATGATGCTCGAATTCGTATCTGCAATTAAATCGCGGCTTCAGTCGCTGGCGAAAACCGGCGAACGGCTGATTGTCGCGTCCGATTCGGAAGAACTGTTCGTTGACAAGGGCGGCGAGCGAATTCAAATTCGGGACATCATCCGTCTTTCCACAGACGCGGAGCGGACGGCGACGCTTGCTCCGCTCGACAAACTCTACTTTGTGGTTTCGACGGGGAAACTCTGGAGTTACCGCAACGGGTGGGAGTGTTTGAATCCGGCGCATGAGAGTTCCGCGATCCGTCTTCCCGCGTGCACGGGAATCGGCGTGCAGTACGCGGCAGGGGGAAACGTGTTGTCGTGGATTGATCCGGACGACGTGTTTTACAACGGCGCGGAGCTTGCTCGCTGGGAGAAGACGGTTCTGGTATGCAAGGAGGGGAGTTATCCGGAGAGCGCGGCTGACGGGACGGTCGTTGCGCAGATGGTCCGTGCGGAGGGAACGAAGAACGCGTGCCGGAACGGTTTCACGGATGCGGGGTCGCGCGGGGGGAGCGGGTATTGTTACCGTCTGTTTTCGCAAACGGAGAGCGGACCATGGAACGATCTTGCGGCGAACAGTTTTCCGAACGAGGATGTGTTTTCGTGGGGGCTGGTGCAAAAGTTTGTACGCGAAGGGCTTGGCGCGACGAAGTTTCCGGTCGGGACGGTGTTTGAGGTTTCGCACGGGGAGTACAAGCATCCGGACGGAACGGGGCTGACGTTCCGGGTTGTCGGGCATGATCAGGTTCCGGCGGCGGACGAATCGCTGACGCACACGATGTGTCTGGAGATGACGGACGCGCTGTTTGCGGCTCCGCTGGACGCAGCGGAAAAGACGTATGGGTTTACAGAAGATGAGTATGCGCAGGCGGGGAAGACGTATTACAAAATGAATACTAGTGACTATACATACACGGAACTGGTTGAGGGGACGGATTACAAAGTCGGAGACTTGATTGTCGGGAAGTATGAAAAGAATACAGGGGTTCGCGATCAGCTTGGCTACAGCCGTTTTTCGCAGTCGAATCTTCTGCAATGGCTGAATTCGACAGCATCGTCGGTTCACTGGTTTGAGGATAAGAGTATATGGGATATCTACAGCCAGGTTTTGATTCAGAAGAACGGGTTCTGTCAAAATCTTGACGCGGAGTTTCTTGCGGCGGTGTCGCCCGCGCGGATCACGACAGCTCTTC
>ERZ1034701.465-NODE-465-length-16058-cov-13.075548_pt1 | contig 16058 bp, 16 predicted proteins | sample MGYA00520651_ERZ1034701 | MGnify/ENA primary metagenome ERZ1034701 (study PRJEB33766, sample SAMN09781713) | gut metagenome | biome: gut microbiome | host: Homo sapiens | place: Madagascar | study: EMG produced TPA metagenomics assembly of the PRJNA485056 data...
TTTTTTTCTTTTTCTTTATGGTAAACATAAGAAAGGAAAGACTCTTAGGTGTGCTATCTGGTACCAAGAAGTACATTCTATGATAGAGCAAAGATGTATACATCGCTATTCTTTCTTGCTAAAACAAGAAAATAAAAATGGCGAAAAAACAGAAAAAGGTCTCCCCTGAAGACCTCAAAAAACGCCTTGCCTTCTTCGAGAAAGCGGCAGCCCAGGGAAAACTCTACGTTGACGCAAGTTTCAACGAGATATCAGAAGAAGAAGTATCTCTTCATGTGAAGGAATACGTATCACAAGTAGATGAGCTCGCCACCTCCAAGTGGCGCAGCAAGATAGCTGCGCTCTGGCAAAAGATCATCTCCGACCCCGACTTCCTCCAGATGCTGATGCCTACTCCCAAGGCTCGCAAGTGTAGAGACTTCAACAAGTATGCAGTGATGCGCATCATGGGCATCCTGATAGCCCACAATGTATATCCAGAGGAGAGCAAGCAGACTGTCTTCTGCAATGCCCTGGAGCGCTCCGAGAAGCCCGACAACAGTTACCGCTCCTATCTGGGACAAGGCATCGAAGACCGAGAGTTGCGCAAGCGCCTGGTGGAATACATCGAGCAAGTAGGGGAAATCGCCAAATCACCGAATGAAAATGCGCCAAATTACCGAATGAATTTGCGCCAAATCATATAATAAAAATGCGCCAAATCATATAACAAAAATGCGCCAAATCATATAATAGTATAGTCAAAAATCATAAATATAATTAATTTATATGTTGATTTTCAGAAAATTATATTATCTTTGCAACACAAACATTAATACATAAGAATATGGAGAATTACAGAGTAAGAATTGCGGATAGTATTTTGGACGAATATCTGGACGCTCTAGGAGCAGTTTTGATAGAAGGGCCCAAGGCTTGTGGAAAGACCACAACAGCTGAGCAACATGCCAAAAGTATACTCTATATGGATGATCCAGCGCACAAGGAACAATTCCTACAAATGGCTGATAGCAACATTTCCAATCTACTTGAGGGAGAGACACCACACATGATAGATGAATGGCAATTGGCACCCAAATTATGGGATGCCATACGCTTCACTGTGGATCATAGACAAGAAGATGGCCAGTTTATTTTAACTGGTTCTGCCGTTCCCTTCACCAATCATGGTGAGATTAGCCATACTGGAACAGGACGTTTTGCTTGGCTCAAAATGCGCCCCATGTCATTATGGGAATCGGGAGACTCTAATGGAACTATATCATTAAGTAGTCTATTTGAACAAGAAGACAAGCCATTTGGCGCTAAGTGCGAAATGAGCATGGAACGACTTGCATTTCTCACGTGTCGCGGTGGATGGCCAAAATCATTAGACAAAAAGACAGAGAATGCAGCTTTATTGCAAGTTAGAGTATATCTTCAAGCTGTTGTTCGCTCGGATATTTCTCGTGTAGATGATGTAGAAAGAAATCCAGATAGAGCATTACGCTTATTAAAAATCTATGCACGTCATCAAGGAGCATCTGTTAGCATAGCCACTATCGCCAAAGATTTAGAGGCTAATGAGGCCGTAACACCAAGCGTCATAACAGTAGACTCTTATCTCAACGCCCTACGCAAGATTTTCGTGATAGAGGACATGCCGGCATGGAATCCCAACCTGCGCAGCAAGACTGCCATTCGCACCTCAGACACTCGCTATTTCGTAGACCCTTCCATTGCCGTGGCAGCATTGGGCTTAGGTCCCAAGGACCTCATCAACGACCTCAACACCTTCGGCTTGCTCTTCGAGACGATGTGCGTGAGAGACCTCCGAGTATATGCCGATGCCCTGGGCGGCACAGTATATCATTATCGAGACAAGAACGGCTTGGAGTGTGATGCCGTGGTGCATCTGCGCAATGGCTCCTACGGCTTGGTAGAAATCAAGCTTGGCGGAGACAAACTGGTAGCCGAAGGTGCCGCTTCGCTCCTGAAGTTAGCCTCCAAGATAGACACCACCAAGATGAAGGCCCCTTCCTTTATGATGGTGCTCACGGGTGTAGGCGAGTATGCCTACCAGCGCACCGATGGTGTATTCGTAGTGCCAGTGGGCTGCCTGAAAGACTAACGATGCAATATGGTTCTCCGCAAGAAATTCTGGGAGGGCAGGTTTATTACCTGCCCAATTACCCAAATTGTATATTTCAAAAAGGCATTTTTTGCTGCTGGGCAGGTAACAAACCAACCCTCCCAGTTACATTTCTGCTAACTATTGGGCAAACCGTAAAGCCCGAAAAATTCAAATCCAAAGTAAAAAATGGAGATTTTTTAAGCAAATCCAAAGTAAGCATGACGCTTTTTCTGATCAAATCCAAACTTACAATCAGAAAATCAGCCGAAACGAAAAAAATCGTCATATTTTTGCGAAAAATTTCGTTACGAAAAATTTCGTTTATGAAGAATCCATTCAAATTCGAAATGGCCATCATCAGCAGTGGCAACAATCCCGTCCAAGAAAGTGGTGATGCTAGACTGAAAAATGTATCCGAAAAGAGAAAGAGGCCTTTTTGGAGGCAAGAAATACTCTTCATATACTCCAATTTATTAGTTTGACAATAGTAGCCACAAAAGTACTGAAAAATATTGAGAAACAGATAATATGTCGCAATTATTTTTCATATCGAGAGATATTCTACCATTACTACTCCAAAATATCCTTAAAATAAGGCTGCTAATCCAATAATTTATAGTACCTTTGAGTTTCTGCATCCAGAGCTGCTAGAAGAGAATTATAGCATACACAAAACGCAAACAAGAGATGGGGCAAGAGAGGCGATGCTTATCTTATGAAACTTTATACAGAGGGCAAAAGCATCAAGCAGATGTCACAAATGTTGGGCAGAAGCCAAACTTCCATTGTCATGAGATTGCAAAAATTGGGCGTTGAGTTTTAGGTATACTGAAGTTCATTGTTTTGAGCTATGCGGATGAAATAAAACAGTTCACCCGCATAGCCATTTGACCCTAGTCCACTCGATGGTATGTATCTTCCAAATCGGACTTGCTATAAGTATGACCATCACTGCCACGGTAAAGGCGTTGCTTGCATAATGGAGCAAGAGCAATGCAGCCTGCCGTGAATAAGATGATTTCCAACAGCAACTTGAAGAGCATAAGGATAACTCCCCAGATTGCTATCAAAACTCCAATGATATATATGATGGAGAAAAGTGTTGCAACCAAGGCTTGTTTTTTCTCCAACAACTCTAAGTTGCGTCTGTAAGCTATATATATACCGCCCACAAGGGTAAGTAGGAATAATATCAGTCCTATTCCGTCGCAAAGAGCTCCCTTCCATCCAAACCACCACTGCACAATGACGAAGTAGGCTATTAGCACTGGGATACATGCCAGTAAACCTATGGCAGCAGGAAATATGCTTAGACGTGTAGTTTCAACATCGTCTTCCTCGTCAAAAAGAACATTCTCAAATAATTTAAATGAAAGTATCTGATACAGCATAATCAGCACCATTGGCAGCATGCGTAGCAATGACCCGAAGAATCCAAAGCGCTCTTTGTCGCACCACCAGAAGAAATCTCCTCCCATATACCAAAATCCCACAATCTCGATGATAGCCAACAAGGCCATGCTTGCAGGCAAGGCTTTTATCACATAGCGACGTAGCTTTTTATCCTTATCGTATAACTTATAAAGAATAAAAGAGAAGAGAGTTAATACAACCATCATCACCAAAGGTATGTAAGTGGCAAAGAAATGTCCTATGGCAGTATGCTTCTTCACAATATCATCGCTCTGCGGATTTTCCACATCATCCGCATTGTTGGCTGAAAATTTGAGTGCATCATGAGATACCATATATGTCTTGCCATCATGCTTAAAGGCTACATAAAAGCTATTGCTTGTCTTACCACACGACTCTATCTCCAATCCTTTTTCTAGAGAAACATGTTGAAGAGGTTCAGCTAGTTTCCACACGGTGTCAGCCTTGACAGCCACACTACATTTCACGGAATCGCCAAAGAGCGGATCGAGTACAAACTTTTGGGCAGAGATAGACAGGCTGCTCAATAGCGTGATCAACAGAATAAAAATACGATGTTTCATACGTTCTACTTTTTTGATTTTTAGTCACACGAAGTTGACTAGGTTAATACTTAGAATTTGTCTCATGCAAAGTTAGCGATTTTTTCTTCTCCTCATGTTGCAAATAATAAATATTCTACGCCAAATGGTAAAAACGTATAGTATAAATTGTAAAAAGAGTCATCGCTTGAGGATATATCTTTTAACCTTTTGATAAAATGCATTCTTTTTATCAGAATCCGCACCGCAGTACCTTTGCACCAGCGATTCGAAATTAAGACCCCGCTCTGAAGGAAGCGGAGAACCGCTAGTAGTGAACAATGAACAATAATAGTAATGTAAACGAAGTTCAGGAGGCTAAGAAGATGACTGAGCGCACTGGCAAGAACTGCAAGGTGAAGACGATGGAAATCAAACTCGTGAGAATAGCCAAACGACAGACTTACACCATCGGAGCTCTCTATCTGGACGATGAGCCTTGGCGACTCTGTGACACACTGGAGCCTCGCTGCCGCAACTTCAAGTTCCAAGCTACCGATGGACCTCTGGACCGCAGCCTGAAGGTGCAACTAGCCAAGGAGCGTGGCATCAAGAAGCATGGCAAGGGCACTGCACTGGGCAAAACTGCCATACCAGAGGGCAGATACAAGGTGGTGATGGCAGGCTCGGAGAAGTTTGGCAGACCATTGCCACTGCTGCTCAATGTGCCGGGATTCTCGGGCATCCGCATCCACATGGGCAATTATCCACAGGACACCGAGGGCTGCATCTTGGTGGGCGTCAATGAGAAACGAGGCATGGTGCTCAACTCCACCCGCTGGCTCATGGTACTCAACGATGAGATCAACATGGCACTGGCTGATGGCAAGCAGGTGTATATCACCATCACCAGCAGCAAGGGATGCATCGACCCGCTCACTGACTAACTGACTAATAATGAATAATTGATAATTAATAATGAATAATTATGGCAAAGCAAATTAACATGAACCTGAACGCCACTCACATTGAGCTTTCAGGCACAGCGTTTCTCGACGACAACAAGTACTTCCTCTTCTCACCCGACTATCCAGTGCCAGGCAAGCTCAGCAGCTTCCGCCGCCATGGCATCATCCAGCAGATGAGCGATGGCACCATCGACTGCGTGATACAGAAGGCAAAGCACAGCAAGAGCGTGAAAATCAAGAAACTGAGACACGGTTCCCTCTCAGCCACCAGCGACCAAGCCATCTTGCTCTATCTCAAGGTGTACAAGAAGGAAGGAGTGGACATAGCCGAGGCTCTGAGACAGGATGCCATCGAGGCTATCGAAAGTTTGTAACTGGGAGGGCAGGTTTATTACCTGCCCAGCAAAGAAGAATATATTTATCATAAAATGCAATTCTGAAAAATAGATGAGTGTATATTTAATCAAGGTGGAGAAGGGCAGAAAAACTGCCCGCTCCATCACCTCGGAAGAGGAGTATAAACGACTGCGCAACAGCAGCTATCAGCTGGCCAACCTGCGACTGGCTCACAGCGGCAATGGCGAGGCCAAGCGAAGACTGGTGCAATTCAACTACTCGGGCTATTACCCCAATGGACTGGTGAAGGGCAACAAACTGCCTAGCCAAGCCTTCGGATTTGACGTGGACGAGCCTGAGGAATTCAATCGCATCGCCCAACTTCTGCTGGGGAAGAGCAAGCAGGCTAACGACCCGAAAGGGGAAAACAAATCACTAGCCGAGGAGCTGGGACTCCTGATGATGGAGCGCTCGGCAAGACAGGGCGGTCACTGCGTATTCCTGCGCCAGAAAGGCAAGACCATCCTGGAGAACCAAATCCGCATAGCCAGCCAGCTGGACTGCGAGATAGACACCAATACCCACGACATCAACCGTGTGTATTTCTCCACCAGTGCCTCGGCAGAAGACCTGCTCTATCTCTCCCCACGCCTCTTCGAAGACCAGTATGGCAGCAGCCCTGGAGCCGACGAGCAGAGCGTGGCGGCTGAAGCCCAAGCCCTGGAAGACCGTGAGCGAATGGGACAAGAGGAACTCCCGCCAGGAGCCCACAGCGCCAACAAGCATTTTAAGTTAGGAGTTAGAAGTCTGGAGTTAGGAGTGAAACCTACGGGAGCTGGCAGCAAGGAGGAAGACCAAACTGGGCTTCAAAAATCGGCGGAATCTGCGAGAGAAAATCCTCCCCAAGCAGCGACCTATCTCGGCATCCCCTACACAGAGATTATCCGCAAGTGGTGGGCTATGTACAACGACGGCAACACCCCTGTGAAATCCAATCGCGACGTATTGACCTTTGAGCTCGCCGTGAACCTGCGCCATATCTGCGGATTCGACCGCCAAGTCCTGGACCAGGTCATCCCTTGCTACGACGGATTTCCCGAGGACCAGAAGCTGAAGTGCATCGACTCTGCACTCGGCGAGCGTCGCACCAGTATGCCCAAGCGTCTGAAAGATGTGCTGAGCAGCCTGCGCAAGGACTACGCCAGCGGCATAGCCACGCCGCCAGCAGGGGCAGAGACGGCAGGCGACATCGTGGACGCACTGGACAATGCCGAGCAGCAAGACGCCCTCTACTATGCCAACCGACTGATGAAGGCAGCCCGCCCATTGGGCATCAACGACAGTCTGGAGGCAGCCGAGCCACGCCTCACCATGCCCGTGCTCACCGCCATCTGTCCAGCCATCGGCATGCTAGCATCGGGTGTCAAGATAGATGTACACGGCAAGTGCAACTCGCTCAACCTCATCGCCTATGTGGCAGGCGACTTTGCCAGCGGCAAGGGCAGCATCGACCCCATCATCACGGCTTGGATCCAAGAGGTGAGACAGCAAGACGGCATCTACCTACAGCAAGAAGCCGTATGGCGAGAAAAGAAGAAGCAAGCCAAGAACGCCAAGAGTCAGCCCGAGGAGCCCAAACTGCCCGTGAGATTCCTGACGCTCAACAACACCGTGGCCAACCTAGCCGACCGACTCGCCAACACGGCAGGCTTGCACGCCTTCTCCTTCACCCCTGAAGCCGACACCGTGGCGCTGAGATGGAAGCAGAGCATCAGCGACTTCAGCGTGATGCTGCGCCAAGCCTATGATGCCAGCCGATATGACAGAGAGGCGAAGAGCGCCGATGCCGTGAGCGTGCATATAGACCATCTGCGCTGGAACGTGACGATGTGTGGCACGCCCGATGCCCTCTATCGAGTGGTGACCAACTACACCGACGGTTTCCAGTCGCGCATCGCCATCGCCCGCACGCCCGACAATACCTATGCGCCACTGGAGGACAATCCGCGCAGCCTGAGCCCTCAGCAGGCAGAAAACATCCGAAAGGTGGCTCATCTGCTGCCCCTGATGCAGGGCGAAATCCATCTGTCCAAGCTAGAGGAGCGAGGCAGGAAGTGGCTGGAGACCATCCGACTGGAAGCCATCAAGAACGATGATACCGTGATGGCAAGACAGCGATTCCGCACCTGCGTCACCGCCCAGAGAATGACGGCATGCCTGATGCTCTGCCAAGTATGTGAGAAGATGATCAAGGAGATGGGACTGGCAGAGGCTGAGAAAATGCTGCGTCAGAAGCCCGACAGCTGGCAGGAATACATGCAGAAGGCGCAGACGCCGAGTATGCTGGACGCCTACACGCTGATAGCCGACTCGCTGATAGACAGTGCCCTCTTCTACTTCCGCACGCGCATAGAGAAGGCGATGTACAAGAGTGGAGACCGAGGCGGCGACCGTATGCGTCAGGGCAAGAACGACAGCATATTTGAACGCTTGGCTGTAGACTTCACCACAGAGCAAGCATATCAGCAAACCATGATAGTAAAGGGAAATGACACCACTCGCAACAGCGTGCGCCAGATGCTGAAGAACTGGCAGAAACAAGGGCTGATAGTGAACACCAGCCTGGGGAACTATAAGAAACTGAGCTTCAAGCCTGTGTCATGAGTGTCATGTGTCATGAGTGTCATCAAGGATTAATCAAACAAAAAAGAAAGATATGGACATCACAATAAGAAGATACAAGAAAGTAAAGGAAGCCATAGCAGGCGTCCTCTTGCTAGAGAATAAGCATATATGTGATACGGCAGAGCATGCCACAACTTGCCTGCCAGTGGGGAAATACAAGATCAAGATGCAGAAAGATGCCAGGCTCCAGCGCATCGTGCCTAAGATATTCCTGCTTAAAGGCAGAAAGCAACAAGGCATCATCAGACCTGGCAATGGCGTATACACACTGAAAGATGGATCTATCATCGTGGGCAAATATCAAGCCGCAGGACTCTGTATCCATTCTTCCAGCATATTCGAACGCCTCGTCTTCTGTCTGCGAAAGACGGAAGAACGAGGCAAGAATATCAACCTCAGCATAGAGGAAATCTAGTTTTTCTGGCTCCTCACGCCCTTGCCCTTGGTGAGATGCAGGGTAACGGGCTTGAGCTTATGACCGCTATGATCGAAGATGATGGCGGGATCCAAGCGGCGGCCGCCGAAGCTGACCTCGAAATGCAGGTGCTCGGTGGTCGCCCTTCCGGTTCTGCCCGTGAGACCGATTACCTCGCCTGCCTTCACCTTCTGCCCCACCTTGACCTTGTTCTTAGACTGATGGCTATAGAGAGTCTCGAAACCATAGGCGTGGCGGATGCGGATGCAGTTGCCATAGCCATAGAAGGGACCGGATGCCACTACCACGCCATCGAAGGCTGCCACAATCTCATCGTTAGGACGGGTCTTGAGGTCCACGCCCGAATGGCGACGCTTGCCTCCGTAAGGGCTGATGACGTGGGCACCAGGCAGTGGATATGCCCATGCCTTCCGCTCCATCTTCTCCAGGTCTAGCTCAAAGGTATTGGTGATGGTGAAAGGATCGCTCACCTCGTCAGGGTTCAGGGTCAATCCCCTGCCCATCTTACTGGCGGTCTTGCCATCTGCCTTGGCAGCCTTGCCCTTAGCCTCAGCGTCACGACCTGCAGAACTGTCCTTGCCACTCACCACGGATATGAGCACACGGGAGCCCGACTTGCGAAACTGCACCGTCTGGCGGCGCAGGCGATGGCTCTTGAGCTCGATGAAAGTCTCAGGATTGAGGCGACCGCCATTCACCATGATGGAGAAATCACAATAGGTAGTGCCATTCTTGGTGCCCACGATGGCGATGGTCTGACCAGCATCTATGTGCTGTCCCACCTTGACCAGGTTCTCGGCATTGTTGGCATAGACCGTCTCCAGTCCGTTGTCGTGACGGATGACGATGACATTGCCCATCGACTCCGTCTTGCGCGAGAGGCGTACATAGCCATCAAACATCGCCTTCACGGCATCGCCCTTGCTCGTCTCGATGCGCATCACGCTATTGCCATTTACCAGGCTAGCCTTGCCCACAGGCAGCGGAAAGGAATATTCCTTGGCACGGAATATCTCAAAGTCAACATTGAATGCTTGACTCTGGGCAAAGAGCCCTGGCGTAGCGATGCTCACCTGCTGTTGTTCGGCGGCGGTGAAGACATTCTTGGCAGGCATGAAACTATTCAGGGATACAAACATGAATCCCGAGATGGCTAGCATGCCCAAACCATGCTTCAGTAGTTGTTTCTTATTCATTATCAGTTTTTTTTAAACGCATAACATCCACCAGCTCCGCTTGATTGCAAACGAAGTTGGTGGATGTTATCCTTCATATCTTATTATATCTTATTATATCTTATTATTTTTCCAGTTACAGCAAACCTGCCCTCCCAGCATCTCTAGCTCAGCATGATGGCGGTATAGATGCGGCCGCTCTCGGTGCCCAACTTGCGGGCAGAGAAGTACTCATCGCTATGGGCGAAGGTACAGATGCCACAATCCTGTATGTTCTCCTCAGGCACACCGCAGTGCATGAGAATCTGCTTGTTGCAGAGCGGCAAGTTGATGTGCCACTTCATCGGCTGCACCACATTGCCCTCGGCAGCCAAGCGCTCACGCTCAGCGGCATCGGCAGAGAAGGCTGCATTAGGTCGCTGCTCGGCTATCTCCTTCATCGGGAAGGCAGCCTGCTCAAACTGCTCGTACACCTCATCGCCCACCTCGAAATTTTCGAGCGAAATGCCTGGGCCTATCACAGCCTTCAACTTCTTAGGGGCAGTGTTATAGGAGAACTTCATCTCCTGAATGGTCTTGTGAACGATGCGAGCCAAGGTGCCTCGCCAACCGGCATGGATGGCAGCCACGGCATGGTGCTCCTCATCATAGAGCAGTACCGGAATGCAATCGGCTGTGGAAACGCCCACGCATACCCCCTTTTGGTTGGTCATCACGGCATCCACACCCTCCAATACCATCTTTCGGATATTCTCAGGCATCGTCAAGAACTCGCCAGCCACCTGGCGCACCTCTACGCCATGTACCTGATGGGGCATGATGATATGGTCGGTGCTGATGCCCAACTCTGCGGCGAGCTGCTTGCGGTTCTCTGCCACATGCGCAGGATTATCGCCGCAATACTCATTGATATTGAATTCGCCATAGTTGCCCTGGCTCACTCCGCCCTTGCGGGTGGTGGAGAATGCCTTGACTCCAGCGGCTATGCTATATACTTTGAACATTGAACTTTGAACTTTGAACTTTGAACTTTATGATTAGACTTTTTACTTTGAACTCCGAAAACAGAACGTTATGACTTTTTGGGCATATCATAAAGTTCAAAGTTCAAAGTTCAAAGTCAAGATTACTCATATTCGAAATCATCGAGGTCGTCTATGTCCTCGATTTCATCCTCGTCGATATACTCCACGATGTCCTCACCCTCGTCAGCCAGCTCTTGCTGGAAGCGAGACATATCCTTGTCACGATGCACGAGGGTGTCTTCGGCAGTAATCTCCTGGAGTTTGTTGCTCTCTGAGTTGAGTTCCTTCCAGAGCACATCCTTCAGTTCCTGGATGCCCTGGCCCGTAACGGATGATATGAAGACCACTGGCAGGTCAGTAGGCAGAGTTTCGCGGAGCATCTCGATGAGCTCATCGTCCAGCAGGTCACACTTGGTGATGGCTAGCACACGATGCTTATCGAGCATCTCGGGATTAAAATTCTTCAGCTCGCCCAGGAGCACCTCATATTCCTTCTTGATGTCGTCGGTATCGCCTGGTACCATGAAGAGGAGCAGAGAGTTGCGCTCGATGTGACGAAGGAATCGCAAACCGAGTCCCTTTCCTTCGCTCGCACCCTCGATGATGCCAGGGATATCAGCCATGACAAAGCTCTGGTGGTCGCGATAGTCCACGATGCCCAGCGATGGTTCGAGCGTAGTAAATGGATAGTTAGCAATCTTAGGACGAGCACTGGATACGGCGCTGAGCAGCGTGCTCTTGCCGGCATTAGGGAATCCTACCAAGCCCACGTCGGCGAGGAGCTTCAGCTCCATGATGATGGTCATCTCCTGCATAGGTTCGCCTGGCTGGGCATAGCGAGGAGCCTGATTGGTAGAGGTACGGAACTGGAAGTTGCCCAGTCCGCCACGACCGCCCTTGAGCAGCAATACTTCCTGCCCATCATAGGTTACATCGCATACATACTTGCCCGTCTCGGCATTATATACCACGGTGCCACAAGGCACGTCGATATAGATGTCCTTGCCATCGGTGCCATGGCACTTGTCGCGTCCGCCATTACCACCATGCTCGGCAAAGAAGTGGCGCTGATACTTGAGGTGCAGCAAAGTCCAGTAGTTGTGGTTGCCGCGCAGATAGATGCTTCCTCCACGTCCGCCATCGCCGCCGTCAGGACCACCATTAGGTTGGTACTTTACGTGGCGCAGGTGCATGGAGCCTTTACCACCCTTACCAGAGCGGCAGTTGATCTTTACATAGTCTACGAAATTGGATTCAGCCATTGATTATCAATCTATTAATCATTAATAAATCTTCCCCGCAGAGAGGCGGGGAAGATTTAACATATATATATATATCTTAGAGGTTGTCGATCACATCGCATACACGAGCGAAGATCTCATCTACAGTGCCGAGACCCTCGATGTGGTGGTGGATGCCTTCCTTCTCATACCAGTCGATGAGCGGAGCAGTCTGAGTGTGGTATACGTTGAGACGCTTCTTGATAGTCTCCTCGTTGTCGTCAGAACGACCACTTTCCTTACCACGGTTGATCAAACGAGCCATCAACTCATCCTCAGGTACAGCGAGCTCGATCATGGCAGCCACCTTGTGACCACGCTCAGCGAGCATCTTCTTCAGAGCCTCAGCCTGTGGAGTGGTACGTGGGAAGCCATCGAAGATAACACCCTTGTGATCCTTGCCGAAGCTATCGTATACACTAGCAAGGATGTCGATCATCAACTCGTCTGGAATCAACTGACCATTGTCGATATAACCCTTAGCAGTCTTACCGAGCTCAGTACCGTTCTTGATTTCATTACGCAGTACATCACCAGTAGAAATGTGACCGAGACCATACTTCTCGATCATCTTGTCGCTCTGTGTGCCCTTACCTGCACCTGGAGCGCCGAAAATTACGATATTTTTCATCTTTCTTTTTTTAAATGTATATATAAAATTTATATGTTGTCAAACAATAGTGAGTATCATTCATACTTATTCACCCACTTCTGCCCCCTAGGAGACAAAAGAATGGCTATAACGATTGAAAAAAGAACTGTAAAAGTTCCCAAGAAAACCAATGCATTCATATTATGTCCTCCGCTTTTTATTATTAAACGTTCTATACTTTCTGCGCTTGAGTTCCTTTTCTTTTTTATCCTTCAAGTAAAAGAACAATCCAGCACAAAAAAGCCCTATGCCAATGAAGCCACAAATAAGATAAAGCAACCAATGCTTCTCCTCTAAGTCAGCCAACAAAGCAGCAGCAAAGGCTGCTGTCATAAAATACTTGGAAACATCCAGACAGTAATCACTTATCTTCTCCCACATGGAACATCCTCCTATTCTTTTAATGAGGGGAATTTTACTCCACGATGGTATAGATGTCTCTCAGGTTGCGGCCTTCCTGGTCATAATCCAAGCCATAGCCCACGATGAAGTCGTTAGGGATCTCCATCACGGCATAGTTAATCTTCAAGTCCACCTTCAGATTGCCTGGCTTCACGAGCAGGGAGCAAATCTCGATGGATGCAGGCTCCTGCTTCTTCAGCTCCTCTATCATGTGCTGCATAGTGAAACCAGAGTCCACGATATCTTCCACGATGACGATGTGGCGGCCCTTGATGTCGCCATTCAAGCCCATGAGAGTCTTCATGCTGCCAGTAGAGGATGTGCCCTCGTAGGAAGCATACTTCACGAATGAGATTTCGCTCGGGACAGTAATCATTCGCATCAAATCGGCTGCGAAGATAAACGAGCCATTCAACACTGCCAAGAACACAGGGGTCTTGCCCTCATAGTCCTGGTTAAGACGGTCGGCTACGACCTTAACTTTCTCTAGGATCTCGGCCTCTGGAATCGATGTTTTGAAGGTCTTATCCTTAATTTTTACTACGCCCATAGTCTATAAATTGAATATTTTCTGCAAAATTACGAAAAAAACACGAAACTTCGTGCTATCATAGCTATTTTTTTAGTACTTTTGCACTTAGAAGAGCCAAAGAGAGAAGGTTTTTCGGAAAAATGGCACTTTTAACTAAAATCACAGTATGAAGATATTCACTAGTGCTCAGATACATGAGCTTGACAAATATACCATAGAGCATGAGCCTATCTCATCGCTCAACCTGATGGAGAGAGCTGCCAAGGCTCTCACCAGAGCCATTGAGGAAGAATGGCTGAACCATACACCCGTGGTCATCTTTGCCGGTCCGGGCAATAACGGTGGTGACGCACTTGCCGTAGGCAGAATGCTGGCGGAAGACGGATACCAGGTGAGCGTGTACTTATTCAATGTACACAACAAGCTATCAGCCGACTGCGCCGCCAACAAGAAGAGAATCATTGAGGGAAAGAAGGTGAAGAAGTTTGTGGAAATCACGCTCAACTTTGACCCTCCACAGCTCACAGCCGAGACGCTCGTGATAGACGGTCTCTTTGGCAGCGGACTGAACAAGCCGCTGGCTGGCGGATTTGCCGCCATGGTGAAATATATCAACCAAAGCGCTGCCAAGGTGGTGAGCATCGATATCCCTTCAGGACTGATGACCGAGGACAACTCCAACAACATCCACGCCAACATCATCCATGCCGACCTGACGCTCACGCTACAACAGAAGAAGCTATCCATGCTGATGGCAGACAACCAGCAATACCTGGGCAGACTGAGAGTGCTCGACATCCGACTATCGCAAGAGTACATACAGAACGCCAAGTGCAGATGCAGCATACTGGAGGAGCAAGACGTGCGCCAGCTATTGCGCCCACGCAGCGACTTTGCCCACAAGGGCAGCATGGGCAACGCTCTCTTGATAGCCGGCAGCTACGGTATGAGCGGAGCCGCCATCCTAGCCACCAAAGCTTGTCTGAGAGCAGGCGTGGGCAAGGTAACCACGCATACGCCTAAGCGCAACTATGAGATTATGCAAATCAGCGTGCCAGAAGCCGTATTGCAGATGGATGCCGAGGAAACCATATTCAGCGAGCCGGTAGACACGGAGAACTTCAGCGCCATGGGCATAGGTCCGGGACTGGGCACCAACGAGAACACAGCCATCGCCCTGATAGCCCAACTGCGCCGCAGCACCTGCCCTACGGTGATAGATGCCGACGCCATCAACATACTGGGCAGCCACAGAGCCTGGCTACAACAACTGCCCAAGGACATCATACTGACGCCCCACCCCAAGGAGTTTGACCGCCTGGCTGGCAACACCAGCAACACCTGTTGTGAGCGCCTGGCAAAGGCTAGCGAACTGGCAGAGCGCCTGCACGCCTACATCATCCTGAAGGGGCACTACTCAGCCCTGTGCCATCCTAACGGACAGATAGAATTTTGCAGCACGGGCAATAGTGGTATGGCTACAGCTGGCAGCGGCGATGTGCTCACGGGCATCATCACGGCACTGCTGGCTAGAGGCTACAATCAAGCCGACGCCTGCCGACTGGGCATGCATCTACACGGACTGGCTGGCGACATCGCCATCAAAGACCTGGGCAAGGAAAGCCTCATCGCAGGCGACTTGATACAATATCTGCCCAAAGCCTTTCTGAGGCTGGAAGACTAGTAGCCCTCGCTCTCCGAGCGTGGGCATCCTAACAGAGAAGAAGCAAAAAAGCGGGAACCCTTTCGGATTCCCGCTTATATTTTGTGTTGTCGAAACTCGAAGATTAGTCGAGGTTAGCCAACTTGTTGTCAGAATGAAGAACATCCTTGATCTTGTGGCTATAGAGGTCAACCATGTACTCACGAGCCTTACCGCAGTACTGACGTGGGTCGAAGTACTCTGGGTGAAGAGCCAATGTCTCACGAACACCTGCTGTGAAAGCAAGACGAGAGTCAGAGTCGATGTTGATCTTGCAAACAGCGCTCTCAGAAGCCTTAGTCAACTGCTCCTCTGGGATACCAACTGCATCTGGCAACTTGCCACCGAACTTGTTGATGATATCAACATACTCCTGAGGAACTGAAGAAGAACCGTGGAGAACGATAGGGAAACCAGGAAGCTGCTTCTCTACTGCCTCCAAAACATCGAATGCCAATGGAGGAGGAACGAGGTGACCAGTCTTAGGGTCACGTGTGCACTGCTCTGGCTTGAACTTGTAAGCACCGTGAGAAGTACCGATAGAGATAGCCAATGAATCAACACCTGTACGTGTAGCGAAATCAACAACCTCCTCAGGCTTTGTATAGTGAGACTCCTCAGCAACTACGTCATCCTCAACACCAGCGAGGACACCGAGCTCACCCTCTACAGTTACACCGAACTGGTGAGCGTAGTCTACTACCTTCTTTGTCAAAGCGATGTTCTCCTCGTATGGAAGAGCAGAACCGTCGATCATTACAGAAGAGAAACCGAAGTCTACACAGCTCTTACATGTC
>ERZ1034701.467-NODE-467-length-15982-cov-81.516544_pt1 | contig 15982 bp, 31 predicted proteins | sample MGYA00520651_ERZ1034701 | MGnify/ENA primary metagenome ERZ1034701 (study PRJEB33766, sample SAMN09781713) | gut metagenome | biome: gut microbiome | host: Homo sapiens | place: Madagascar | study: EMG produced TPA metagenomics assembly of the PRJNA485056 data...
GGAAGGTAGGAGATAACTACGTGCGGCATCCGCGCCGCTGGTGAGCGAAACCGGAATTGAACCGGGAGACAGGCCGAAATGGAAAAGCCTGCTCACGCGGGAGATTAGGACGCGTTCGTGTTGCACGATTTTCGCCCATGCTGTTTTGGAGTTTGGCGGCTGCCGTTGAGTAGGCCGGCAGCCGCCGTGCGTGAGGGAAGATAGAAAGATGGGAAGCAAGGGCGGCGTCTAACTCGCCCTTGATTTTATTATACGATACCCCTCCAAGGGGGTTTTTGACATTCAGGATCCCGTATTTAGATATATGGACAACCGACCGTTTCTGTGCTTTGCTGGTTTCGATACACAAGGACAACACGTTCCAGGCTGGCTTCCGCCCCGGCATCAAATCCGCCGGGAATATTCAGACACCAGACCTGCAGATAGCGAGTGTGGAAGTCCATTGTGACCGTATCGTCCGCATCAATTTCTTTCCACTGAACACCGCTTTCCCCAAACATGACCGCAGCATCGAAAGGAACGCCGTTATCCAGTGCTTTTTGAACAGCCGGGAACAGACTGAGAATGTCACCGGCGCAATTCTCCGTGAGCTTTGTGGTGATCCGAAGCAGCTTGTCAAAAATGGCGCTCATGTTCGGGCCGTCGGAATGCACCGTCAGACCGTCAAACTCGGAATAGGTTTCAATCAAGTATTTATACTTCACTGGGATTCTCCTTCCTGCGCCGCTGTTCAAGCGGCGGCTTCGGCGGCCTTGCGGCAGGGGCAGAGGATGCCCTCGCCGTCTGCGGACCGGAAATAGATGGGGGTGATATAGGGCTTCTGTTCAGAGGCGAACGCCTCGCCGTCGGGGAAAAGCTGAAGGAAGTCGATCAGATAGTTTGGGTTGACTCTGGGGAGACCGGGGCCGAAATCGTAATAAGGGGAGAAAGTTTCGCCCTTGCGGTGGCGCTTGGCAGCCCATTCCGCACGGTCCGTCTTGATTTTCGCCCGAACCTCCGTCACGGAGGGGAGCGTGAGACGCAGAGTGTTCTTGCGGGTGGGGGCTATGATCTGCGCCAGGTTGAACCGGGAACCGTCGGCGCTGAGTTCCGGCGCGGCGGTCAGCTCCATAGGGCTGTTCAGGCGGAAGCCGCGAAAGCCGTCGCAGACGCACTGCTTGCCTTCCTCGTCGATCCAGAAGCCCTGTGAAGCAGGGCGGATGCTGTTCTTAGCCACGGCTGCGTCGCAGATGCGGCGGGCGGCGAAAAAGGCGGAGCGGCGCCCAGACTTTGTGGCGGCTTCCTCCACCAACGTGCGGCGGAGATCCTGTTCTAAGAAATACAGCTGGGGGATGGGACCGACGGCTTTTTCCCATTCATAGGGGTTTTTGCTGACGGCGTTATAAATGGCGGCTTCGTCCTCGTCCAGCGCGTGGACGATCTGCAAAACGCGGGTGAGGGTCTGTTCAGTGTTCAGCATGGGTTGTACCTCCTATTTCACGTTGGGCTTTTTTGCTTAGCCTGAGAATGGCATAATCGGATCTGCGGAAACTGCAAAAGTTTTCAGGGTCAGCGACTGTTTCGGGGAAAAGGTCGCACAACAGTGCACACTCGATCAGCTGATCGGCATACGGATTTTCGCCATACCAATATCCACGGTCAAGCAAGCCTCCGGTTATTTGGCAGTTGACTGCGGCCTTCTTGACTTCAGCGATTTTTTCAGAATAAGTCATTTTTTCACGGGCTTCCTTCTGCGCATTTATCGCGGCAGCCATGACCTCACAGACTACGTCTGCGAGGCACTTGCGGTAAAGGTCAACGCCGTATTTGTCGCGGATGGCATCGATTTTGTCCATGTCGAAAAGCTTGGTAAACGGTTCGTACTTGTGCGGGGTGGGAAGGCGCGCGGCGATGATCTCGTTTCTGCACTCCCAATATCCGGCGGTTTTCATGGTTGCGCTCCTTTCTGTGCGGCTGTTCAGGCGTATAGGATTTTCGAGGTGCCGGGGACGCGGCACTGGATCGAACAATCCGGGGCGTTCTTCTTGTTCAGGTCGATCCATGACTTCACGGCGGGGAGAAGATCGTCATTGTAGACGGGCGCATAAACGAGACGATTAAACAGCTCGCCGGTGTTCAGGCTCATGGGCTTATGCTGTTTGTCTCTGGGGCCTTTGAAGTAAACCATAAACATGGGTTGTCCTTTCATGCCCTCGTGACCTCCGGGGCGGGCTGTTCAGTTCTTAATTTCATTGTAGCAGTGTGTGCCAAGGGGGTTTTTGCCGCTGTTCAGGCAAGGCGGAGGACCTGACGGGCGGCGCGTTCGGCGTTGTCGGTGAGCTGGCGCTGCCATGCCTGATTTTTGGGAGACCAGCGGAAGCCGTTTTGCTTCAGGGCGGCGCGGGTGTCGGCGTCGGGGATGGCGTCAAAGAGGATTTGGAGTCTGTTCAGGTCGATATTGCGGACGATCTGGCCACCGTCAAAGGCGGTGCCGGTCTGAGGTTCGGCGGCCTGCTGTTCTCTGCGGTCAAGCTCCGCGAGGCGCTGTTCTGTCCGCTCGATCTTGCCCCGGATGCTGGCCAGTTCGTAAGCGGGGAAGGGGGAGCCGTACTGGGAGATGGGGGAGCCGTCACCGGAGGCGAACACGCCGGGACGGGTCAGCCATGCGCGGTTTTTCTCGCTGAGACCGGGGCAGCCTTCCAGCGTTTTGTGCTTGCGGTAATAGGCGTTGGCGGTTTTGGCATCCTCCAACATCTGGCGTTGGCTGTTCAGACGCTCGGTGAGCATTTCGCGGGCGTGGGGGTCTGCCAGATCCACCGGGCCGGTGCCGACGCTGCGGATCTTGTCCAGAATCGCCTCAATCTGCCGGTATTCCTCCCACAGAGAGTCCTCGCGGGCCATTTGGCGGTTGTGCTTGCGCATATTGAAGTTGCCCGCCCCGGCGATAAACTGGCTGGGATAGCTGGCCTGGTTGCGGTTGTAATCGTTCGTCCACTGGGCAAGGCGGCGGGCGTAGCTGTTCAGCAGGGCGTCCAGCTTGTCATGGTAAAAAGCGCTGACGCGGGCCTTCTGCTGTTCTACCAGCTGGGCGGCACTGTTCACGGAATTTCGATAACTGGCCGTGGCGCTGCCGGGTTTGTAGTCGCCCATGTGGACGCAGTAGTGGGCGTTCCGGGCGGTTTCCTCGTCGATGGAACCATAAGGCGGGACCGTTTCAGGCCGATTTTCCGGGGTGGGCTGTTCTGCCTGTTCTGCCTGTTCTGTGGGGATGGCCTCCGGCTGTTCTGCGGGAGCTTCTGCGCCTGCGCCGGTGGCGGTGGGCTGCTGTTCAACGTCAGAGAGGACACCAGCAACGAAAGAATGATCGTTTTCTGCGTTCCGGCGTTCAAGCTCGGCTTTTACCTCGGCGGGGTCCCAGTCCAGAAAATCGGGCTGCTGGGGCTGTTCTGGGGTGGTTGTGCTGGGCTGTTCGGGGGCGGCGGCGGTCTGTTCAGCCCGGAGGCCGTCAGCAACGGAGCGGTAAAAGGCTTGCGTTTCTTTCGTGTCCTGGACGGTCTGGCAGTCCTCGCCAAAGTCCCATGTATAGCGCTTGATCGTTGCGTTCAGGCTGTCCGCCTCGGCTGTAAAGAAAGCCGCAATGTGGGCGGTGTTGGGGAAGGTCTTGATTTCGATTTCCGCGTGCTCCTGGTTCCACTGGTTCGCGGCGGCCCGCTTGTCCCGGCTGTTGACAAAAGCGGAGATGGGCCAGAAACAAAGATTGTCCTTTGCGGTGCTGAGTTCGCCGTTGCGCTTGATGCGCCGGAGGCAGTGATCGCGGCCGCTCCAATTCGGATCGCCGGGGGTGTGCTCGACGAAGTAAAGGCCGTTGTCATTCTTGAAGTATGCGCCGGTGATCTCCACCACGTCGCCGGTTTTCATGGGGCGGTTGTTCTTGTCAGTCATAGTAAAATCCTCCTGAAATGTGTTTTGAATGTGTAGATTTTGGCTTTCTGGGGTGCCGTCGCTTTTATCGGTGCGGCGGCTCCAAGGTGTCCGGGGTGGCTGTTCAGGCGTAAACTTTGCCGTTGGCGCCGGTCTGGTAGCTTTTGAAAATCAGCACCGGATCAGACAGCAGGGCGGCGGCGTCCTCGATGTAGGAAGATGAAAAGCTTTCGTATTTGCTGCGGGTGATCTTGATTTTCTCGTCCTCTTTGAGGGTTTCATGCGTGGCGGTTTCCGGCAGCTCCTGCCAGCCGTTGAAGATCAGCAGGGAAGCGCCGCAAAATAACCGGCTGCGGGTGGAGCGCTTGCGGTATGGGGTGTAGGTCAGGCGCACAACGTCGGCGTGCTGGGCGTAGGTGGTGAGGGCGTAGCCGTGAAAGGTGATTTTCTCCGCGATGGGGAAACCGAACTCGGAGAGATACACAAGGGTATATTTCCGGCCCGGAACCAGTCCAGCGGCGTCCACGGCCTTTTGGAGGGGTTCGGCGTACTGCTGGACCATGGAATGAAACGCGGCCAGCGCGGCGGCCTCCGTTTTAACGGTGGTGCTGTTCAGCTCGTCGCCGTTCTCAATGAGGGCGGCCACCTCGATTTGACCGCCCAGGGGTCGCAGGTCCGCGGCGTTGATGATGACTTTCCGGCGGAGGGTGTAGCCGCCGCCGATCTCGGCATGATAAAGACTGTTAAACATGGGGTGATCCTCCTTCTTTGTTCAGATAAGGCCGTTTTCCCGGAACTCCCGCAGGAGACCGAAACGGCGGGCCAGACGTTCCAGACGGTCGGCGGTCTCTGCAACTTCTTCCCAGCTTCGCGCCTGTTCGGCGGCTTCCTGCTGGGCCATGATCGCCGCATCACGGGCGGCGGCTTTGCGGGTCTGGTAGTTTGTCATGGGGTGGTCCTCCTTTTAGTTGGTTTTGATTTTGGCGGGCTTGCAGTCAAAAAACGCCCAGCGTAGAACCTTGTTCAAGAAACAAGACGGGGCAGGCTCAGCGGCCCAGCGTTCCAGCGCATTATAAAGGCCCTCCGCGCCATCAGCGGCGCGGATATAGGTTTTTTTCAGGGAATACACAAACCCAGAGTCCGGGACGATTTTAACGGTTTTCTGTTCGCCGTTCCGGGTGACGGTCAGCAGGTCCGTGGCGGCGGTTTCAACGGTCCAGCGGGCCACCGGTTCAGGCTGGCGGGTTTCCATGTTAAACATGGTTTCGGTGTAGGTGATCATTTGGCGATCCTCCTTGATTTTGATTTAGCGGCGGGCCTCAATGAGATCCACCACGCGGAACATCAGGCGGGCGAAACTGGCAGCGCCCAGAATAAGGATGAAAAGGTGAAAACTCATGATTGCGGCCTCCTGTCGGTTTAATTTGGTTCTCTTGATGTTTATAGTATAAACGATAATGTTTATAATGTCAATAGGCAAATTTAAACTTTACCGTTTATTTTGAAAAAAATCATGGTTGACAATGCAAACGGAAACGTTTATATTAAAAAGTGAAAAGGGGTGATATTGTGCCGACATCGGAGCAGATCAAGATTTTATGCGTAAAGCTGGGGATCAGCGTTTCAGAGTTGGCGAGGCGCTGCGGGAGCAGCCCGCAGGCGTTTTCACAAAAGATGAAGCGGGAGGGGTTTACTCCTGCGGACCTGAAGGACGTTGCCGGGGCCGTTGGCTGTGGGTTTGAAAGTGCGTTTATTTTGCCCAGCGGGGAACGTGTAACGGATTGAAAAAAACGGCATAAAAAAGCAGCGGCCCGGAGTTTTTCCGGGTCGCTGTTCTGCGTTTTGGGGTTAGTCGGTTTCCGTTTCGATAATTCCGATGATCTCGGCGGTTTTGTAATCGAATAGGGGATCATCACATACTAAGATAGGGGCATAATAAAGCTCAAGCAGACGTTCCGGCGCGGCCGGGTCAATTACTTGCGCACGGTAGAAAATTTGCACACGGTCCGCCGGGTCATCCGGGTTTTGTGGCGGGGAAATTTCATCGTGCAAATCTTCCGCAAAAATGTATTCTTTTCCGTCAAAAGAAATTTTTTCGCCGCTTGTGTTCGGGATGTAATATTCTTCTTTCACGTGCGCGGCCTCCTTCTTACTGTTCGCCAAGCTGGGACAAAATAAAGGCTTTGATTTCGGCGTTGGGTGTGGTGCCGCGTTCGGCGCAAATGGCCTTATAGCGTTCTCCCGTCTGGCGGTCCATCCGGCAAGCAAGCACAATTTGCGCCTTGTTTTTATACTTGTTTTCCGCCCGTCTTTGGGCGTCTGTTCTGGTGGCGCTGGTTCTGGGTCTGGGCATGGTTTTACCTCGCTTTCATGGATCATTGCCAAATGACAACGGTATCAACAAGGAAATTTCCGGCGGAGTCCCGCACGGTAACGCGGCCCTGCAGGTCGTTGCCGGTGATCTGTTCGGGGTCGGCGTATGCCCCGCCGATAACCTCGCCGGACTCCGTGATAAAAGCGCCCTCGCCATACTCGGAGTCGGCCACGCGGAGTCCGTCGGGCAAATTAAGCGTTGCATGTAGCCAGGTGCCGGGGAAATTTTCAAAGGGAACCGCGCGAACCTGCACCGCGTCGGGAACGTTCCGAAAAGTTGAAGGGATTTTGTAAAGATGGGCGATCATGTGTTTTTCCTCCTGTCCTATCTCAGCGCATCAATAATTTTAGATGCGCTGTTCTCTGTAAAAATGGTTTCGATTTTGGCCGCGTCAGTGGCATAGATCAGGCCGAAATAGCGCCGGAGACGGTCCGCCCGGAACGCTTCGAACCAGATTTCAAAGGGCTTCCCGGCATCGGCTGCGGCCTTGTGCATGAGATCCCGCCCTGCTTCGTCGCAGTTTTCCGGCTTGAGCTTGCCCGCGATTTCAAAAAAGCGGTTTATATCAAGCTGGATTTTCAACATTTCATCGCGGATGAATTTTTCCCGCAGGCTGGAAGCATAAGCAATTTGCTTTTCTGAAACGCCGGTTATTTCCGGCAACGGGTGCCAGTCGCTGAAGCTGGAAATGTAGTCGGAAAGCTCCGCGCCTCGTTTCGCGTTCTTCTGTTCTGCGTAGCAGGCGGGGCAGGTGGTGAGGTTTTCCCGCGCCCAGGCTTCATAAGATCCCGCCTCGGTGGAATTGCGGCACATGTGGATGTGTTCAAACTCTTTCCCGCAGTGCTCGCATTTTAAAGTGATCTTGGCTCTTGCCATTTCGCAAACCTCCGTTTTTCTGTTCAGCGGCCCGGAGTTTTTCCGGGCCGCTGTTCTGCGTGGGTTAAATGATCTCGTAGCCCAACAGGGGGAACCCGTCGAACTCGTCCGGCTCGTCGCCGTAGACGGGCCGCAGGCGGCGCCCGTTTTCGATGTCCCAGCTTTCGCCGTTCCAGTCCCTGCCGCCGTATTCCTGGAGCCATTCGCCCAGCGCGGCGAGGTTTTCGGCGGTGGGGTCCGCCAGCGCAGCGGCGCGGAGATCGCTATATTTGTATTCGTTCATTTTTTCGTCCTTTCTCCCGGAGTGGCGCCGGGGCGCTGTTCTGGGCGGTCAGATACTCAGCAGGGCGGCACCGTTAACGGTGATCCGTGCCTCGTCCGGGTGGGCCTCGTTCCAGGCATTTTTAAAAGTCCAGGCATTAAAGCGGAAATCCGGCAGGCCGGGGAAGGGGACCAGCTCGCCGGCCTCGCCGAGCACGTTACACACGGCCAGAGCGGAAGCGCGGGAGATCGGCAGAAAATAGAGCCGCTGGATCTCGCACATGATGGCGTTGTGTGCGTCCTGTTCCGGGGTGGTGGGCATCAGCGGAGCCAGAAACGCGAGCGGGTCCGCCTCCGGCGCTGCTTGGGTGCGCTCTATCTCCGCCACAATGGCGGCAGGATCACCGCCCAGCGTGTAAAGGTAGCCACTTGCGACGGGGCCATATTGGGCCTCGTACCTTTCCAATAGATCCGACATTTTTACATCCTTTCCCCGGCGGAGCGGCCGCCGGTCCGGTGGTTTGGTGTTATCCTCTTGACATTTATTATTATAGGGGGCCGGGAGCAGAAAAACAAGGGGTTTACCCCATAAATATTATACAAAATATGGGGTTTACTTTTGTAAGAATTGACTATTGAAATATGGGGTTTACCCATATATAATAAGATCATAAAGAACAGGACAATACCACGGAGGCCCACCGGGCCAGAGGGGCACCGCCCCGGAAAGGAAATAGACATGTTTACACCTGAAGAGTTTGAGACCCGCACCAGCTGGAAAATGAGTTATGCCGAATATGTCGCTTGCTGCTGTGAGCGCTGCACCCGTGAGAACTGCCCGCACCGCGACGCATTCCGGCGCGTCCCGCTTATTGATGGCGGGTTGGCGCTCTGTCCCAACCTGCGCGGACTCAATGCTAAGCACTAAGGCCGGGACACCGGCCCCGCCGATCACCAACCACCACCACGAAAAGATTTTAGGAGGAACACGAAATGAAAAAGAGTTTTTTTGATATGATCCCCGGCGTCGTCCGCCTCGACTCCCGCGTTGCTATCTATGTACCGAGCACCACCGACACCGACCACCCCACCGACAACCGGCAGCAGGTGGAGGAAGTCGCCGCGAAGCTGTCCGCCATGTTTGGCGGAGCCACCGCCACCGAGGCCCGCGGCTACTGGGTGAGCCAGTCCGCCGGACTCGTGGGCGAGGCCGTCACCATCGTTTACAGCAACGCCGCAGCGGAAAACATCGAGCGCCACGGCGCCGAGATCGTCGCCATTTGCCGGAAGATCAAATGCGAGATGAAACAAGAGGCCGTCAGCCTTGAGATCAACGGCGAACTGTTTCTGACCTAATACCACCCGCCACCACCAGCCCACCGGGAACCGCCCCGGCGGGCTTTTCTCGTGCCCTCTGAGCGATACAGCCCAGCACCGCACCGCAGACCCACGCCGCGCAGCCGCTTGCATCCTGGGCCATGCCAGAGGGCTATTTTTAACCCCTATGCGCGCGGGCGCGTTTCTTGCGGGCGCGCTTGATTAGAGTACCCTAAAACGTACCCCCAAGAACCCCCGGACGCTTTACCCAAATGAAGAAAGGCGCGGAGCACTCCCGCAGGACCGGAAGCAATGGACAAGGGGAAAAGGGGAAGGGCGGAGGAGTCACCCGCGGCGGTCTGTTCCGGCTGATTGCATCGGCCCAACCTCCACGGCCACCGCCGACCATGCCAGACCGGACACCGCCAGCGGGCCAGCCGCCGACCATCGGAGGACAGACCCGGACACCGGCACCGAGGGCCAGAGAACCGGCAGCGGCCCCGGCTCCCGCCGTCTTTCGTCAGGTTGCACAAGTGCGGCATGGGCTGTTGTTGCATTTACCACCAAAAAAGGCGGTAACTGTTGCCCTAATTGCTTATTATGGCAACAGTTTAGGCATTTGCAACAGGCTTTTACCCTCTCCGAGACCCGCCCAGCGGCCCCGCCTCCGCTCCAATGGCACCGGCTGGCCAGCTGACCAGCTGACCAGCTGACCACGGCCCCGGGTGGGGGGGTGGTTTACAGACCTGGACACCAGATCGGCGCAGAATCTCTCCACAACTCTTCCCCCTCCACTCACGTTCTTTTTTCCCCCCACGTTCTCATCCTCGTCGCCCTTCCTCCCCCTTTAAGGGGGGGGTAGTTTAGAAAACCGGGGCAAAAAACGGAAAAGTCAAAAAGGGGTCCAAAAAAATTTTTATAAAAACGCTTCGCTTATGTGTGGGGAATACGTACTTAGGTTGCGCGGCGCGGGCGGGGCGCAGGCAGTCGGTAGGTGACGTGCTGATAGGCGGTAGGTGAAGCGGGTGTGCAAAAACCCTATTGGAGGGGGTTGCTATGCTAAAGATAGGAGGAATGATTTATGAGATGTACACCAGTTGAATTTCACGCAAGATTTCCTGTTTCTGAGAATTACGATAGAGATGGTTGCGACCACGGCCCACGCTTCCGGGATTTGAACGGTGTTGTTTATACGATTGATGCCATTAAAAATTCCTGTAAGGGGGATACGAACGTCCCGGTCATTCAGTTTCAGGCAGACGGTACTTCTAAAACGATTGGTATTGTCAAGTCTATCAAGTGGGACCCGGAAGGCTTCGTTGAGGTAAATGGATTTTTGCGGTTTGGCGGAACGTGCGAAGATGTGATTTTCGATAAAACAGAAACTGTCAGCGAAATGACGATCACGGAAATTGGCCTTGGGACGTAGAGGAAAGGGTAATTCCATGGATTTTATGGATTTTGATAAGTTTGAACAGTGGTGCGAAGATAGAGGGTTCCTTGTCCGCATTACATCTGGTCGCCATCGTATTGGCGGCGTTAAAGTGTTCGATTTTTTTGTCAACGATTTTAGTAAGTTTAAAAGTTTCTTTAATCTCTGTGTAATGTTTTTCAATGAAGAGCAACGCAAATAAAGAGATTGTAAGGAGGATGTTTTTATGCCAGTCATTAACCCAATGGTGTTCTATTTGATGTCGGTTACGGAATCACTGAAGATTTTGTTGCTCTTTGCAGGAATCGGCTTATGCGCATTGGCCATTGTATTGCTATCTCTGTTTGATGGTTTGAGCAACGACAAGTTGAAGACAGTCTTTTCCTGGTCAAAGCGAGCGGCGGTGATCGGTGTGGCGATTTTAGTCATTCGAATCTTTATACCGGGTATGGAAACAATTGAGAAAATGGTGATTGCGCAGAATGTGACCTATGAGCGGGTCGAGCAGGCGACGGATGTGGTCGCCGATGTCTATGACGACATCATGGATCTGTTCAGACAGAACGATCAGAAGAAGTGATACGCAGGTGAAAGGGTATTTTATGCTGGAACAGTTGAAAGAATTTACGTTTGATCCGCCGGCAGCCCAACGTATCGCTCAAGTTGTGGAGCAGTACCCGATGTCCTTGGAGAACTGTGCTGATGTCTTGGAGGCAGTTGCGCCGTATTGCACGTTGTTTACGACTGACGGTTTTATTCAGCGGCTTCACATGATTGCGCGGTTGGAGGGCATTGAATGAGCTGCTATGGGTGTATCTGCAACAACTGTCTCTATAACTGCGAGTTATTCAGCGCATACTTCACGCCGGGAGAAATCAAGGACGTGGAGGACGTTTGCTATTGCTGTGATGAGTGCAAGTGGTTTGATGGGGACTATACGAAGCGGAGCCAGCACCGAAAATCGTGTGAAAAATTTCGCCTACCGGCGAAGTATAAAGAGTATCTGGAACAGGTGAAGCAGAAGGAGGCTCGTGCGGCGGTCAAGCGTCGAGGGGCATTTACTGTGATCGAGGGAGGGAAAAAGGATTGAACGTAGCCTATAACATGGACTGCATGGAGTATATGCGGACGCTGGACGACAAGGCGTTTGATCTGGCTGTGGTAGACCCTCCTTATGGAATCGGAGAAGATGGCGGTAAGGACCGGAGCCGCTATGTAGCACAGAAGAATGGAGCACGGATTTATGTCAAGGATGGCGGCTACGAAAAGACCGGCTTTGACCGTTTCCCTGCGGATGAGCGGTACTTTGCGGAGCTTTTCCGGGTCAGCAAGAATCAGATCATCTGGGGAGCAAACTATTTTGTTCTTCCTCGCGGCGGAGCAATCGTGTGGGACAAGTGCAATGACGGATCCGATCAGTCCGGGGCTGAGATTGCGTTTAACTCTTTGAATTTGAGAACCGACATATTCCGGTTCATGTGGCGCGGCATGATGCAGGGAAAGAGTATTGCAGAGGGGACAGTCCAGCAGGGGAACAAAGCTCTTAATGAGAAGCGCATCCACCCGACGCAGAAGCCGGTGGCGTTATACACATGGATTTTGCAGAAGTACGCAAAGCCGGGGGACAAGATACTGGACACCCACTTAGGCAGCGGCAGCAGCCGCATAGCCGCCTATGATCTTGGCTTTGATTTTGTTGGGTGTGAGATCGACCCTCACTATTTTCAGGCTCAGGAAAAGCGCTTTGCGGAACACACGGCGCAGATCAGTTTGTTTACGGGAGGTTGAATATGGATAGCTTGAATGCAAGCAGGATAGCTGGCGGGAACAGTGCGTATGGGCGGAGTCAGTCAGACTTCTATCCCACGCCGCCGGATGTGACGGTGGCGCTTATGCGCTTTTTGAATCTTCCACGCACAACGTCCGTGTGGGAACCGGCAACGGGAGAGGGCGATATGGCCGGTGTGCTTCAGACTTACTTTGAGACCGTCTATACAACGGACATTCTGGATGGGACGGACTTCTTGAAGTCCAGCATTGACGCGGCTGATTGGATTATCACGAACCCGCCTTTCTCGCTGGCGGAGGCGTTTATCCGCAGAGCAGCGGAGCTGGGCAAGCCTTTCGCGTTCCTGCTAAAGTCGCAGTATTGGAACGCAACGTGTCGGCGGAAGCTGTTTGACGAGATCCCGCCCAGCTACATTCTGCCGCTGACGTGGCGCCCGGATTTCTTTTTTAAGAAGCGGATGCCCGGAGAGAAGGGAAGTCCGCTGATGGACGTGATGTGGTGCGTCTGGCTGACGCCATGGAAGAATGATATTCAGACGGTGTACCGTCCGCTGACGCAGCCGGAGATGGGAGCAGAAAATAAAAATGGCTAAACTGGCGATTCTGTTATTTATTCCAATCTGCCTTTGCGGGTGGGCCTGTTACGGCATCTGCAAAGACTGGGATAAGGGCGCACTGGTGATCCTGATGCTGCTGCTGACCGGCGCGACGTTCCAGTGCGGGTTTGCTTTGTGCCAGATGATTTTTTTGAATTAAAGGAATTGGAGGTAAAAAGGATGGCCACTATTACTAAAGAAATTAAAGAGCTATCTAAAATAACAAGCGAAGAATGGAAAGAATGGACAATGACGGTATGGAATATCGCAAATATTAGCGATAGCGTTCATCCTGCGGTCTTTCCTGTCGAAATTCCCTATAGGCTCCTACGAATGTTTTCTTTTTGGGGAGAAACTATTCTTGACCCCTTTTCGGGGACCGGCACAACTGGCGAAGCGGCGTTAAGTAACGGCAGAAAGTATGTAGGTTTTGAAACAAACTCCACGTACTATGAGCGTTCAACCCAGCGGTTACTCGAAGTCATTCAAAATAAGAACATCGAAAATGCAAATGAGGCTTTTGTAATTCACAATCACAGTTGCCTGGATATGGCCTCCATTCCGGACAACAGTATCGGCGCCGTAATTACATCTCCTCCTTACTGGAACAAAGCAGACTATGGCGAGTACATTGGAAATATTGGTGGATTTGAATATTATGATGATTTCATTGACAGCATGGAAAGTGTTGTCAGAGAATGCTATCGTGTTCTTATGCCTGGTAGAAAGCTTTGTATTGTTACTGCAAATGTCAATCAAAATACTAAAGAATATGGGTTAGTGACAATCCCTATTGCATCGGATTTAACCAAAATTGCGCAGTCTGTTGGTTTCTCACTAATTAATCAAATTATTTGGAATAAGAATGGTACTGGCGGCAGATGGGGATCTTCAACTTCCCAGCGTCCTATATTCGGGAGCTATCCCTATCCTCCAAATTTTCTCTTTAAAAATGTAAATGAGTACATAATCATTGTGCAAAAGCCTGACCCCAAAAAGAAAAACAACTCTGCACCGTCGTACAGAGAGTTATTCCGCAATACCCCAAGATAAAAAAAGTACGCTACAATGTTTGGGGCCTTTGGCACGTTCGCAATTTGTGCAAGCATTTATACAATAATTTTACTGCTGAGTGGGGAGGGGCATTTGGGATGAAGTATGATTTTCGTGTTGGGGACTACGTTGAAGATGTCACTGGACGGGTCGGTTATATTCAGTCCATCTGCCAATGTGAGCAGTGCAAGGCGCGCGGTTTCTACGAACCTTTCGTCCTATATACGGACGGCAACGGCGATTACATCACAGCTTACGAGTATGAGAAAGGGTTTCCGGGTTACAAACGCATTGGACAGTATACTTTTGCCCAGGCAGTTCAAGTTCCCCAGTCAGTTCAAGTTCCAAAGATCGACAAACTAATATACACAGACGAAACAGCTATATTGTGGAAACTGAACGAGCTTGTGGATGCTGTCAATGAACTGCGTATGCGGGATGCAAAGGAGAGTAAGGATGATTGAGTACATCAGAGTTGTAAGTAAGCAGCGCCCCGCGAAGCGGGCGTTTGACGTTCAGGTTGGAGCACACCTGCGTGTGTATATTGCCGGGAAGATCACCGGCGACAAGAACTATCGGGAGAAGTTCGCCAAGGCGGAGATGGTCCTCACTGCCATGGGACATTGCGTCCTGAACCCGGCGAACCTCCCCTCCGGCATGGAGCAGGGCGATTATATGCGCATTTGCTTTTCCATGATCGACTGTGCGGACTGTGTGGTTCTGCTGCCGGACTGGCGTGAGAGTTCCGGGGCACGGTTGGAGCGGGCCTACGCCGAGAAAATCGGGAAAGAGGTTGTTGTGGCAGATCAGGGCCGGATCGATGAGTTTTTGGAAAAAATGGAGATGGGGAGATAAAAATGGGAGTGACAGTTTTATGCCGGAAAACCGGGCAGAGCATCGACCTCGGCTATTTTGGATTTAAGCGACTGAGGGATAAGGTCGCAGAGTTGTACGGCGGTGTATTTTGGGATCACTATCAGGGCATTGATAAAGCCCCCTTTATGGGAGAAGCACGGAAGCAGTATTTTGATGCCTTCGACAAAAGGACAGAAGATTTAATCCGAGAGAAAAAGGTTTCCGTAAAAATGGTGGATTTTCTGCTTCAACCGGACGTTGGCGGTAGTATCCACTATGGGGCCTGCAAGGAGATCCTAAAGGTGATTGGAGACTATGATGATGAAATTCACTACGGCTACTCTGGAAGAAAAGACTGCGCCATGTTCCGGGATTTCAAGGCTATTTTGACAGATTGCGCAGTCCACAAATGCGATATGGTTTGGAGGTAATCAGATGGAGCGATTGACCTATTGGAACGAAGAATACGGGTGTTGGTCTTATCATTGTGGAAGCGGTGAAGCGGCAAACCGCCTTGCCGCCTACGAAGAGCCGGGGCTGACGCCGGAGGAGTTCCACGCCTATTGGGTGTTTTTGGAGGACTTGATCGGTGAGCAGAAAGCCAGTGAGGCACTGGACAGGTTCCGCCAGCTGGTCAAAGCCGACAGAGACGGGCGTCTGGTGGTGCCGCCGTGCAAGGCGGGAGATACGGTGTATGAGGTTACAAGTCGAAAAACCATAAGCGAATACCGAGTAAAGGCAATTCGCGTGGAATTGTTTTGCACATTCATTGAATGGGATATTGTAGCCGGGTTTGTTGATAAATCCATTTTCGGCGTACCGGTTGATGAAATCGGCAAGACTGTGTTTCTTACCCGCGAGGAGGCGGATCGTGCATTGGAGGGCAAGCGGAATGCGTGAGATATTATTTCGGGGAAAAGACCCCGAGAGCGGAACATGGTACGAGGGTTACTACATGGCTCTTTCGGATACGACCTATTGCTTCCAAGGGGACTATGCCGCACACCCGGACAACACCAAACATTACATCGTTTTTGACCGGATGACCGACTGGGGACTTCCGAAGCAGCATTTGAGAGCGGATGTAGACCCTGTGACTGTCGGACAATACACCGGGCTAAAGGACACGAATGGTAAGAAGATTTTCGAGGGTGACTTCGTGATTTCGACAAATCCGCAGCGGCTCTCAAACAAGCCGGAATTAGTGAAATATAACCCGTCGAGTGGATATTGGATGTGCGATCCACGCAGAGGTCCGCTTGTAGTTGGCAATGTATACGACAATCCGATGGAGGGGAAACAGAATGAGTAAAGCCGTACTTATCAGCATTCGCCCACAGTGGTGTCAAAAGATTGCCTCCGGCGAAAAAACCATCGAGATCCGAAAGACGCGCCCGAAGCTGGAAACGCCGTTTAAGTGCTATATCTACTGCACAAGAGACAAGCACCTTGCGTTTATGCAGAATCAGACGGGCACAAACCTGATTGCCTGCATGGATGTGGATGCGGCAATCCCGGTGGGCGGTGCCA
>ERZ1034701.469-NODE-469-length-15910-cov-9.432797_pt1 | contig 15910 bp, 17 predicted proteins | sample MGYA00520651_ERZ1034701 | MGnify/ENA primary metagenome ERZ1034701 (study PRJEB33766, sample SAMN09781713) | gut metagenome | biome: gut microbiome | host: Homo sapiens | place: Madagascar | study: EMG produced TPA metagenomics assembly of the PRJNA485056 data set...
CTCTAAATCCGATGCAAATTTAAATAATTTATTTCAGATTTTTGTTATATTTTTAGAAAAACTGTTGATTTATAAGCAAAAACGTAGCATTTCTTGATGTAAGTCAAGATAATGCTACGTTTTTTTTATTTATTCCTGCGATTTTCAGGCACTTAGTCCTTCAAGTCGAGTTTGATTTCCAATTCATCCAATTGCTTTGGATCCAAGGCTGATGGAGCATCGAGCATGACATCGCGACCTGAGTTGTTCTTAGGGAATGCGATGCAGTCACGGATGCTATCGAGACCTGCCATGATGCTGACGAAGCGATCCAAGCCGAAAGCAAGACCTGCGTGAGGTGGTGCTCCATACTTGAAGGCATTCATCAAGAAGCCAAACTGAGCCTCCGCACGCTCTGGAGTGAAACCGAGTACCTCGAACATCTTCTCCTGCAACTTGGTGTCGTGGATACGCAGTGAGCCACCGCCCACCTCGATACCATTGCATACGAAGTCGTAAGCCTTGGCACGAACCTGCTCAGGATGCTCATCGAGCAATGGGATGTCATCTGGATTTGGCATGGTGAATGGATGGTGAGTGGCCATCAAGCGCTGCTCCTCATCGCTCCACTCGAAGAGAGGGAAGTCGATAATCCAAAGACACTTGAACACATTCTTGTCGCGCAAGCCCAAACGATCGCCCATCTCCAAGCGGAGTGAGCAGAGCTGGATACGAGTCTTATTGGCGTTGTCGCCGCTCAATATCAGTACGAGGTCGCCATCCTTGGCGCCCATTACCTGCTTAATCTCAGCGAGCTCCTCTGGAGAGTAGAACTTGTCGATGCTACTCTTCACGGTGCCATCAGCATTATACTTGATGTAAACCAAGCCCTTGGCACCAACCTGTGGGCGCTTTACGAAGTCGGTCAACTCATTGAGCTGCTTGCGGCTATAGTCAGCGCAACCAGGTACGCAGATACCACCGATATACTTAGCCTCGTCGAATACAGAGAAGTTGCCCTTGCCTGTGAAGGCATCCTTGAGCTCTACAAACTCCATACCGAAACGCAAGTCTGGCTTGTCGCTACCGAAGCGCTTCATAGCCTCGTGCCAAGTCATCTGCTGGAGCTTAGGAAGCTCTACGCCACGAATCTCCTTGAAGAGGTGGCGAGCCATATCCTCGAAGAGGTTGATGACGTCGTCCTGATCCACAAAGCTCATCTCGCAGTCTATCTGAGTAAACTCAGGCTGACGGTCGGCACGCAAGTCCTCGTCACGGAAGCACTTAGCTATCTGGAAGTAGCGGTCGAAACCAGCCACCATCAAGAGCTGCTTCAAGGTCTGAGGGCTCTGAGGGAGAGCGTAGAACTGACCAGGGTTCATGCGAGATGGAACCACGAAGTCGCGCGCACCCTCTGGAGTACTACCAATGAGGATAGGAGTCTCCACCTCCATGAAGTTCTGGCTATCGAGGAAGTTGCGAATCAAGATGCACATACGGTGGCGAAGTTCCAAGTTCTTGCGCACAGCAGGGCGGCGCAAGTCCAGGTAACGATACTTCATTCTGATATCGTCACCGCCATCGGTGTTATCTTCTATAGTGAATGGAGGGGTCTGGCTCTCTGAGAGCACATTGAGCTCCTTGACCAGGATCTCGATGTCGCCAGTTTCCATCTTAGGGTTCTTGCTCTGTCGCTCACTTACTGTACCCTTTACCTGAATACAATATTCACGTCCCAGCTTGTTGGCAGCGTCGCACAAAGCCTTGTCATCAGCCTCGTTGAACACGAGCTGTGTGATACCATAGCGGTCGCGAAGATCGGCGAAAGTCATACCGCCCATCTTTCTAGTGCGCTGCACCCATCCGGCAAGAGTTACTTCCTTGCCTGCGTCGGAGATACGTAATTCTCCACAAGTATTACTTCTGTACATACCTTATTATATTATATATGTTTTGTTTCTGATTTGCAAAATTACAACAAATTAGGGAAAAGACAAAATAAAATCGCGAAAATATTACATAATTTGCATATCTTCGCGATTTTTGATGTGTTTATTTATGCATTTTGCGGAATGCTTCTCTGTGGAATTGTTCTTCAGCCTTGATGATTTCCATCACCTTCTTGGCTGGCAATATGAGCATGAAGCGAGCATGATATTCCTGCTGCAGTTGCTTGAGCTGGATGTCTATCTCGTCTTGTCGGCGGATAGCCTCGGCGCAGGCATCATTGCTCTTGGGGGTGAACTGCCTCCAGCGGCGCATCTCGTCAAAAAGCATTCTCATCTTCTTGCCCATCTTTCGATACACGGGGAAGAAGCGAGCTGACTCTGCTGGTGTGAGGGCTGCATGAGACACGATGTATTGTTCCATTTCCGCCTGAAATCTTTCAGGGCTGAATGCGCCTTTGCCACCTTTATTGTGCGGTTGTGCCGACATACCTGCCACTGCCATGACGAGCAGGGCGATGAGTGTTGCTATTCTGAGTCTGTATTTTTGTTTCATCATTGCTCTGTTAGTTTTCTGCGATAAGTGAAGCATAGATAGTCTCATTGTCCATCATGGTGTAATTAGCCATCTCATTGAATGCGGCATCATCAGTGCCAGCTGCTGGCTTTACAGTCTGATGTTTGTCCAGGGCGATGCTGCGCTGCGCTGGCTGCTGCTGCACAGCCACGAGTGCTCCCCCACCCAGCAAACCTACGGCTGCGATGGTGGCTGCTATCTTGCGCCATGGCATACGCTGCCACAGGGAGTGCTCCTCTATGCTGATGATGCGAGCTTCCTGCTCTGGTAGGTTTGCCATCACCTGCTCCGTGAGCTTGTCAAAGTAGCCCTCGGGTACCTGGAAATGGTTCTCTTTCCCATATCTCTTTCTTAATATGTTTTCTTCCTTCATCATATATTTTTCCTTATTATATAATGTATAGACGTAATCTATGTGCAAAGGTTTAATCCATCATGTGCAAAATGTCGGTTATCTTTTTTACTGCCAGATGATAAGATGCCTTGAGTGCTCCCTCGCTGGTGTGGAGTATCTGGCTGATTTCGGAGTATTTCATGTCCTCGTAATACTTCAGGGTGAACACGGTGCGCTGCACATCGGGCAGGGTTGCCACGGCAGCTTGCAGTTCTGCCTGCGCCTCGTCGCCGTCAAAGTAGGTGTCTGCCATCAGGCGGGAGGCAATGGCTGGCTCATCGTCGGTGCTCACTTGGGTGGATTGTTTCTTCTTGCGCATAAAGTCGAGCGCCTCGTTGATGGCTATGCGATAGAGCCAGGTGGCCAGGGTCGATTTGCCCTGGAAGGTGTCCAGGTTGCTCCATGCCTTGATAAAGGCGTTTTGCAGCACATCGTTGGCATCATCATGATCAATGACGATACGGCGAACCTTCCAATACAGCGATTCGCTGTACTGGCTCACTAGCACCGAGAAGCCTGCCCGCTGGGTCTTGGGCTCTCTGAGCATACTGAGTAGTTCCTTGTCCTTGATCATTCTTATGAGATACTTTTAATTCTTAATTATTAATTCTTATTTCCCTCTAGAGATATTTCTTCAACTCCGTGAATATCACCCTGTCATATCCATATACATCCGGATATTCTGCCATTCTTCCGCCTGCCATTGGATAGAGTGTATAGTAGGTGATGAAGAGGGGCACCTGCGGATTCACCTTCACCGAGCGGATCACCATCTTCTTGTCGGTGAGTGAGTCGGCGGTCATGCAGTATTTGATTTTGTCCATCAGTTTCTTGTTCTTCTCTCCCAGCAGGAACACGGCGAAGTCGTAGGGCTTCTCCACCCTCACGCAGCCGTGAGATACTCCACGGTCTTCCCTGCCAAACACGCCCTTGCTGTTGGTATCGTGCAGATATACGGAGAAGTTGTTGTCGAAGCGGAAGATGATTCTGCCCAGTGCATTGCCCTTGCCTCCTCGCTGCGCCACTCCGGCAGCACCCGATAGCAGCATGGAGCGGGTCACTCGGCTCAGGTCTATCTCCTTGCCCGTGGCGGCATCCCTGACGTAGTAATTGCGAGAGAGGAAGTAGCCGTGGTTGCCCACATGGTGGATGATGTCGTGGAGCACGATGCTGCGTGGCATAAACCAGTCGGGGTTCAGCTGCATGTACTTGAAGTAGCTATTGAGCAGCGGTGTCTTCGTCTTGTTGGCACCGCAACCTATGCGCATGGAGAGCGTGTCGGCGTGGTCGATTGCCATCAGGTGGAAGGAAGGGATGTTGACCACCACATACTTCTGATGCTTCCATGGGTCATCATATTGACGCCAGCGGCTTCTCTCCATGTTCACCAGTATCTTGGCTCTCATCGCCTTGCCCAAGTTTGGGTTGGCTAGCTTGGCTCTGAGCTGCTTGTAGAATGGATTCTGTGGCTGCACCTCTTGCAGGAAATGTCCCACCGAGTCTACTCTCACCTTCCTGATGGCCTTGGCAAAGAAGGCGTTGTCTGGGTGCTGCATCTTCACGTCGAAGAGCCCACGGTATCTCACGGGGCGCTTGATGGTATCGTATGGGTTGGCTTGCAGCGTGTCCAGTCGATTGAACACAAAGGTAGGATTTACGAATCCATACTGCTGCCCCATGGCATATCTGAAGTAAGATTTGGTGAGTCTGTATTCCAGCCTTGCCAGCACGTGGTTTATCTGATTGCGGTCTTCGTCCAGTTCCAAGTGTCTGAGCCTTTCCAGGTCGGTGCCTATCTCCTCTACCATGAAGCGATGCTCGTTGAATCCCATCTCCCCTACGGTGCGCAGGTAGCTGAGCAGGGTGTCGGCTCGGTGGTCCACTCCTTGGCGAGTGATCCAGACAAAATCGCCCATGTGCTGATAATAATGGCTTGTATGGAGGTCGGCGGCATGACGGTCCGTGTCATGCCGCATCAGGCTATCCATCAAGTCTCTGATCTCATGCGAGTTGATGGCGTAGGCTGTGTTTTGGTATGGCTCGTAGTATTCTAGCGATATGTTCTTGTTGCTGCTGGGCTGTGTCTCTTTGCACCCCATCATCATGATACATAGCAACAAGGGCAAAAATCTTTGTAGTTTCACGTTTTCCTTTATCTGTGGTTCACTGTGATTTTGCGTGTATAAGAGGGTCCTACCTTGATGATGTACACACCATCAGCCAGGGGCAAGTTGATGCGCTTGTCCTGTCCGTCTACCTTGAATGTCTTGACGGCGATGCCAGCCAGGTTGTAAACCTTGACCACCAGTCCGTTGGCTCCCGTGATGTGCATGGTGCCACCGTTATAGGTCAGCGTGATGTCTTGCTGGTCCAGGTCAATCATTTCCACTGCGCTTGTGCTGGCGTGTATAGCGGCAGGAGTTCCGAGCAGCAGGGCTGCCAATGTCATGATAGAAAGTAGAGTTTTTCTCATATTCAGTTGTTTTATCGTTAAAATACTACGTATAGTTTCTGCAAAGATAAGCAAAAAAAGGGAACTTGCCATCATTCTTTCTGACAAGTTCCCGATATTTTGTATTTTTTAACTCAGTAGCATTACATGATGCCGTCGGCACGCAGTTTCTGCTGCCATTTCCATGCTGATGCGAGCACGTCTTCGAGCTTAGCTTCTGCCTTCCAGCCCAACACCTTGTTAGCCTTGGTACAGTCGCCCCAGATCTTCTCGATATCACCCTCACGGCGAGGACCATACTTCCAGTTGAGCTTCACGCCGGTAGCCTTCTCGAATGTCTCCACGATTTCGAGTGTAGAGTTGCCATTGCCAGTACCGATGTTGAAGTACTCTATAGGCTCTGTCTCCTGGTCCAGTACGCGAGCCATGGCTGCCACGTGAGCCTTGGCCAAGTCTACCACGTAGATGTAGTCGCGGATGCAGGTGCCATCAGGGGTGTCATAGTCATTGCCAAAGATGGTGAGCTCCTTGCGGATGCCCATGGCAGTCTGTGTAACGTATGGTATCAAGTTGTTTGGCACGCCATTAGGCAACTCACCGATTTCGGCAGATGGATGAGCGCCGATAGGGTTGAAGTATCTCAGCACGATGCTCTTGATGCTGGCGCCGCTGTGGATATAGTCGGCGATGATCTGCTCGTTGATTTCCTTGGTGTTGCCGTAAGGAGAAGTAGCCTTCTGGTGAGGAGCCTCCTCGGTCACAGGCAGGTTCTCTGGCTTAGGCTGACCATAAACGGTGCAAGATGAAGAGAAGATGATGCCCTTCACATTGTATTGTGGCATGAGTTCCAGGAGATTGATGAGCGATACCACGTTGTTGCGATAATACAAGAGTGGCTTCTGCACGCTCTCGCCTACTGCCTTGCTGGCAGCGAAGTGGATGATGCCCTGGATGTCTGGATATTTCTGGAATACAGCCTCGGTGGCAGCCTTGTCGCGAAGGTCCACGTTCTCGAATGCTGGGCGGATGCCTGTAATCTTCTCGATGCCATCCAGCACCTCAATCTTAGAGTTTGAGAGGTTGTCTACGATCACTACGTTGTAGCCTGCCTGCTGCAACTCTACTGTGGTGTGGCTACCGATGAAGCCTGTACCGCCAGTTACCAAAATTGTCTGTTTCATATATACGTTAGTTTTTGTTTTGAATAATTGATATCTGAATGCAAAAGTACTGCAAAAATATGAAACTACAAAATAATTTGTAAAAAACTTGCTCCTTTATTCTTTATTTTCAATATTTCGACGTAACTTTGCATTTGGAATCTGAGTATTATCAACTACTCTCTCTCTCTCGTAGAGATACATTACTTTAAATATAAATTAAAACGAACAATAATTATTTTGATGGACATGAAACAATACGATATAGAGCGCGATATGCGATACTTGCAGCTGTTGTCGCAGTCGTTTCCTACCATAGCCGAGGCGAGCACCGAGATCATCAATCTCCAGGCCATCCTCAATCTGCCTAAGGGCACGGAGCATTTCCTGGCCGATATCCATGGCGAATACGAGGCATTCCTGCATGTGCTCAAGAATGCATCGGGCAACATCAAGCGCAAGGTGAACGAACTCTTCGGCAATACCCTGCGCGAACAGGAGAAGCGCGAACTCTGCTCGCTCATCTACTACCCTGAGCAGAAACTGGAACTGGTGAAGCAGGTGGAGACGGATATCAACGACTGGTATCACATCACGCTGCATCAGCTGGTGGCAGTGTGCCGCGACGTGTCGAGCAAGTACACCCGAAGCAAGGTGCGCAAGTCCCTGCCATGCGATTTCTCCTACATCATCCAGGAGTTGCTCCACGAGCACACCGAGGACCATGACAAGACGGCATACGTCAACGTCATCGTGGATACCATCATCTCCACGGGCAGAGCCGATGACTTCATCATCGCCATCGCCAATGTGATACAGCGCCTTGCCATCGACCAGCTCCACATCTTGGGCGATATCTACGACCGTGGTCCAGGTGCCCACATCATCCTCGACAAGATGCGCCGCTACCACAGCTGGGACATGCAGTGGGGCAATCACGATGTGCTCTGGATGGGAGCCGCAGCGGGCAATGACGCCTGCATCTGCAATGTGATACGCCTCTCCCTGCGCTATGCCAACCTCTTCACCCTGGAGGAGGGCTACGGCATCAACCTGGTGCCCCTAGCCACCTTCGCCATGGAGACCTATAAGGACGATGAGTGCCAGGAATTCCTGCCCAAGTTGAGTGGCGGAGCTGCCGCCATGGACGAGAAGACACAGCGACTCACCGCCCAGATGCACAAGGCGATAGCCGTGATACAATTCAAGATAGAGGGCCAGCTCATCGCCGAGCACCCAGAATGGAAGATGCAGGGCCGCCGCCTCTTCGACCACGTCAACTATGACAAGGGCACGGTCATGGTGGATGGCAAGGAGTATGAGATGACCTCCTGCCACTTCCCTACCATCGACCCTAAGTGCCCTTACCAACTCTCTGCTGAAGAGGCAGTTCTGATGCAGAAGCTACACCATAGCTTCATGGTCTGCGAGAAGCTGCACAAGCACATCAATGTGATGCTTCAGCACGGCTGCATGTATGCCATCTACAACAACAACCTGCTCTTCCACGCCTCCTGCCCGCTCAATGCCGACGGCACGCTCAAGGAGGTGGAGATCTATCCAGGCAAGCGCTATAAGGGCAGAGAGCTGATGCACCATACCGGCATGCAGATACGCACCGCCTTCCAGACGGATAGCGCCCCCGAGGAGAAGAAGTATGCCATCGACTACTTCCTCTACTTGTGGTGTGGACCTGATAGCCCGCTCTTTGACAAGAGCAAGATGGCCACCTTTGAGCGCTACTTCATCGCCGACAAGGAGACCCACAAGGAGGAGAAGGGCTACTACTTCCTGCTGCGCGACAAGGAGGAGGTCATCGACCACATCATGGACGAATTTGGCGTAACCGGTCCTAACCGCCACATCATCAATGGCCACGTGCCCGTGCGCACCACCAAGGGCGAGAACCCTATCAAGGCGAACGGCAAGTTGATGGTCATCGACGGTGGATTCTCCAAGGCATACCATAATGAGACGGGCATCGCCGGCTACACCCTGGTATATCACTCCCGTGGATTCCAACTGGTTCAGCACGAGCCATTTACCAGTATGGAGGATGCCATCAAGCGAGGCACCGACATCAAGAGCACCACGCAGATAGTGGAGATGTCCAATCGCCGCATGCTCGTGGCAGATACCGACATAGGTCAGGACCTCAGGAAGCAGATAGCCGACCTCGAGGAGCTGCTCTATGCCTATCGCCACGGATTCATCAAGGAGTCGGAGCGGAAGAAATAGCCCCTCCCTCAGCACTAGATAATAGTGATCCAGATACTCTCGCCTCTGTCTCTCGCCGCCGTGATGGCACCCACGAGTCGGTGGAGCCAGATGCGAGAGTTCACCACCATGCCTCGGAGCTTGTTCTCGCCCGGCAGGATGCAGCCCTGCGTATCGTCGGGATAGTTGCCGGCATGGATGCGGATGCCCTCAAATCCCGGCACGCCCTGCAAGAGCGGCAGCCACTGCTTGAAGCGAGGCGACTTGGTGATGAGCAGCGGATAGGTGCCCTCGGGTATGGCAGTCTTGCCCCTCTCCTTTCGGGCCTTCTTGCCCGATACCCTGCCCAGATATACATTCTCCTCCTGTGGCAGCAGTTCGATGCCCAGCAGATTGCGCCAGGTAGGCTCCAGCGTGTCGCAGAAGTAATGCTTCCGGTCCAACATTTCGGGCGGTATCACTCGCTCAAACTTGCGCATACTGTTAGGTATGTAGCTCTGTATCACTTTGCGCTCCAGCTCCTCATCCTTCAGGATGTAGAGCCTGCCTATGGTATAGGTGCGCTGTTTGGCTATTCTCTTAAGTATTATTTCCATACACTAATTTTTATTGTTTAAGAATTTCAACTTGCGGAAAATAAAACTGTAACAGTCACTGTCACACTCCGCTTCTTTCTGCACTACATAACCTCGATGCATCCATTGCCTTATTGCCATACGGGCCTTCTTGACATTGTCACCATCATACCCCTCAGCTACCCTCAATTTAAGATAATCATCTAGAGTAAACTCATCGGGCAGCATCTCCAGCAGGTTCTTGGGTCCTCGGGGAGCCGTCTTGGGCTGGTCGGAGCGGTCATTGTCGGCATCATAGATCATCTGGCCGAAGAGGCGCAGCTTGCACCACAGGTCGTAGCGCTCGCTCCAGCGGATGAAGTCCTCGATGCTCTTCTCCCATCGGCAGCCATTCGCCACATAGAGCACGCAAGCCTTCAGGTAGGCGATGACATTGGCGCGGAACGAGAGGTTCTCGAAGACATAGTTCTGGGATAGGCGGGCAAACTCGGCATTCTCCTCCACCAGCTTCTTGGCCAGACGCAGGGCCTGCGGACAGTCCACCAATCCCCTAGCCTTCACCAAGTTGTCGATGTAGGGCTTGAGTTCCTCATCAAATGCGGCATCATAGGTGCCATACACGGGAATCTCCGAACCGCAGGGTCTGCGCTCGATGGTGGCGAAGGAGATGCGGGACACGGGACCATCGGTCACCACCCTTCTGAAATAGTCGCGACACTTCTTCGGGGTGCAGCAGGCGTTCCAGTTGAAGCGCACCTTCACGGTCTCCGTCACACTCTGCGTGCCCACTCTATCTTGTCCGTAATTGCCCAGGTCGAAGGCTAGCTCCATGATGCGGAAGTGCTGGTTGGTCTTGCCCTTGAGGGCATCGAAGAGGTTGAGCTCATTGACCTTGGCATAGAGGAAATGATTCTCCGCCTCCTTCATTCTCAATACGAAGGCTGGGTTGGTCATGTCGATGTTTACCTCTTGGATCACAAGACCTTGCGGGCGCTCTCGCTTGTCCTTGTTAGAGCCCTTTCGGTTGCATTCGTCCTTCCATTCTCGCTCTCTCACTCTCTGCTCAGCGTCTCTGTTTCTGATGTCCTGCATGATGCGGTTGATGGGCTGGGTTATCGACTCCTTGCCGCTGCCCGTGGGGGCGCAGAGGATGTTCATCAGCGTGGCCTCATGCTCCACATTGTCTATATATAGGAAGCGGGTGTCGCAGAGATGGGCAGCCAGCGGGGGGAAGACAGCCTGGGATACGGCAGGCTGATAGATGCGAGGCGTCTTGGAGATGAGCAGGCGGATGAGCTTGGGGAGCTTGCGGGGCATCTCGTGGATGTGGTAGAAGAAGGACTCGGGATTGCGGATGTCGCCGAAGTCATCGGAGTCATATCCGCCCTCTGCCCTCGCCTTCTCATCGGATGCCTGCGCCAGCTTGATGGCGGTGCGCACGATGTTGGGCATACGGTGGCTCTGCTTTCTGCCGCAGGCGCTCTCCACGGTGGTAAAAGCCCTCGCCTCTTGCTCGCCAAAGGTGGGTATCACCTGCTTGATCCATGCGGGGTTGTCATCGCAGAGATAGCGCAGGTAGCAGGCCAGGGAGAAGATGAAACTATTGCGAGAGCCATGCTCGGGAGCACCACCCAGGAGCTCTACCAACTTATCTATCAGCGCCGTGTATGGGATGCCCTGATACTCCGTGGGGAATACTTCGGGAGTGCTTTCCGCTACTGGCGAGGAAGTCGCTTGGATCGCTCCAAGCGAGGATGTAGCTGGGGGAGTTTCAAGTGAGGATGTCGCTGGGAGGGCAGGTTTGTTACCAGATGGGTTTCGGTCCTTGAACAGCTCCTCCTCGTTGATGTAGAGGATATACTCCTCGGGCACGAGGAAACTAGGGCGGGCCAAGTCCTTGACGCAGGTGTCATACTCATCGTCCTCCAGCTGCAGGGACATCCACTTCTGCGCCGCAGCCAGGTCCATGCCCTCGGGAATGACGAAGACCAGACGCAAGCCCTCCATGGACGGCGTGACATGTACCAGCACTATCGACTCGAAAGCCGATGGATTCTTCACTCTCAACTCTTCACTCTTCACTTTCCACCACCCTCTTGGGTCAGGGATATGGTCTTTGTCGTAGATGGAGAGCCCGGATGGGATGGCATCGGCATTGAGACGGCGGCCATTCTTGAAGGTGGCGTGGGGCGTGAGGATGGGCAGTTGCGCCTTCAGATTGGTCTTCATCGTCTGATAATCTTCGGGAGAAATCTCCCCACGGCGTCTGCTCTCCAGTGCATCCTCTATCTGTGCGCAGACGTCCTTCACTCGGCTACTCCTGGTAGCCTGGTGGAAGAGCTCGGGGGTGCATGGCTGCACCCCACGGCTCCTTACGTTTTGTGATATTCCAAACATACTTATTCTGGCATTACTTGGTCCACGAATACACTAGCCTTAGCGCTCTCGCTCACGATGACCGAGGCTGGCATCACATCACACTCCTTGCGGTCGATGCAGAGATGTAATCTCACATCCTTGCTGCCCACACTGGCTCTGCCATGGGGCAACTTGATAAACTTGCGCTCCTCAGGCTTCTGCATGCTCGATGCGAAGACATTGAAGTTGCCCTCCTTAGGGCTCACTAGAGCGATGCTGCCACGCTTGCGTTTGCCACCTGCCACAAGGGCCTTGTATAACTCATCCGAAATCTGTACTTTAATATACATAATCTAAATCTCCTATTATTAATTTAAACCTACCTCAAAGTCTCTTACATGAGCCTCGCCATAGAAGCGCCCATTGTACTCTCTCACGCTGTGGCTCAATCCCACGCCGATGATGGCACCCTCCTGGGCAGTAAACTTGTCCACGGCATCGCCGAAGATGGTAGCCACGTATCGGTCTGGGTGCATCACGCTCTGCTGAGCCTCCAATACCACCTCACGACTCTTCCAAGGGTTGCCAGTCTGCTGGCTCACTCCGCTGCGCACTGGGAGCAGCTTGATAACTTTGTACTTTTCCATTGTCTTTACTATTTTAATTTATAAATAATTATTTTCTTGTCGAATTGCTTGTCAATTCCTAGATGAAGAGCTATCGTTAAGGTGGCCACCTATGTTGATGCGTTGCGTCTTGTTTCTTGACCTTTCGACGATGCAAAGATAATGAGATTTCGGGGAGTGAGGATAAAAAAAATACCTCCAAATACCGCTTGGTATATGGAGGTATATTAAGTTTTGTGCCTATGGTATATAAGCATGGTATATATGGTATATTAAGTTGGGGATGGCAAAGCGAAATTATCGGCTTCGCTTGGTATCAAACCATCTAGTGTAGAACTGCTGCTTGCACTCCAGCCTGCCATTCTTCTCTTCGATGAAAGAATCTATAAGTTTGTTCTTCCATGTCAAATAGAGCTCAGCCTGCGGTCTTTGGGAGCAGATGTTGTCAAGGCTCCATTCATCCAGATTTCTATTCTTGATGCCTACAGGGATAAATTCGCCAGCGAATTTCTTTGTCTTCCATTTCCATCCAAAGACATCTGCCACCCACTTGATGAAAGTGGTCTGCGATTGCTTTATCTCAAAGAATCCAAAATGGCAGAACACCCTCCAAACAACAAGCCAATGGGCGATGTTCAAATCCCTCTCGCTCTTCTCCTCCTCGATCAGTCTGCCCAGCTCAGCTTTGACGGTAGGCATAACAAGCTCCTTGCGGAAGAGGATGTCATCGAATTGGGAAGGAGGATAAGGAGTAACATCTAGAGCTGACTCGGAATCAGTTGTTTCAGTATCCATTGGCTTCATATCACCAGAAGTCTTTTTGGGATTCTCCTTCAGTTGATATACATTCTTGATCAAGATACCATTGCCCTCATTGTATTGCTCTATATTGAGAGAAAATCCAAAATCTTTGGCGTCCTCCAGCAATTCTTCTATTTGTTCCTTCGTCATAGTCTATATATTTATGGAATCAGTTTACCACCTTTTCATCCAAAGACTTTGGATTTTCATCTCCCTGCTGCTTGTGATAGCTGCCACCTTGCCTATTGAACTGCTCTACATTATCAATATGAATGTCCGGCTTCTGCAGGGCTAGTTTTTTCTCTTCTTCAAGTTTGTCTTGCTTCTGTTGCCTAGCTTTTTCCCTATTGTCCATGACACCTAGTATCATATTACCTAGGCTTCCTGCTACTCCATCAAGTTTCCCCTTGATGCTATTGCCCACTATGGCTGATAGTAACTTAATACACAAGTAGGTATCCTTTTCTTCAACCTTATTAATATCAGAAGCATAGTTAACTCCACACTGAATCATATCTGTAGCTATCTCCTCTTGGGCTTTCTTGGCTTCATCAGGATTATCAAGATGGCTAACATGGGGAAGGTCCCTGCCCAAAACTGCTTGTACTACTCTATGGCGGTCAGTGACCTGTCGTCTTTGCGCTCTTCTGGCTTGCTCCAATTCCTCCGCCAAGTCCTTGCCTCTCTCCAGGGCATCAGCAGATATTTTTCGAGCTTCAGTCAGGGCATCTTTCAGATTTGCCAGGTCTTCCTCCGTCTTTTCCTTATAGTCATGATATTCATGCTCCAGCTTTTCATTGAAGCTCACGATTAAGTTGCTGGCAAAAGAGGTCATTTCCTTGGACTTCGTGGCTTCCTCCATAGCCGCCATCTTAGCCTCCATAGCCTTCATCTTCTGATTGTTCAGGTCTAATACCGACCGACAATTAGCATAAAAACTCTTCATGTCATCATCCGCATGTTCTGGCAAAGCAGGCAATACATCATCACCAGGCTTAGCCACCAAGAATTCACCTGCATCTATGCGAGCAGAAAGCTCATTATATTTCTCTTGTGTAAATTTCATCGTTCCTTATATTATTGTGTTTTATCAAAAAGGTAAATCATCATCCAACTTATACATCCAATCTAGAAAAGCATGCTGCTCTTCTTTGGTCCTAAAGAATGTCATAAGTAGGTCAATGGTTTGCTCATCGTACTTACTGATAGTATTTTTCCAGTCAGACTCATTAAGCTGAGCCACCTTGATATTAGGATACAAGTCTGTGTGAAATCTCTCATTGCAGGAGTCTATCATACCAGGAAACTTGCCGACAAAGTCAATTTCTTCTTCATTACCGTCGTAGACCTCGGTTCCCAATTGCTCCAATCTCATTCTGTATCCTTCAAGATATTCATCCATTGCTTCGGTCTTACTATCCTGCAAGAACAAGATGGCATAAACCATCCATCTAACCAGCATCGCATGAGTTAATGGCAATCGAGCTTTAGACGATGGAAAACCAGGTGGAAATGGAATTGTGGAATTATCAATTGACAGATGAGCTCGCAGAGCATAGTCAACCTCTTTCGTCATTACTCTTAAATCCAAATGAGGAGTAGCATATAGTGCTGATGCTATATAGTAGGCTGTATTAAAAGCCTGAACGGGGTCTTTAAACTCAAGATAGCCCTCTCTTAGTGCCACCTTGTACATTTTCTCCAAAAACAGATTTAGCCCCTCATGCTTGTACTCATCATAGCTCTGCTTGAAGGGGTAAACTAACCTACTAGGTATATCAAATGCCTCTTTCATGAAAATTTTATGTATTTAAGTTAATACTCATGTTAGTATGGTAAAAAAGGTCAAACTCAGGGACTCACTAGGTTTTTAGGGAAGTGGGCTCAAAGATGTCAATTTTCCACGTGGGCAAAGATATGAAGAAAAATTGGAACCACCAAATATTTTGTGGATTATTTTCAAAAAAATGGACCACACTACTATAAGCTGCGATTGATCCAATTTTCTATTTCTATACCTTGGAGACGCCCTAGATGCTTGATGTTTTCCGTAACCAACACGAAGCCATGAGATAAAGCTGTGGCTCCTATCATCAAATCGAAATCATCTATTGGGGCTCCCGCTTTTCTTAATCTAGCCTTTTCTTTTGCATAAGTTGGTATCACATCGTCAATACCCACGATATCTACATTTTCACAGAATATGTCGAGAACACGCAAATTATGCTCTATCTCTATGCCGCCATTTACAATGCCGAAATAAAGTTCAGCATACGTCAGTATTGAAATATGGCAATTTTGCAATCCTATCTGCTGAAGATGCTTGCGCACATCATACTTGCCACGAAACATAAAGGCGCAGATATTGGTATCTAGAAGGTATTGTCTCATTCGCTTAATATCTTTAGAAGTTCGCTATCATCTTTATTCACTCGGCTGGCATAAATGTCGCGCACCATGGTATCAGCATCTCGATTGTCTATCCACTTGCCACAAACGGCATCTAAGACTGACTCAGTATTGTCGGCTTTGCTCCGAGCAGACGGCGTGAAATTAAATAGACCTGCCAATCTGCGCTTTACCTCATTCAGCAAAGCCATATTATTGATAGCAAGTATATCCTTTGCTAGCAAAACCTTTTCTCCATTCAACACGCTTGCATTCATAATTACTTCCTTTATATTAAGCAAGTGCAAAAATAAGCAATATTATTGGAACCACCAAATAAAACTCAAACTTTTTTTCAGAACCAAATGAGTGACAGTGACAATTACAGTTTTATTTTCCGCAGGGTGATAATGAGGTGAAAAGAGTAAGAAGAAAAG
>ERZ1034701.473-NODE-473-length-15825-cov-10.264046_pt1 | contig 15825 bp, 15 predicted proteins | sample MGYA00520651_ERZ1034701 | MGnify/ENA primary metagenome ERZ1034701 (study PRJEB33766, sample SAMN09781713) | gut metagenome | biome: gut microbiome | host: Homo sapiens | place: Madagascar | study: EMG produced TPA metagenomics assembly of the PRJNA485056 data...
GTTTTATACTTAAATAATAATTTTGAATTTATGAATCCAAAAGACAGAAAAACTACTATGTTTACTGGTGATTTTACTCTTTCTGCCATTGGATCGCCAAAAGATGACAAGACAGATAAAGATGGTAATTATACATACGCCATTGGCGGCAATCTGAGACTTAATGCAACAAATTCAATTACGAATATTGCAGATAAAGATTTTCAGATTAAAGCTGGCGAAGATTATTTTATGAATTCAAAGGCTTTCTCTTCTGTTGCAAAAAATGATGAAGGAACTTTCACTATTGGCGCAAATAACGCTAAAGCGCTATTGACGCTCAATGATAATACAGGTCAAGATACTACTCTTGTGGGTGAAGGCCTTAAATTCAATGCCGCAAACAATGGTGTTAAAATTGTAAGCGACACCTCGCCTGATGGTATTAAATTTGTCGCTACGGCTATTAAAGATAATGAAGCACAAGGCGGCGTGAGCATTAGCCTTGTTCCGCAATCGGGTGGTAATGGTGCTTTCTATATTAGGTCTGGCACTGGTAGTATTGAATCTAAATATGATGAAATTAAACATGTAGGCAAACGAACTTACGTAAGTATTGGTCATGGTATTGTATCAAATTGGGGCACGTTCTTAGGTACGCCTGATTCACAATCTACAACATCAATTATTGCGGAACGAGATATGCGCAGTATCAATGGTTGGAATTATAGTAATGAATATTGTTATAATAAAGCATATTCTCATAATTGTATGGGCGCGGATAGAATTTCAACTAAGATTTCAGACCATTTAGGCTGTATCTATGATTTGTTAAATAACTTACAAACACAGATTACGAACGAAGTGAATGCTCGTAAGTCTGGTGTACAAAATGCTATTAATATTGCAAATAGTAAAGCTGCTGCGAATCACAACCATGATAGCTCTTATGCTAAGAAGAATCACCATCATAATGTTAATTACTCAATGACAAAAGTTCGTATTGACGGTAAGAATTCTACTGATTTATTTGTTAGTGGCTTAGCAACTGGTGGTAGCTATATTTCAAGCACTTCAAATGAATTATAAGATTAAAAAGGAGATAAAAGGATATGAATGAATTAGAAGTACGTATGAGGGTTCATGCTCTTGCAAAAGATATGATTTATGATTTTATGGCAAAGAATGGAGTTAGCGCTACTGCTATGGTAGACGCTCTTAATTCTGTTCTTGTCGGTCTTTATCCATTAGCTCAGGGCGAAATGTTGCGAGCTATTGATATGGAAACTGCGGCCAAGGCTCAACAGCAGGCACAAGAAATCAATCAAGCAGAGCAAAAAGCTACTCCCAAGGAGAAGGAAGTTAAATAATGGCAGTAAAATCCTTTGTTAAAAAGGTTGGTCAAAAGGCCAAAGATGGTTCACTTACCATGCCTTACTCTGAATTTGGAGTTGGCTTTGAAAATGTAGTGGACACGCGTAGGGATAAAGGCAATTATTCTCTTGCCCAGTTCTTCGATAATTATATGGACTACATGAAAAATACAACATTTGTGTATACTGGTAAAACTCAGCCTACCAATACGCATGTTGGCATTTGGATTGATACAAGTTCTTCTAATCAATAGAAAGGAAGAGTGAAATATGGCAACAGTTGTTAGTACGCTGTATCCTCCTGTAGTTTCAACGTTTCAAAACGCTTTCGTGAACACAGAAGATGCTGTTGTGTATTTTACTCTTTCTTCTTTTAATTCCGCATCTGAGATTAAGCACGTGCATGTCAGTTGCGTAAATCAACTTAACAATGAGAATGCTTTGAATAAACTTTCGGGCATTCTTATTGAAGATTTACAATTTGATAAAGTAAGCGGTATGTATTATGTAACGATACCTACCGCTTATATTGAAGGTAATGCTTTCAATACAAATCAGTTTTATAAAGTTCAAATTCGTTTCGATAGCTATAATGGAACTGATGAAGTGCCTATCAATGATGAAGCAAAGAAGAATAGTTATCTTTTATCACATACACAATATTTTTCAGAATGGTCTTCTGTGTGTCTAATTAGACCTATTCACCAACCTAAAATCTATCTATCTGTATTTGAAAATTATACAGGTAATTCATATATGACTTTCAATAAGGGGTTAACGCAGATTGCTGGCGGTCTTCTTTTTGTCACTAAAAATGAAAGTGGCGAAGAAGTAGTTTTAAATACTGAAACCGAAACGCTTGAAGCATATCAATTTGATATTCTAGATGATTCAGATAATGTATTATTTTCTACGCCCACAATTTACACGGGTGAGAATCTTAATCCAAATAATATTGTCTATAATATTGATTTTTCATCTTTAAAGAATAGTGCAGATGGTTCAACATCAGACCCTACCAGTACGTATTACGTATGCCGCATTACTTGCCGCACAAAGAATCAGTATCAGCTTAGTAAAGAATATAAGTTTCAGATAGGTGAATATACTGGCGCCGATGAATGGCAACCTACAATTATTGCGGAAATTAATGACGAAACTGCATCAATCAAGGTTTCTGTTAAGAATGAATACTCTTTTAGTGATGGCGTATCTGTGTATGTAAGGCGTGCATCTAATAAAGATAACTTTAAAGAGTGGGAAACAATCTATAGTGCAAAGTTACAACAAATTGATTTTTCAATTGTAGACAATACTGTAGAAAGCCTAACGTGGTATCGTTATCGTGTAGAAGCTCTTACATCTACTGGAATGTCAATTGCAAAACCAATCATGTCAAAAGTGGTCTTGCCGCAATTTTATGATGCGTATTTCTCTCGTGGGAAAGAACAATACGCGGTAAGATATAATTATCAGGTAAGTAGTTTTAAGCCAGTAGTTAATAGAGCTAAGATTGATACTCTTGGTGGCAAATATCCTAAGTTCGCGGAAAATGCTGTATTAAATTATAAGCAGTTTAGTATCTCCGGCATGATTAGCGCCGAGTCTGATGTTTATTCTGAGTTTGCAAATAAGACAGAGCTTATTCATCATAATAATGATACTCTTAAAGACCTATACTCAGAGTATAAAGATGAAACTGGCGTTGAAGATTTAATTCGCAATGATTTTAAGAATTGGCAGAAAACTGGCGGCAATCAATATCCTAGTGGGCCTATTTCTAGTGTTACGTCACAAGAGTATTTAACGACAACTACAAACGATTGGCTTTATGAGCGTGAATTCCGCGAGAAGCTAATTGCATGGTTAAATGATGGTGAACCTAAATTGTATCGTTCCATGGCAGAAGGTTCAATGGTCGTTATGCTTACAGACGTTACATTAACACCTAATTCTACTGTTGGCCGCAGGTTATGGAATTTTTCTGCTACAGTTTATGAGGTTGAAGATGCTTCTTCTCTAGACACTCTTGATACTCTTGGTATCTATAACCGCAAAATGATTGGCTCTATTAATGGTGGCGGTAAACAGGATTCAGAAGATGACCCTAAAGATTATATTGAAGTTATCAAGCCTGCACAGATGTATAAGATAACAGTTACAAATAATAATGATATTAGAAATGATATTAATGATGCTTTATCAAAGAAGTATAGTGGTGTCTTATCTGGGTCTAAGGCAGAAGATATTGTTCTTAAAAATGTTAAGATTTTTTATCATTCTAAACCTCGTTACTATACATTCCAAGCCAATTCAGATGGCTTAACAGAAGTTACTGAAAATACAAATGGCATTGCGGAAATGCTGAATCAAAAACAAATTCAACGTGGATATTATTTTGGCGTTATTATTCGTGGTAGTGACGGCAACCATAATATTTTTGTAAATGAACGTGGCTATTACCAAATTCCTAATAAATTAGATGTTACTGGTCTTTATTTCCAAATTGGCGATGTTGTCACTGTTGAGTATACGCTTTGCTACAAAGAGCGTTCTAGTACAAAAGAAGCCGTATCTGGTGCGTCAATTGACCGTACGCTAGTCGGTCAAGAGAGTGGCATATTTAAGCCAAACGCTTATCTCGGTAATAAGATTAGGAATAAATATAATTTTATTCAGATGAATGGCGACGTTATGCTTTCCAGCAAGCGCATGAAATATTGGAAGGGCATCTGTTTAGATGTTACTCCCTATGCGGTTGCCAGCATCAAATACCACAATGAAGATGAATACAAGAATTACCTTGTCGGTGGGACAGGTGTTTTGCATATGCTCAAAGACGTTCCAGTAGACGATATATGTTTCTTGGGTATACGAATGAAACTTACAAATAAGAAAAAGTATCTCCAAGAAAATGAGTTTAGGCTTGATTCATCTGTTGGCGCGGCAAGTATTACGGCCCTTAACTGGTTTACAGTTATAGATAATACTGATACAAAACAGCCAGTATCGGTTATTCAAGACGAGCAAGAGCCGCAAGATTCATTTGGTGAAACTTGGAATCCTATTGGTATGGATACTGGCACTAAAATGTATAATTCAATAGATGAAATTAAAAAACCTGTTTTAAATACTGTGTACAATATTAGTAACGAGTTAAAATTATATTATAATTATCAATGGTACGATTTTGCTTTTGCATCAATTGATGCGATTGATAAAAATACAGCTACAGAACGTATCGGTATTGCCGCTATGCCAGTAGAAGGTATGATTAACTATTATGGTACTGTAATGACTACGAATTATCAATAGGAGGGGAAATGAGAAGGACATATCCTTATTTAAATGACAGCTTCTATGAAGATGCCAATAGTGCGTTAAAGCGTAGAAATTTTCTCAAGACCATTGATAATTTTGTCAATCAAAAACAGTATGTGCGGCTAACTCTTCTCAATTGGAACGAAGAACCGTTAAAGGAGATTCAAGGCGTTATTGCGTCTGGTAGTCTCTCTAAAGACGGTTCTTCGTCTGTCAGACGTACTTGTTCATTAACTGCATCTATTGATAGCGGTGAATATGATATTGAAAATATGTCATATGATTTTGCTATCAATAAAAAAATCTTTATTGAAATTGGCATCGAAAACCATAGTAATCAATTTTTAGATTATCCTATTTTGTGGTTTCCTCAAGGTGTTTTCTTTATTGCAAGTGCAAGTGCATCGTCTTCTGTTTCATCTGCCGTATCATTACAGCTGACATTGAAAGATAAAATGTGCGGTTTATCTGGTGACGTTTCCGGCACATTGCCTGCGGCTGTTATATTCGATGAAATGGATACACAGGATGCAAGTGGTGCATATGTTACTAAAAAAGTATTAGTTTATGATATTATCCAAGAGCTAGTAAATCATTATGGTGGAGAAGATTTAAATAATATCATTATTGAGGATGTACCTCGCCGCATTAAAAGGGTAATGAAATGGACTGGTTCTAATCCGTTGTATCTCGTGCCTAAACAAAGTGGTAGTGCTGGAGTGGTATGGTATGCGGCATATGTTGATAGACCTGATACTTTGGAAGACGGCACGATTGAGATTTTAAGCGGTCAAGATTGCGGTTATGTATATGATGATTTTGTGTATGATTCTGAGTTATCTGCTAATCTTGGCGAAAGCGTAACATCTGTACTCGATAAGATTAAAAGCTATCTTGGTAATTTTGAATATTTCTATGATGAATTTGGCGTATTTCATTTTAGAGAAATCAAGAATTATCTCAATACTACGCAAGCAACTACTTTAGTAAATGATATGAAGAAACATGATTATCTAGTAGAGACAACTACAGGTAAGAGTGTATACACTTTTAGTGATAAAGACAATATTATCAGTATCAGCAAGACACCTCAATTTAATAATATTAAAAATGATTTTATTATTCAAGGTAAACGTCAAGGCACAAATAGCCAACAGCAGGTAGATGTTCGTTATCACCTTTGTATTGACCGCAAGCCTTTACCTGTCTCGTCAGATGAACGTGGTAATAATTATTATAATACATATTATAATTTATTACTGTATACGGAAGAATCCACTCAAGAGATAAAAGCTGCATTTCCTGCGGTATATACAGTAAAGAATGATTTTCCTTCTATTGGCGAATTTAATACTATTTACTTTGATGCGACAAATAAATTTGCTTACTACTGGAAAGATGATACATATAAGTCTTTAAAATGTTCTGCATACTATCCAGCAGTAAATACACTATCTATTTCTGCTATTGCAGAAACTGGCTCTGAGGAAACCAAAGAAGAAGAAACTAAGCCAGTACCAGTTCCAATAGTAAATGGCGGTTATCTAGTTAAAGATTGGCGTACTGAGCTTTATCTTGAAGGTATGTTAGCCAAGAAGAATGGTATTGATTCTGGTAATTATTATGCGAAGATTGATAGCATTGCTGGTTGGCAAGGAGATGTTCTACAATACGCACATAATTGTAGGATAGATACTGATTATTATTTTGAAGAGCTTGATGCGTTTTGGCCGCAAGTGTATGACCTTGTAGACCAGAAATTCATTGGAGAAAAAGAAAATGCGGAATTACTTACATCTTCATTGACAGATGGCAATTATTTTTTGGATTTTATTGATTCTTCAACGTCTGATTTAGGTCAATTCTCTGTTTCCGCTATTGGACGCAGAACAGATGCGGTGTCATCTGATACTGTAAATTGCTTGTTTGCGCCTGAGATTCCAAACATTGTATTTATCAACGCTGATGAAGATGACAAGGGCAGGACAAAGCAACAAGAATGCGAAGATAATGGTATGCCATATACTCAGGTACGCGGTGAGGTTTTTTATAATCTTGCTACTGGCGGTTATAAGAATGGGGCTTTTGACCAAGTGAAGTATGAATTATATCTTCATACAACTTATCAAAATGCAGTGTCGATTACTGCGTTGCCAGTATTCTATCTAGAGCCTAATTCTAGAATTGAATTGAATGATACCTCTACGAACACATATGGTGATTATAATCTAAATACACTTTCTATTCCTCTTGGACCGGGTAATGCAATGACTGTTTCATGCAACCAATCAATAGAGAGATTCTAGTAATAGGGCAAAACCGTATAATCGGTTTGCCCTATTTTTTATTTTATATTAGGCTATGTTTTTAGAGATAAAAGGAGGGAAATTGGCAACCACAAATATTGGTCAGTATAGATATGCTGGTGCAAGTAGCAATTGTATTACAAGTATGTCTTTCAAGAAAGTATATGTAAGCTCCAACATTGATATTACTGGATTAGATGAAAAAAATACAGGTTTCAAAGATGTTGCTATCATTCCCGACGAGCAGTTTTCAAAAGGTCAAGATTATTACTTAAAAGTTAAGATTCCACAAGATATGAATTATGCTATGGAATTTACTATTAAGTTAATGAAAAATAAGGATACCGACCAAGGTTCTTATCAGTATATCAAGACCGTTAATGTTAATGCTGGTGGAGACGGGACTAATGTATATAATGTTGCTCTATACGAGAAAAAAGATGGCAGCATAAATGCCATGATTCCTCTTAAATATGGGCAAAGTAATATCAATGGCGCACTGTATTATCGAGAACTAGATAAAAAATATTATCTTGGTACAGGCGGTACAAGATATGAGCAAACAGATAAGTGTAATATCGTAGCACTTGCGGCATCATGGAAAACTGATGTCGGTGAGAGGTATGGTCTATTTGAAATGATTTTCAGGCCAATAGAAGAAGGTTTTGTATCTGTTGTCTTATCAATGACAAGACAATCAGAAGATTATAATATTCAGCATACAACTAGTAACGGTACTGAATATGGCCGCATACTAGACCTTGATAAAACTATATGCGAACTTTATAAAGTAAGCAATCTTATCAATAGCATGAATTCAAATGCGAACTTAGACAGGATTGGCGTTTGGGGACATTCTGGTTTAATGATGGCTATTAACGGTGAAGAGATTAAAATTGGACCAAGCGGATTCTATGAGCTATCAGAAGTTCCTGTTTCTTCTCTTGGTGTAGTCGCTCGTGATTTTAATGATTCGTTCACAGTAGACTATGAATTCTCCAATAAAGACGTAGAAGAGGTAGGTGAATAGACTTGGACAGCTTATATTCTTCACATGAAGGAGTTAGTTTTGTAATCAAGGCTTCTTTTAGCTCTGTAGACGAAATGAAGCAAAGATTCTCGCAAGGTGGCAATTTCACTGAAGTCTGGTATCATGAATATTGTTTAATTTCCACAAAGAATAAGAATCATCCTGATAACGGAAAAGTTTTTAGACGTGGACTAGACTACCAGAATCCACAGACTGCTGGCAGTATCTTCGTTGGACAAATCGTTGGTCCGTCAAGCGGAACGCCTTTCTTTCAAGTAGACACAATTGACAACGTAGAAAAGATTTCAACCAAGACTCTTGAAGAGAATACTTATCGCCGCTATCCAATTAGTCAAAATGTTGATGGCACAGTTGTCACCAACTGGAAACAAGATGTCAACGGTGATTGGTATGATGCTGGCGGCACACTTAAAAAAGATTTTAAATTCAATGTTCAAAATCGTACGCTAGTTCCTGGCAAAGATGGAACGTCTTTTAACGATGATATTGAATACACATGGGTCAATATTCGCAAAGATGATGAAGATGCTGACTCTTGGTTCTATGTAGGCATGAAATTCCCTTATACAGTTATTGACTATAAGGCTCATGCGGTTTCTCAGTATGATGCGGCGGGTAATATCAAGAAAGATGCTGATATGACCTCAATTAGCCGTATTGACGACGCTTCGCATCCATTCTGGGAATATTGGGACATGGGCATCCCTAAAGGTTTAAAGGGTGATACTCTCCGCAATCTTAAAGTCATTGAAATGACCGAAGAATTACGTAGTAAAGTCTATGCTACAGATAATATCGTAATTGATTCTACTACGGGTCTTGCGATAGTCGGAAAATCTGGCTATCCTAATATGGATGATGATATTGCTAAGAATCGTCAGATTGTAGTATATGAGCTATATATCTATGATAAACGAATCAATCCAGACCCAATTTTAATCTATCTTGGTGATTTCAATATTATTAAGAATATCATTCTTGATGATAAAGGCACTTTGACAGTATCTTATACACATAATGATAATACTGTATTTGAGAAGAAAATTAAATGGGTAACAGGTGTTGCTCTATCTACTGGTGACGGTGCCGAGGGCGGTCATTTTGAAATGACCTTCAACAACGATTCTCCCGCATATACGACAGACCTTACATGGGTCAAGGGTCTTGAGATTCAAGACAATGGCGATGTTATTGGTACGTTTGCTGGCACCAATGGCGGCAAGTTATCCAATAGCGGTAAGAATAAAGTCGGTCATATCCGTTGGATTAGTTCTGTCACATTAGATGAAAATACAGGCCATTTCGTTTGTTCTTTCAATGATGGTACGGCTTCTGTAGATAAACGCCTTACTTGGGTCAAAGATATTACAATCAATCAATCTAACGGTAATATCACCATTAATACTACTACTGGCGATAAACTTAGCCCAGCAAAGCTAAAGCTCTTAACCGCCGCACGCGTCAATGACATTGGTGAGACTACTCTTATCTTCAATACTGGTGAGACAATTAATCTTAAAACTGAAAACGGTGGCGAGAATTATAAAATTACAACCGTCAAGTCTATCTATATGGGTACTGGAATTAGTGATGATAAGAGTATCTATGTTAAATATAATAGTAATCCTAATCCTGTTAAAGTTAGCGACCCAATTAACTCAATTGAGCGTCTTGTAGTGCGTCCTTCTGACTGGCATTTATTTGTTCTATATAGTGACCCAGCACATCGTGTTAAAGCTTCAACAGATGGTTGGATTTCAAACAACGATGCAATGAAGTATGATGCTTCTATTCCTGATTACGGCGTAGATGTATATTGGAAAGACCTTGGCACAATTAAAGACCAAGCTGGTATTTTAATTGGCTTCAATATTACTAAGTCACAGCTCACTGCTGCTGGTTTTACCGATGCGGATATTGTAACGTATCTCAATCGTGAATTCCCGTTCGGTCTTACTGGTGCGCAAAATCAACCAGGCGGTCAATCTAATTTAGGCAAAATTATTACGTATCAGCCGCAAGATGATGCTAAGAGTGATAAAGAATTTTATGCATTTGACTATAATTTAAGCACATGGTATTATCTTGGCAAAATTGCTGATACAGGTATGCGTGATGTTAAATTAATGGATGAAAGTGCGGCCAGCTATGAGAGCCTTAAAACGCTGACAGCAGAGGGTCTTGCTTTCCTACAGAATTCTGTCACAGTTTCAGACAGCGCTATTCCTTCCTATTGGTCTAGTACCTATAAGTTTGGAGCGTAGATATGAAACTTGAACAAATTAAAGGCCCGTTCTCAGTGAAGTCTAGCCATACGTTTAACGCTGGTGCTGGCAATTCTTATGTACATATCGGTATTCAAATTCCTAAACGCCAGCCTATTGCATATTCTGAATACCGTGCTTTAAATGAGGGGAAGGAAGAAATTATCCTTTTCCCACAAATTCCTGATTATGATATTACTATCACTACAAATGAAAGTGAGTTTTCATATAAGGTAAATGAGACAGGTATACTTGAGCTTGATGGCAATTTCGGTTCAAAGTTGAAGTTTACATTTGAAAAGAGTATGCCACCAGAGACAATTGTAGATGTTATCTACAGAGACGCTAATGAATAAGGAGGTAGTAAATGGCTAAAGGTAATCCAAATGATTCTACAATGAAAAATAATTTTGTTGCCAAGGTGTATGACCCTACACTTAAAACGTATAGGCCGATTTATGTTGCGCCAGATGCTACCGACAACAAGCGTGGCGAAGTCTGGCTTTCAGATGCGACTAATGCAACCGATAACGCTGCTACAGGAGTTGTTGCCGCGACACCAAAAGCAGTAAAGGCTGTTAATGACAATGCAAACAATAAATTAGACAAGACAACCGCTACTGCGCAATCAGTTAAATCTCCTACGACTTTTGAGGGAAAAGTTACTAGCAATAGTGGATTTGTAGGAAATCTTACTGGTAACGTCACTGGTAATGCCGATACCGCTACAAAACTGAAAGCCGCACGTTCAATCAGTGTTAAGGGTGGTAATAATGGCGGCACGGGTAGTGCTAATTTTGATGGTTCTGGAAATATTTCAATTACAATTCCATCAATTGATGCCGCAAGTGTCACTGGGGTGTTACCTTTAAATACCATTCCGCAAGGAGCGCTAGAACGATTAATTCATGTTGCGAATAAGACTGCACGCTTTCAATTAACTAATACACAAGTACAGACTGGCGACAGTGTTATCCAAGATGACACTGGCATTATGTATATTGTTGTTGATGATAGTAAACTAAACTCTGATGCAGGATACCAAGAGTATAAAGCTGGAACAGCGTTAAATGCAAGCCATGCGGTAAATGCTGATAATGCTACTAATGCAACTACTGCTGGAAAAGTAGGCCATAGTTTATCAATAAATCTTATTGGCGGCACAAGCACTGCTACAACTATTAAGGCTCTTACTTTTGATGGCTCTTCTGCTGTTTCGTTTGATGTAGATAACACTAGACCAGAGGTAATGAAAGGTGCTACTGCTTCTGCTTCAGGAAATGCGGGTCTTGTTCCTGCTCCTGCTGCTGGAAATCAGAATAAGTTTCTTCGCGGAGATGGTACATGGCAAGTTGCTGGTGAGGTCACTGGCGTTAAAGGCAATACAGAGACAAGCTATCGTAAGGGTAACGTTAATCTTACTTGTGCTAATATCGGTGCCGCAGACGCTAATCATAATCACGATACAAGTTATTTAAAATTATCTGGTGGTACTTTAACTGGTAATTTGATTGGCCGCACAATTACACCAAGCGCAGACAACTCTTATAATCTCGGCGTTTCTAATGCGAAATGGAGCCATGTATATGCTACAAAGTTTGTCGGCAACCTAACTGGCAATGTAGAAGGTAATGCCACTAGCGCTACAAATGCTCAATCTGCGAATAAGTTTAATAATACCGTTGCACTAAGTGGCGATATTACGGCATTTGCAACGAGTTTTAATACTGTAAGTCCTATTACAATGACTACTACTATTGGTAATGGCAAAGTTACATCTGCTAAAATTGCAGATAAAGCTATTACTAATTCTAAACTTGCGGATGATGTTGGCACTGTATATGTAGGTACTGATATGCCTACTGAAGAACATGTTAAACTATGGGTTAAAATCTAATATAATCTTGGGCAAAATTTTGTTACGGGTTTTGCCCTTTTTTCATATAGATATAGAATATAATTCTGAGAAAGAAAAGGAGTTTTATGTGAATAAGTTTGATGAATTGACCTCTCTAGGGGGGGGGCTACTGCGGTAGCTTAGAATCTATAAATCAATTTGATATTATGATTTTAGATAACCTCCCAAGTAAAGAGGCTGAATAATGAGCAATTTCGTAAATCTTTTAGATATTATTTATCCTGTAGCAAGCATGTATATTACAACTAGTAATGTTTCACCTGCCACAACTATCGGTGGCACTTGGACAAAGATTAGTGGTGGCGCATGTTTGGCCGCGTATGATAGTACCATTGGTTATACTGGCAGCAAGACAATCTCTTATAATCAGATGCCAGTACACTCTCATGCTCAATACGTCACTGCAAATACTGGTAACCCAAACATTGTTCGTAGAGACTATGCTGCTGACTCTGGAAGTGCTGGCGCTCAGCAGTATCCGCAAGGATGCAATACTGGCAAGGCTGGGGGGGGGCAAGAATACTACCCTTACTCTTACGCTTGCCGAGTGTGGGTCAGAACTACTTAAATGTGATTGCGGGTGGCGCTAATGTCTAATTATGTAAACTTATTAGATATTGTATATCCCGTAGGAAGTATTTATATTAGCGTTAACAACGTTAGTCCGGCTGACAGCGTTGGTGGAACATGGGTAAAAATTAAAGATAAATTTTTAAAAGGAGCTTCATCTAATGAAAGTCCTTCTAGTGTTGGTGGCAACGATAATCATTATCATAAAGTTATGATGGCTTACCCTGAATACTATGGTTGGGGAAATATTGCAGGAACCGCAGAAAAGGGATATGCTCCTACAGGTGGTATTGTTGATATTGCTAAAAAATTAAATGGGTATAGTTTTACTGGCGATTCTGGTACGACTATATGGTTTAAACAGTTACAGCCTTTGCATCGTGGAAACAGCGGAGCGTCGAACTATACTGCTCCTATTATGATGCAAAATAATGCTCTAGAAATACAAAATACTTATGTCAATACGCAAGAAGGTACAACTTCAATTGAATCCAATTTACCACCATACTATACTGTTTTTATTTATCAACGAACTGCTTAAATCTAAAATCTAATATCGAATTATCTAAGAAAGGTAATTAAAGATGTTAGATACCATGAAGAATCACACTCTTCTGGGGGGGGGCATTCCTCTTAGTTAATGCCCTCGACCTAGGAGGGTTATATGAGTAATTTTGTAAATCTGCTTGATATTATATATCCTGTTGGTAGTGTGTATATCACATTCAATGAAACGTCTCCAGCAGACGTTATTGGTGGCACCTGGGAATTATTGGAAAATGCTTTCTTGTATAGTTCTATTGGCAGTACTGGTGTTACTGGTGGAGAAGAAACGCATACGCTGACTATGGCCGAGATGCCAAAACATAATCACTTTTGTGATTTTGCCAGCCCAGGTTCTTCTGGTAGTAATTGGGTCACAAAATATGCTCAATATAAGTCAGAAGGTGGATGGTACACTAAAGATACAGGTAATAGCCAAGCTCATAATAATATGCCGCCGTATATAACAGTTCATATATATCGTAGAACTGCATAATTACTCACATTAACTTATCTAATATCCTAAATGAAAGGATATTATGAAAAACTTAATGACTAATCACGGTCGTTGGGGGGGGGGCTACAATAATGTAGCTTCTTCTTCAATGGCTGTTCTAGGCATGGTGGTTTACCATGTCTAATTTTGTAAATCTTCTTGATATTATTTATCCAGTAGGTAGTATATACTTTAGTACTTCTAGTATTTCTCCTGCGAGTAGTGTTGGTGGTACATGGACACAAATTGAAAATTGTTTGCTCGCAGCTAGTGGTGATATATATAATGTAGCTGGACGATTTGATGGCAGCGACATGATTACTACATTAGAAATTCCAGACCATCAGCATGGGGTTGTGGCATGGAATTCTACTTCTGCTACATATAGTCCATGTGCATTTTGGAACACTAATGCTGGCGGTGGCAATATTTGGGCAATGTTATCATATGGCAATCCTGCTGGTAGTACTGGTTGGAATCTATGGACTAAAGGCACTTGGAGAATAGATGCTAACGGTAATTTAATTGCAGAGCAAAAAGCACATATTCCATATCATTATTCTTTATATGTGTGGAAAAGAACAGCCTAAGAAGATTTTATAATATTCTTTCTATTTAATTAGAAAGGATATAAATGAGTAATTTTGTAAATTTATTGGATATTATATATCCAGTAGGCTCAATCTATCAAAGCATGAGCGCAACATCGCCTGCGTCAACGATTGGCGGTACGTGGACTCAGTTAGAAACTTTTCTTTACGGGTCTACAATCGCTAAGCAAACAGGTGGCGAAGCGACACATACGCTGACTGTTAATGAAATGCCAAATCATACACATGATATGAATTATTCACTGTCTGGAACTAATTTATCAATTCCGTCAAACGTTGGTAACTGGTATGTATTTGATTCGAATTTTGGTTGGATATGTCCACGCAATCCTGTTAAATTGAATGGGGGGGGGCAGCACACAACAACCTACCGCCCTACACAACCTGCTTCATCTGGTATCGCACCGCTTAAATCTAAGCGAGGTGGCGTATGTCTAACTACGTTAACCTCTTGGATATTGTCTACCCAGTTGGGTCGGTATTTATCTCGAACACGTCAATCTCGCCAGCAGATTCAATCGGCGGGGCATGGACGCAGCTCGAAGATGGGGCCTTTATTTGCCAAGGCACGGTTGAAGAAACGGGTGGAACAAACTCGTACACTCTTACAACGTCACAAATGCCACAACACAGTCATGCAATCCGTTGGGGTTCAGCGCAAAAAGATGACACAGTTGATATTTACTGGGGTGGTAATGCACTTGCAAAGGCTCCTAGCACCACTTGGACTGGAAACAGTTATTCTACAAATTCAGACCATCCCATATTTAGCAGTGGCGGGAAAGACCCTATTGACAACCGACCTAAATACAGGGCATTTAACATCTATTTCCGCACAGCCTAGTTATATGTTAGGAGGTGTTGCATAATGTCAAATTTTGTTAACCTCCTAGACATTATTTATCCTATTGGTTCAGTATATATTACTTTTAGTAGTGTTTCGCCAGCAACTAGTATTGGTGGTACTTGGTCGCAAATAACCAATAAGGTTTTACGTGCTGCAAAGGATACTAGCACAGGTGGGTCTGATACTCAAACTCATGATTTCAATCATAATCATTATATGTCAATGAATTGGGCAGGAAGATTTGCTTTTGCTGTAATTAATGGTGTAACTGGTATCAATATTCATAATGGTAACTGCGTTTCTACATCATCGCCCATTTTAACATCGCTAAGTTCTATCTCGTCTACCAGTGCAAAAACTCCGGGTGCTAATGGTAACTTTAGTGATATTGGTAAACCACTTTCAACGGTTACGTGGAATAATTTACCAGCTTATCAAAATTGTTATGTATGGCATAGAACTGCTTAATTTATTTCATTCGAGGGAAACTTTATGTTTCCCTCGTTTTTTTATGGGCAAATTCCTAAAATCAAATATAAATTATTT
>ERZ1034701.481-NODE-481-length-15722-cov-14.683347_pt1 | contig 15722 bp, 17 predicted proteins | sample MGYA00520651_ERZ1034701 | MGnify/ENA primary metagenome ERZ1034701 (study PRJEB33766, sample SAMN09781713) | gut metagenome | biome: gut microbiome | host: Homo sapiens | place: Madagascar | study: EMG produced TPA metagenomics assembly of the PRJNA485056 data...
TATGTAATCGGTTTCATATTGATAACGTATTGATATATAAAATAAAAAATTATCTAGAAAATTTGCTAAAATGTGAGGTAATTATCAATTTTTTGTATAACGCAAAATTCTACTGTCATTTTTGTAGGTTCAATTTTCGCACAATGTAATCTTAATATAAACATATAGACTTACTAAGGAAAGGCGATAATCAGCTGTTTTTCTCCTTATTATTGTGTTGATTCATCAATATTTGAAACTTATGTGTGTCAGAACTTGCAATTTCTTAATATATGTATGGAAATTTTTAAAGAACACTTTTAAACTCTAGATATCGGGTAAGGAGTTTGATATGGATAACTACGTAGATTCTAAAATCCTTATATGTAAGGTTTCTTATAACTGGTATCAGGTTATTAAGTCAAACTTCATTTCAAATGGATCTTCAGTTACTAACTGCTGGTACACTCCGTTTGAGGAATTTGCTCATGACAAAGATGATGAAGAATTACCTCCAACAGGTTCTTTAGTTCTTTTCTTAGTAGAGAAGGATGGAGAGCAGATTATCTGTGGTGGTGGATTTTTTTTGAAACATCTTAATATGGATATAACCTCTTGCTGGAATCAGTATGGCGTGTTATCTGGTTATATGAACTTGAACGACTTCTTAAGAAGAGCAAAAGAGTTCAAAGCTGATATGAATGATCCATTAAGTTGCTACATTGCAGATGGCTCCTTTATATTCATTAGAAAGAACATGGTTTATGTACCAGAAATGTTCAAAATCAACTTTGAGGAAAGATCTCGCGTAACTATTCCTAGTGATGAACCTTTTGGTATGTACTTAAAAAAGGTTTGTTTAGAAAGGCGCAAGGCTCAAATCGATCAGTCATCCTGCACTTGGCCCGGTATCTATTATGTAGCTTCTATTCACAAGAGTGCAGAACATGCATCTCAATATAGAACCGAGCTTTTAAGTGCCTATGGTTTTAAGTGTGCAGTTACAGGTTGCACCTTAATGCCAGCCTTATCTGTAGCTCATATCAAGACTATATATGATGATAGATATCTTGATCTTAACAATGGCGTGGTTTTACGCTCTGATATCCACCATCTGTTCTCAAAAGGTTATTTGACGTTCTATTACGACACTGATGGTTCTGTAAAAGTTAAGATTTCAAAGAATATGAAGTTAAACCTTGATCCTGAGTATTCAGAATTGGATGGTAAAAAGTTGTCTTTACCTGAGAATAAAGACTATTGGCCTAATCCTGAATACCTAAAGTGGCATAACGATATCAGATTTGAGAATTGGTTAAAGTACGGAGAGTTTTCTTTAATCGATGCTTTACCAATGCATCCTAGAGAAGGTTAATTATGAAGATCGCTGTATTAGGTGCAAATAACTCCATTGGTAGCAAGATTGTTCTAAAAGCTGAAGAACAGGGCATAGGTTCAGTTTGTGTTGTTGACAGTTTCTCTAATGTTCCAGGTAACGGCAAGGTTTTAATTAAGCCTTGCCTTGAACTTACAAAAGACGATGTTAAAGATTGTCACTATGTAATTGATACCATATCTTTTCTTTCTATTTCTAAGTTCTCATCTGACGATCTGCCATTATGGCATTTACTTGAAATCTTAAAAGACAGTGAGGTAAAGCTCTTAGAGTTAGGCAGTTGTACCTTCCTGTATTCTGATAACACCAGACAGCGTTATGTAGGATCTGGTGACAACGAGATCTTAGATGACAGTGAACTAAAACATGAAAGACTCTGCATCAATGCATACAAGAGACTGTCATTATGCAGAAATGTAAAGTGGTCAGTTCTCTGCCCACCATTGCTCTTAGATAAAGAAGGATATGCCTCTGGAAAATTCGAGTTTCATGATGATGTGTTGCCTGTAGGATTAGAAGGCGACAGCTTTATCAGTGAAGCTGATTTTTCAAGTTCAGTGATTGAACTTTTAAAGAGAATACCAAAGCTTCATACCTGTACTTCGGTTAGAGGGTTGAGAGCTTAACTATCTTTCAAAGCAAATAATAACCCACAGTAGCGCTGTGTTTTTTTTGTTTAGATTTTGCCTTCTTTTACCTTTTCGATAATGTCTTTAAGCTCTTTAATGAATTTCTGAGTATCTAAGAAGTAGTTTGGATATTCGCTCTTAATATTGATAAATTTATCTGATCTAATCATAAGAACTGATACATTTTTTAGGTTTTGAGTTTCCTGTTCTCTAAATCTATAGAAATCCTCAGCTAAACTATCTGTACCGACTTTAAATGACATGATTTTGATATTACTTTTGCCATCATCTTTAACAGTAAGCTCTAATACATAGTAGTAATCATCAGGATTTACTTTTTTCTCTATGATACTTACAACTACGCCTTGCAACTTTCTTGTGATATTAAGTTTGTTATCAAGGGCCTCAATTTTTTTGCTATTTCAAGAGGTGATACTTTTGCTAGTGCATCAGGTATCTTTGTCTTTTCTTTTAAAGCAAAAAGAGCACTTACAAGAAGTAAGAAACGTTTTGTTTTTAACTCTCCTTTACCTGTCTTGTATGATTCCTTATCAATCATACATAATGTTTCTACTGTTGTTCCCCAACAGTGCTGAAGCTGAGTTCTTATTTGAATTTCGATATTGTATTGAGCAAGTTCAGGATGTTTTTTACTTTTTTACTTGAAGATCATGTGGACACTTCTGTAACCATCAGTCTTTGGTCCATCTGTGTTTATGTAGTCTTTTTCGTTTGACAAAGACAAAGTAGAAGTTTTTCTAAGTAATCTGTCATGGACTTTTTTAATATCATCTATTGTAGGTACTACTATTCTAAGACCACCTATATCCTGCATTCTTTATAGTTCTATTCCACCTAATCTATTCAGTTTTTCAATGATAGATGGCATACGTTTTAAACGTTGACCAATGATTAACTTTTTGAAGCCAAGTCTGTTTAATCTAATTTTTATTAAAGCGCGAACTTCATTTAAAGGTTGAGAATGAAGATTTCTCCAATCAGAGATTACTTTAAATGCATTTTGATATTCAGAGGTTCAATGTTGCCTTTTCTAATTATGTCACCGCATTTGTTGACATAAGTCTTGCTTGGTATAGGAAAATCACTCATTTTGAAGCCTTGAATTTATTTTGCGGATTGGATGCAAACCACTACTAATGATACAGATACATCCTTATCTAAGACAATTATGTTATTTTGAATTGTAAAGAATGCATCTGTATAAGCTTAATTGCCTAATACGGCAAACAAATCGATCCGAGCAACATCACATAAATTTTTTTGGTCAATTGAAGCCAAACAAGTTAATACAAACTTGTAGCTTAACGTTACAAGTTAATTACAGTATATGATTAACTAACAATTTTTGTGATAACGATCGGCTTCATTTGGTAGCCGTAAAAAAATTTATTAAGAAAGAGCAAATATAAGATTTTTTTTGCTCTATTTCTATTGTTATGGTTATTGAGAAAAGTATCTAGTGCTGAAAGATGATTCATATATTAAGTTGTGATTGCTGAAGGTGATAAAACTTCGATTTCGTCTAGAAAGTTAACTCTGTTTAGTTAAAAATACATTAAAAAAATTTAGAGTAGAGATTCAAAAGCAATTTGTAACAAATTAACTTATAAGCAACAGCATAAATATCAAGCCCCATTCTCTGTAAAACTAATTTTACTACAGGTGTTCAATAATTGTGATTTAAAAAAATCTCTACTATTCATCACAAAATTGGCATATCATGTGCGCACTTATTTTTAATTTTGTGACATGGAGCAAAAATGAGCTTTTTAGACACACTGACCCAGATGGGGGCTCTGTTTCTGCTTGTTATCATTGGTTTTTGCTGTAACAAGCTAAGATACATGGATGTCGACTTTAATCGTAAGTTCTCATCTCTGATTTTAAATATTACTGCACCTTTCTTAATTTTATCTTCAGTAATGGGTGAGGTATTACCTAAGCCAGAGGATATTCCTCCTGTATTAACTGCAGGTCTTTTGTCTTATGTTTTCCTTTTTATCATTGCTTTTACTGTATCAAAGTTAATCTGTAAAAATCCTAATGATCTTGGTTCATACAGATTCATGCTGATCTTTGGAAACATTAACTATATTGGTTTCCCAGTATTAGATGCTTTATTTGGTTCAACCGCAATTTTCTATGCTGCGGTTGTAACTATTCCATTTAACATCCTAATCTTTATGTTTGGTGTGCCTATTATTACCTCAGGTAAAGGTAAGTTTGAGTTCAAGTGGAGAACTCTATTCTCTCCATGTCTGTGTGCAACTTACATCACTATCGTGATTGTATGTCTGCAGGCTAAGATGCCAAAAGAAATATCAGAAGCTTGCTCTTTAGTTGGAAGCATGACTGTACCTGGTTCATTACTAATTATTGGTTCTACTCTTGCTGGTATCCCTGTATTGAGAATGTTAGGCAATGTAAGAATGTATATTCTTACTGCAATTAAGCTTTTAGCAATTCCTGTTGTTCTATACGGTTTATTCAGATTAAGCCCATTAGATTACAAATACACTCAGGTATTAGTAGTTCTATTTGGTATGCCTGTAGCTTCAATTGGTACAATGCTGTGCTTAAAGAATAATATTGATGGTAGCACCATGTCAGAAGGTACTTTCTTAACCACTCTGTTATCAGTACTTTCAATTCCTCTTCTGGCTCTGATCTTATAACAGAGCTTAAAAAAAAGGCAGTCACACCTGAATGCGACTGCCTTAAACCTAGATTTTATCCATTAAATCAAAGAACTCTAGTACATCATTAGAAGTGCAATTTTCTTTTAGCAGCTTCAATGATGCAATCTGCTATCTCGTCTTGAGACATAGTAGATGAATCAATTAACATGTCTCTGTACTTAATGGTATCTAACTTTTCATCTGTAAAGAACTTATGATATGAGTCTCTTGCTCTATCAATTTCCTTTACATAGTCAGTTACCTCATACTCTGGAATTCTAAGTTCGTTGACAGAGTTTTTAATACGCTCTTCTAAGGGAGCGTAGATCATGACCGAGAATCTGCGTTTATAGTCTTTTAATATGTAGTCAGCGCAACGTCCTACAATTAGGCAGTTGCTCTTTGCTACACACTCACGGATAAGACTTTCTTGAACTTTAAATAAACGTCTGTGTGATGAACCAGTGCCTAAACCTAAAGGAAACAGGGCATTTGCAAAAGGAAGCTTGATGCTCTCATCTAATGGAGATACGTTTCTCATATCCCTGAGTTATAAGATATTACTGAGTCGTATACCTCAGCACCTACTACGTGCTCAAGCTCTACAGCCTTATCCAGTTTCTCTGTTACTGTCTTGTAATCTATTGGCTCTAAATAACCTTTCTTACCAGCATACCCCCCCCAGTAAGCATCGCAGTTTATCACATCCCACTCGGTAGTACCGTTTTCAACCATAGCAATTAACTTGGCATAATCTGATGGAGTAACCACAGTAACTTTAATACCGGTCTTTTCTTCAAATGGTTTGATGTTCTTTTCAATACGAGCATCAGTATTTGTTCCACCCCAGTCAATAAAAACTAAAGATCCTGCGTTTTTTGCCTGAGTATCTGCTGATTTATTATTGTCTTTGTCATCACCGCAACCAGTGGCTATAGTTGCAACTAAAGATGAAACGAGTAAAGTTTTAACAAATTTGCTTTTCATAATGAAACTCCTAGTTATAGATAATGGCTGTGTGCTCTGGTGAGAAAGAGAATTCACAAGACATATCAGGATTTAAATTTCTAAATTCAGAACATCGAGTGTTACGTTCAAAGATAGGTTTCCAGCCTGAGCTTTAGCTTTTACATACTGACCTAAATAGGTGCTCTCAACTAACTTTGCCTTAAATGTGTTCTCATGAGCATTGCTGTCAGTCTTTAAGTGGATATCCTCAGGACGTAAGGCAAAGAAGGGATTTTTATCAGTTGCTTTAACAGCATTAGAATCACTTCTTAAAACGCACTTGCCTTGAGTTAAAGGAGAAGTACCGGTAACGGTAGTCTTGTCTCCATTTGCCTCATAGGTAGCATCGTTCATTGGAATGATGTTAGTAGTCCCCATAAACTCTGCTACAAATCGGTTAGCAGGTTTCTCATAGATATTCTCAGGAGTATCAAACTGCTAGATCTGACCGCCTGAAACAATACAGATCTTGTCAGACATAGAGAAAGCTTCTTCCTGATCGTGGGTAACAGAGATGGTTGTCATGCCTAGCTTATGAGTAATTCTTTTGATCTCAAACTGCATGTCATGGCGCAGGTTTTTATCCAATGCGCCTAAAGGCTCATCTAAAAGCAGCAATGGAGGGTTATAGATAATGGCACGAGCTAAAGCTACACGCTGCTGCTGACCACCTGAGAGCTGACGTGGATATCTGTCCTCAAGACCTGCTAACTTGATAAGCTCAATCATGTGTTTTACTTTCTTATCAATATCATCTTTCTTGAGCTTACGGAGTTTTAATGGATAAGCAATATTCTGAGCTACAGTTAAATGTGGAAATAGTGCGTAGTTCTGGAAGAGCATGCCGATGTTACGCTTAAAACAAGGTACTGTGGCAACATCTTTACCGTTAATAAAGATCTTGCCATCGGAGCAACGCTCGAAACCAGCAATGACTTTTTAAAGTGTAGTTTTACCAGATCCTGATGAACCTAGAATTGAGACAAATTCACCAGGCTTACAGACAAGGTTAATATCAGTCAAAGCTCTGAATGTGCCGTAATACTTAGATACGCTTACAACTGATAGCTCCTGACCGATTCATTTTTGTTCAGTCTCCATGTTATTCTCCGTGAGCTTTTCTGACTATATTTATATCTGAATATCTATTTCTGAAAATAGTTGTTTGACAGAACGTTTTTACTGAACGTGTGTAAAAACTTTTTCACTACTATAAGGAGAAAAATATGAGCAAACATAAGCTGGTAAATATTGGATCAAGTGTTTATACAAGATTTTAAAAATGGTGCATAGTTTAAAAAATTATGAAAATTCAGAATGTTATAAAAGAGGATCTGTATATTTCATTAAACTTAAAGCTTAAATTTTACTTGTTTAATAAAATAACAATGGCTTATATAAGCTGTCTATATGAGAATATGAAAGGTAATTAAAGGATCATTTACTCTTTTAAAGATAACTTTACGAAAGTTTATTTTTTTGAAAATTCTTAAAGTGCACAATAATAGTTCTCTTATCACTTAACTAAACTTAAGCATTGTTTAGTAATCGTAGATTTATCTAATTTAATTAAAACAACTGCCAAAATTGCGCAATGTTATTTATTAATCCAGAATTTATTAAAAATATCATTTTGAAAAATATTTAAAAAATCAAAAAAATTTAAAAACTGCTTGTATAGTTAATAATTTTGAGTTTAAATACCTACATAACACATAGGTTATGTAAACAATGAAATGCAACTAACACTCATGTAGTAGTAAAAGGTGCTTATGTTTAATCTTCTTTTGAACTGTTGTAGATAGTTTAAAGGTGCTCTTTAAAGATAAGAGTTTTGAATTGAGGGTATAGAGATTTATGCCCATTCTAATATCTCAACCAAAGGAAAGATAAAAGTGAAAATTTACGACAGTATTACTGACTTGATTGGCAGAACACCATTACTAAGATTGAATGGTTATTCAAATTTTTTAGGCTTAAATAACACCATTATTGCCAAGTTAGAGTCTTTTAATCCAGGAGGATCTGTAAAAGACAGAATCGCTCTTGCAATGCTAAAGGCTGCAATTGCACAGCATAAGGTAAATAAAGATACTCTGATTATTGAGCCTACCTCAGGTAATACCGGTATTGGTTTGGCTGTAGTTGCAGCTTCATATGGTTTAAAACTTGTGATTGTAATGCCTGACAGTATGTCTCTTGAAAGACGAAATCTGTTGCGAGCTTATGGTGTGACATTAGAACTTACACAAGGCTCTTTAGGTATGAAAGGCGCCATTAAAAGAGCTCAGGAATTGCATTTAGCTAATGAGAATTCTTTTATTCCTTCACAGTTTGATAATCAGGAGAATAAGAACATTCACTATCTAACTACAGGTCCTGAAATATACGAGGACACAGATGGCAAGGTTGATGTTCTGGTAGCTGGTGTTGGTACCGGAGGCACTATCTCAGGTACAGGTAAATACTTAAAAGAACAGAATAAAGATTTAAAGGTAATAGCTGTAGAGCCAGCACGCTCACCTTTCTTATCAAAAGGATATACAGGAGCTCATAAAATTCAGGGCATTGGCTCAGAGTTTATCTCTAACAATCTGGATATAAAGCTCATCGATGAAATTATCGATGTAGATGATACTGATGCTTTTAAGACAGCACAGGATTTAGCCAAATTCGATGGAGTACTAGCAGGAGCTTCATCAGGAGCTGCGGTATTCGCTGCTGCATCTATTGCTAAAAGAAGAGAGTTTCAAGACAAAAATATAGCGGTCCTGCTCCCAGATACTGGTGAGCGTTATCTATCAACTCCGGTTTTTCTAAAGTAGAGCAAGAGCAACAAAAATGATAGATAAACACGAATCAATTACTGCAAAGATTTGCTCATTTGTAAGAGCCTATCATTCAATCTATTCGCATGAAAAGATATTTGATGACTCACTTGCATATGACCTGTTAAGTCAGCATGAGTATTTGAAAGTAGGTCAGTTAATTGAACATAATTTTGATGTTAATAAGTATGACGATGATTTTGTGTTCAATCGCGCTCTAATTGATGACACCGTAAACAGGTTTTTAAGTCCAATACCTCTGTCACGCATTAGATACACTGAAGACAGTCTTGATGATCGTCGTCATAAGTGAGAGTGACAAAACTAGAGAAGGGATATTTTAGGCTTTCATGCCAACATCTGAGCGCCCACATTTTAGCATGATCTAACCTACACTGTATGCAATGACCACAAGGCACCTGAATACGTTGGTCGACATCAAGTGCCTTTTTAGGATTGAAAACAATAGTACGTTTACCATTCTCTGTTAATGATGAACTCCACCAACCTGTTAGCGGAGAGACACACATAATCAGATTCTAAAACCACCACGAGTTAAAGCGGGTGCATAGTTAATAGGCGCTGATAAAGAATGACGGCTAAAGTTTGCACGAGATGCCTTACGGCTAATTTTTTTTCGTTTCATTTTTGATCTCCTTGATAGCAGAAACAACTAACTTTTTAATGAACCAGAGTAAAAAGAGAGGAGCAATAAAAATAGAATAATCTGTCATTGTCGTAAATAACCTCTTGTAGCTTGATTAGTAGATTTGGCAGAATTTAGAGATTCAAACCAATTTTTGACACCGTTAATTATAGACGATACATAACCATTTATTGCTTGATCAGTTACATAGGGCTTAACATCTTCTAAAAGAGCTCCACCAGTACGGAAAAGCGTATGAGGGCCATAGGTACCAATTTGATGCGAATTGATATTTGCTTGTTGAGCTAAAGCAGAATTAAGCGAATTTTGATAGGCTAAAGAATTTCCTTGTAAGTTCATAAAGTTAATGTGAGCATTAGCTTCTTGTGACTTAGCGAGATTTAACTTTTCTTGAGCTGATAAATTACGATTTTGATAGACATAATTAGCTATCTGTGAATTTTGAAGAGCAGTATTACTATCAGTTTGTTTAGATTGAGTAACCGCATTCATAAGGTTAGTATCAGCATTTTTAGAAGCAATATTTAACTCTTTATCCTTAAGTTGAGCTTGAAGAATATCGCCAAATACTTGAAGTCCGGCTTGTAACTGCTGAGCTTTAGCTTGTTGACGAGCAGAAACACTAGCAGAAGCAGAGTTAGATTGAATAACAGGAGTAGAAGTAGTTGCAGCTCCACTACCACCAGTAGCTGAAAGAACTGGATTAAGACCGGCAGAACGAAGATCAGCGACTTCACGTTGGTGAGCGGAGTTAGCCATATATTCGTCATGTTTCCATTGAGCCTGAGTCATATTCACGTCATAGAGCATATCATCGTAAGAGCGAGAACTACCTTTAGAAGCTTTATTAGCACCATACATAGAACCAAGAGCACCAATAATAGCGCCGGCAGCACCAGTAAAGAAGAAATGACGCTTTGAATTTTGAACTTGAAAATCGTGTACTGTAAAACGCATAAATTACTCCTAGAAATGATCAATTAAACCAGGAACACCATACAAAGGCATAGGTCTAATACATTTAAGGTCGAAATAAAAATCACCAATAAAATGCGGTTCATTTTGGACAGCAACAACACGAGAAATATGAATATGCAAAGAAAGGTCCTGTTCAGTATGTGTTATTAGGCGCAGGACTTGATACCTTTGCTTTTAGAAATACCAATTTGAATATTGAGATCTATGAATTAGATCATCCAGATACTGGTTATTACAAGAAAGAAAAGATTAAATCACTTGAGTGGGTAATACCAGAGAATGTGCATTTTGTGCCTATTGATTTTAATACCCAAAGTATTGAAGAGGTACTGTCAAACTCAAGTTTTGATCCACGTAAAAGGACATTCTTTTCAATCTTAGGTGTTACCTATTATTTAAGTTTAGAGGTCTTCTCTAAGACTGTTGAGACCTTGTCATCAATTACCAAAAACGAATCAGTAATCGTTTTTGATTATCCTGATGACACAACATTTACCTCTGATGAGAACTCTGATGTAACTAAGCTTCACCAAATGACAGAGCTTTTAGGTGAAAAGATGGCTCATGGTTACAAATTTTTAGAAATTGAAAAGTGTTTTAAAAACTATAAAGGCAGGGTTTTGGAGCATTTGACACCAGTTGATATCAACAAAAAGTATTTTCAAAATCGACATGATGGCATGCAAGCTTATACAAACGTGCATTTAGTCAAAGGAATAATAGAAAAATAGAGGAAGTGTTAACTATGGCAGATTACAAATTTATCGATTCAGCAGTAATTCACGGTGGTATCAGCACTGATCCTTATACTCAATCAGTAAACGTACCAATTTATCAGACCTCAACTTTCAGACAGGAAGGTATCGGTTTAAATCCAAAGTGGGAGTATGCTCGTACCGGTAATCCAACCCGTGCTGCTTTAGAGGCTTTAATTGCTGAGTTAGAAGCTGGTATAGCTGGTTTTGCTTTTGCCTCAGGAATGGCAGCAGTATCAACTGTGTTAAGCCTCTTTAAATCAGGAGACAAGATCTTAATCTCATCAAATGTTTATGGTGGTACTTACAGAGTTTTAGATAAAGTATTTAAGAACTTTAACATTAACTTTGAGAGTATTGATACTAGTGATTTAGCTTTAATTGAAAGCAAGATCACTCCTGATGTAAAAGCTCTTTATATTGAGACTCCATCAAATCCATTACTTGACATTACTGATCTTGAATCGGTAGCTAAATTAGGTAAGAAATACAATCTGCTTACCATTGCAGATAACACCTTCATGAGCCCGTATTTACAGCAACCAATCAAGTTTGGTGTTGATATTGTTATTCACTCAGCTACCAAGTATTTAGGTGGACACTCTGATTTAGTTGCAGGTTTGGTTGTCGTAAACTCTGAAGATCTAGCTAAAAAGATTGTTTTCTTACAAAACTCTGTAGGTGCCGTATTAGGACCATTCGATTCATTTTTACTCATTAGAGGCATTAAGACCATATCTGTAAGATTAGACAGACATACAGATAATGCTCTAAAGCTAGCTCAATTCTTAAATTCACACAGTGAAGTTTCAAAGGTTTACTATCCTGGCCTTGAAGATCACAAAGGTTATGAGATCAACAAAAAGCAAGCTCGTAACGGTGGGGCCATGATTTCTTTTGAGTTAAAGGCAAATCATGATGTAAACAGGTTCTTTAAGTCATTACACCTGATTTCATTAGCTGAAAGTTTAGGTGGTGTAGAGAGCCTTGTATGCCATCCAGCTACCATGACTCATGCTGCAATTCCAGCGGAGGTCAGAGCCAAAGTAGGTATTACAGATAATCTCATCAGATTATCAGTTGGAATTGAGAACTTTGAAGATCTTAAAAATGATCTTGATGCTGCACTTAAGGCTTCGGAGAAATAATCATGCATTACTATAATTCCATGCGCGACCTTATCGGTCATACTCCATTAGTTAAGATTAACTATGCTTTTGAACAGGTAGAAGGCGTAAACCTGTTTGCAAAATTAGAGTATTACAATCCATCTGGATCTGTAAAAGACAGAACAGGTCTTTATATGGTTGAAGATGCCATTAAAGATGGTAGATTAAAGCGTGGTTCTACCATTGTAGAAGCTACAGCAGGTAACACCGGTTTAGGTGTAGCCTTTGCAGCCTTAAATCTGGGCTTTCATGTGATTTTTGTAGTACCTGAAAAGTTCTCTGAGGAAAAACAGATCCTAATGAAAGCCTTAGGAGCGGACATTATCCATACCAAACGTGAAGACGGTATGTTAGGGGCAGCAGCTAAAGCTCAAGAGTTACTGTCTGAAATTAAAGACTCAATTTCACTGCAGCAGTTTAAAAACATGTCAAATCCTAAAGCTCATTATGAGACTACTGGACCTGAGATTTATCAGGATCTTGATGGAAAAATTGACTATCTGGTTGCTGGCGCAGGCTCTGGTGGTACCTACTCAGGTGTTGTAAAGTTCTTAAAAGAGCAGAATCGCAATATTAAAGGTATCTTAGCTGATCCTGTAGGTTCAACTATGGGCGGTGGTGAGCATGCTGATTATGACATTGAAGGCATTGGTAATGACTTTATTGCAGAAACCATGGATATGTCATTAGTCGATAAGGTCATCAAGATCAATGACAGCCAAGCCTTTGATGGCGCCAGAGCCTTAGCTCGGCATGAAGGTATCTTAGGTGGTTCATCTACTGGTGCTGCTTTTAGTGCAGCTTTAAAGCTAATCTATGAGCATCATGTAAAGGGCAATATTGTCTTTATCGCACCAGACAGTGGCGACAGATACTTCTCAAAGCATCTGTATGCTTAAGCTTTAATTTTATCTACCTCAATTTAATATTTACGGTACAGCCGATTACAATATGTGCTTTTGCCTGCAAAGCTGTTTTGCAGGCTCTTTTTTAGCAAGTTCTTAAGTCATCTCTTTATTTTCAGCATATAATGATAAATGAGTGGTTAAACGTTCATGGAACTTTGATGCTGTCGTGAGGATCATTTACAGAAGGTACAAAAGATATCTTTAATGAACCTATTTTAGTAGGGATAGCGCAAAAGTATCATAAGAGCTGTGCTCAAATTGCTTTAAGATATCAGTAGCAAAACGTCATTGTGGTAATTCCTAAATCATCAATTGTAACGAGAATGAAATAGAACCTTGAGAGCTTTGACTTTAGTTTAGATGAGAGTGATCTTAAAAAGATAGAGTCACTTCATACAGGCAAATCACTTTTTATCTGGTACTCATATTTTGATACGCGTTGAAAATCTCACTTAATCATGCTGAATTTAAGTCTTTTTAGTTTGTTTTAAAAAGTTATAGCTATATACTGTGAATGGTTTTATTAAGACAAAGCAATTATGAACAGACAGAAAAAGCTCGTTATTTTAGTATTAAGGTACGTATCTATATTCTTAAATTTATTTAAGGATAGTGGATACCATAAGATCCTGTCACCATTTGATGGCAATATTGTACCTTCTGATATGATTGCGGAGTCTAACATATCACGAGATGTCTTTGGTAATTCTTTAGGTATCCAACCTGTTGAGAATGAAGTTCTTTCTCCATGTGCCTGTATCGTTGAGAGAATTTCTCCTGTAGGCAATGCTATACTTTTAAAAGTTGGCAATGCGCATCTCATCATCAACGTAGGGTTGGAGTTTGAGAAGTACAAAAAAGAATTCTTTAAATTAAATGTAGTTGAAGGTCAGAGAATTTCAAAAGGACAAAAGCTGATGTCCTTTGATATCGAAAAGATCTACAAAGTGGATACCAACTTTGTATGTACAATTACGGTAAAACAAAATCGTACTTCCAGACATGTAAGCTTTATCAATGCAAAACACGTATCATTTGATACCATCTTATGTACTCTTAACGTGCTGTAGTTAAGAGTAACTATCTTAAGTTTATATCTTAAGCTATTAAATTAAACTTTAAACATCTTTTAAATCATGTAGTCGTTTGAGTACATCTCAATCTGTTTGTCTAAAAGATCCTGCAGGGTGATTGAATCTAAATAATCAGTGATGATTTTGTATAAGCCCTGCCATACAGGTAGAGTTACACAGTTTGCACTTCTTTCACAATTAACAGGATCACACTCTAAACAGGCTACAGGAGCTAAATTACCTTCGGTTAAACGTAAAATTGCACCTAAGCTATATTCAGATGGTTCTTTTGCTAACTGGTAGCCACCCTGATAACCGCGAGAGGTTTTTAAAAAGTTAGATCTGTTTAATACAGGAATGATCTGCTCTAAATATTTTTTTGAAATGTTCTGTCTTTGAGCGATATCTTTTAAAGTAATAAATCCGTTGTTACGGTGTTCTGCCAAATCAAGCATCATGCGAATGGCATATCTTCCTTTGGTCGAAATTTTCATGTTATCTTTCCTTTAACTCTTAATACTTATCATTTTACTAGGATTTATGGTATTTTTAAAGAGTTAAAAAAATATTACAATGTAAATAACGTATCAGAACCGGCAAATATAGAGGCAATTATGACCTTAACCCAACTTCATTATGCAATAACAATTTCAGAAACCGGATCATTTAATAAGGCTGCTCAGATCTTATATGTTTCTCAGCCAAGTCTTTCAAACGCTATACATGATCTAGAAGATGAATTTTCAATTTCCATCTTCCACAGATCAGGTCGTGGTGTCAGCCTCACCAATGAAGGTGTTGAGTTCATTACCTACGCAAGACAGGTTTATCATCAGTACGAGTCTTTATTAGATAAGTTTGGTAAGAACGGCACTTTAAAAAAGAAGTTCGGTGTTTCAACTCAGCACTATTCTTTTGCAACCAAGTCTTTCGTGGAGATGGTTAAGAAATTTAATACTGCAGAGTATGACTTTGCTATCCGTGAGACCAAGACTCGTGAAGTTATCGATGACGTAAGCTCATTAAAGAGTGAAATTGGTATTTTGTACTTATCAAATTTCAACCGTAATATGATCTTAAAGCTCTTAAACTCAGCTGAGCTTGAATTCCATCATCTGATTAACTGCCAGGTTTATGTCTACCTGTATAAAGAGCATCCATTAGCAACTTACAAAGAAATTCATTTCTCAGATCTAGCAGATTACCCAAGCTTATCCTTTGAACAGGGCGATAATAGCTCTTTCTACTTTGCTGAAGAAATCTATTCTACTAAAGAGTACTTAAGAACTGTTAAAGTAAATGATAGAGCCTCAATGCTGAACCTAATGCGTGGTCTTAACGGCTTTACACTGTGCTCAGGTATCATCTGTCAGGAGTTAAACGGTGATGATTATGTAGCTGTGCCATTTAAACCTGATGAGGGCGATGAAGATGACAATATGAGCATTGGCTATATTGTGAAAAAGAATCAGATCTTAAGTCAGATGGGTACTTTATACATTGAAGAGATCAAAAACTACTTCCGTCGTTACGGACTGGCTGATTAAGCTGTAAGCTACAGCTTACATAAATTCTTTATTAAGGAACAGCAGTGATGTTCCTTAATGTTTTCTTTTTAGACTTTCTTTATAAT
>ERZ1034701.483-NODE-483-length-15710-cov-53.463047_pt1 | contig 15710 bp, 21 predicted proteins | sample MGYA00520651_ERZ1034701 | MGnify/ENA primary metagenome ERZ1034701 (study PRJEB33766, sample SAMN09781713) | gut metagenome | biome: gut microbiome | host: Homo sapiens | place: Madagascar | study: EMG produced TPA metagenomics assembly of the PRJNA485056 data...
CCCCAAAAGGCTAGCGCTAGTTATGCATATTTTTGTACAAAATGTAAACAATGATAGTGCGTCATGTTGCACAAGCATAGATGCAAACCACGTACTATTTTTATGCAAAATTACGTCTTGCATTTTAAACAGTATGTGTTATAATATAATCAGAAAGAGAAAGAGAGGATGAAATAGAATGTATAGTAGATTTATAGTCGATGAATTAGGGTATGTGCTTTATAAGTGTTGTGATTTAACAGAATATCAGATTGATGCAATATTGATGCATCATCCAGACTGGTCAATAAAATGCATTGAATGCTGAGGAGGAAACAAAAATGAAAAATGAATACTTTGAAATGCAGGCAAAAAAATATATTGAAAGCGTACTGATTAACAATACATATGAATCGACTTTATGTCTTGGTAGAATGCAAGGTTGCATTGCAAACTTGGAAATATTTGAAAATATTGAAATGAGCGATTATATATGCAGAATAATAGATATCGCTTATAGATTAAAGGATGAACTATTAAACAAGGGTATTTACTAGCCACACGGTGTACCGCAGGTTCGATTCCTGCGGGTGGCACTTGGTCAATAGTGACCGTTAAAGAAAGTGAGGGTATAAAAAATGAAAAAACAATACGAGTTTTTTGAAAGAATGAGAATTAAATATGTAATCGCCCTAATGCATGATAATTACAAAAAAGCCGATGCATATCTACAAGCTATGCAGACTTTCAGAGAGGGCGTAACTGAATTTAACATCGTGGATGGATTTAGGTTACATGACGAAATAATGTCAGCTATAGATTTCGGCACGCGAATGTGGAAAATGAGGCGCAAAAAAGAAAAAAGGGGGGCACAATGATTTTTGCAGGCCTGTCAATAGCAGGCCTTGCAATATCAATACTACTAGTGGCTGAGTTAATAGCTCAGTTGCTATACGGAAAGGAGAAATAGCCATGTATCAAAAGCTAGGTTAGGAGATTTTGAATTGTTCTTTCAGCATCCACTAGAAATAGTTGGATGCAATAAATATAGTGTGTTTCTGAGCGACCCTATGAAACGGATTGGGGGATTACCTTATATAAGACAATTCTCAAAAGATTGGGTGTTTGTAGAAGCAGCGACAGGTCGAAATGTTCATTTTGAATATAGAATAGATTAGAACATTCGTTTGCTATCGTAATATGTGCAAAGTTAGTTATATCTAACTATCGTGCAAAATAAATAAAAATTTTTTGAAAAAACTGTTGACTTTTTAGTTCAGCAGTGATATAATAATAATGTAAAGAGAACCGACATTCTCTTTACTCCCCCTCCTTTCTTACACATAGAGGGTTGACAGGCAGGTTTGCGGAACACTTTCAATGGGTTCGACTCCCATTCTGTCAATTCGTCGACGGACGTTAAGCGAACAAAAAAACAAATATAAGGAGGCCTAAACAATGGCAAGAAAGAGAATGGTAACACGTACAATCACATTCACGACAGCGACAGCTACAGTATATGATATTCAGTCCGACGAAATTAAGACAATTGAATACAAGTTGTCAGGTGGACTTTCAGCAGATGACGCACTGAAAGTAATCGCAAAAGAGCATAAAGAGGTACGACCTCTGAAAGTAATTGAAGTGTCAGTGCAGGAAGAACTTCACGGCATGCCAGAAGAAAAGTTTCTGGAACTGGCTGAAATTCTTCCATCGAGAGCAAAAGCTCAGTAAGAAGATTAATGTAACTAGTTAACTAAATTTTGTTTTATGTTCATATGTTCAAACAATACAGCAATCAATGAAAGGAAATAAAATAATGATTACAATTACAAACACATCCAAAGAATATACACCAGTAGAAAGATATTTAATGACAGTGTCACCAACCATAAAAACAGCCAAGACACTTGAGGACGGTGACGTTATCAACGTTGCAGGATACTTAGAATTCCTTGACGAAAAAGAGGATGGCACAGTGACCGAATTAATGAGTATCATTACTACAGATAACGAAGTATATAGCACACAGTCTCCTACATTTAAGAGAGGCATTAAGGACATTGTTACTGCAATGCAGGGTTGTTTCCCATTCCCTATTAAGAAAATCTCTGGGGAGTCAAAGGCGGGGCGCAAGTTTGTTGATTGCGTTCTTGACATCGATAGCTTAACTAAGTCAAAAGAAATTGACTTTTAAGAAAAAAGAAATTTAAAATAAGTATAGGCGCTCACGCCATATAGTGGGCGTCGATATTTTCTTTTTTTTGCATAGTGAGGTGAAAAAATGAACTTTGATGATATTCTTTATCTTTTAGATGATTGTGGATTTTTAACTCTGGTAATCTAGGAAGTTGTAGAGGTGTAACATGGCAAGAAAACTAACTGCTTACGAACGTGAGCGAAACCGTATAAAACGATTAGAGCGTAAGCTCAAAAAGCAGGGCGTTCAGTACGTTCCAACAGAAATACCGACTTTGCGTCAGATTAAGGCAAAAGGGTTTACGGGTAAAGCGCTTCGAGCTTATGTTAATAAGCTAAAAAAGATAGACATTGAAGCACTTAAAGCAGAAGTTTACAAACCTCATGAAGAGGATATAGCTTTTAGCAATTTTAATGACGAATTTCTTTCAAGATATTCATTCACCCCAGAGGAGGAGGATTTTTTCTATGGACTAGAGAATCATTCAGATGAAGAGATAGAGCAGGAGCGCAAAAGAAGAGAAGCAGAATATCAAAAAGCGGCCACAGACTTCACATCTTCATTAGGCAAATCTGTTGATTTGAACAGAAGCAGGAGAAAAGATGCAATATCTTATTCAAGAAGTATGCAATCTTTCCTGTTAAATATGATTAAGGAAATCGGCACATCAGAGGTTGGCAGGAGATTAGTCGAAGCTTCAAGAACAATGAATGACATAGACGTTATAGTTTCAGCTGTTTTGTGGGGTTCATCAGTTGCAGTTATAAACCAAGCAACAGACGAACTACTTCAAATAATCAATGGTTCTCCTTTGACGTTTGAAGAAAAGGTGCAGGCTGAATCAATGAATGAGACAGAAAACGGGTGGTGATAGCATGGCAAGGCCTAAAAAAGTAAAGTATCTGGTTGGGGACTTTGAAACGACAGTCTATGAGGGCCAGAAAAATACAGAGGTTTGGGCATCTGCCATTGTAGAAATGTTCACAGAAGATGTTTCTATATTAAATTCAATAGATGAAACGTGGAAATATCTGGTCACTTTAAAATCAAACTTAATAGTGTATTATCACAATCTAAAATTTGACGGTAACTTTTGGATATCGTTTTTTCTGAATAAACTAAATCTTAAACAAGCATATACTGGCGATGGTGTTAACTCTTGTGAATGGAAACATGACAAAGAAATGTATAACAACACGTTCAAGTACACTATTTCTGAAATGGGGCAATGGTACAGCATCAAAGTCAAGATAAATAATAAGGTTATAGAATTTCGTGATTCACTGAAGCTACTGCCATTTTCTGTCAAAGAAATAGGAAAAGCTTTTAAGACCAAGCATCAGAAGCTCGACATGGAATATAAAGGTTTTCGTTATGCAGGTTGTGAGATTAAACAAGATGAAAAAAAGTACATCGCTAACGATGTACTTGTTGTTAAAGAAGCCCTAGAGATTGTTTTTCAAGAGGGACATAATAGACTAACGATAGGTAGTTGTTGTCTAGCTGAATATAAACAAATAGTTGGTAAAGATGATTGGAAAAGAAGATTTCCAGACGTTACACAATTAGAACTAGATTCTGAGATATACGGAAAGTCAAACGTTGATGCCTATATAAGAAAGTCGTATAGGGGTGGTTGGTGTTATCTTGTAAAAGGAAAAGAAAACAAGATATATACTAACGGAACTACTGCTGATGTAAATTCTTTGTACCCATCTATGATGCACTCAATGTCTGGTAATAGATATCCTGTCGGAAAGCCGATGTTCTGGTCTGGTAACTTTATTCCAGACAAGGCTCTACAAAGCAACACGTATTTTTTCATCAGAATAAAAACAAAATTTTATTTGAAAAGTGGTAAGTTGCCATTCATTCAGATAAAAGGAAATATGTTATACAAGGGAACAGAGTCCTTACATACGTCTGATGTGTTCGACAAAGCTACTGGTAAGTATTACGATAAATACATAGATATTGATGGTAATACTTGTGATACAAGAGTAGAACTTACATTAACCATGACTGATTACTTTCTTATTCTTGAGCATTATGAGCTTGTTGACTTTGAGATTCTTGACGGTTGTTACTTTTATTCAGAAGTTGGAATATTTGATGAATACATTGATAAATACGCAATGATAAAGATGAACAGTAAAGGAGCTAGACGTACACTTGCGAAGCTTTTTTTAAACAATCTATATGGTAAGATGGCTTCATCTACTGACTCATCATTTAAGTTAGCATATGTTAAAGACGATAATTCAATAGGCTTCATAAACATAACAGCCAAGGATAAAGAAGCAGGTTATATTCCTGTTGGTTCAGCTATTACCAGTTACGCTAGAAACTTTACAATTAGAGCCGCACAAGCAAATTATCATGGTGTAAATAAAAGAGGTTTCATTTATGCTGATACAGACAGTATACATTGTGACTTACCACCAGAACAGATTACAGGTATTAAAGTACATGAAACAGATTTTTGTGCATGGAAACTTGAATCTTGTTGGGATAAAGCTATTTTTGCAAGACAGAAAACGTATATTGAACATGTTACACATGAAGATTTGCAAAAGATTGAAGAACCATACAACAACATCAAGTGTGCGGGAATGCCACAGCGATGCAAAGACTTGTTTGAATTGTCAATGTCTGGCAAAGCTGTGTATGAAGATTACAAAGAAAATACACCAGTAAACAGATTTCTTTTTAACCAAGTCACACACGAACCTATTGTAAGAACTTTTGACGATTTCAAAATAGGATTAAACGTACCATGTAAATTAATTCCAAAGCGAATAGAGGGTGGTGTTTTACTTGTTGAATCAACGTATCAAATGCGGTAAATCTGATAGTCAAATAAGAAAAGACATTTACAACATGATAGATGAAGATTACAACGAATACTTGAGAGTATATGACGCAAAGCAGGCGTTACTTGCTATTAAGCGTGTAATTCGTATGAATAAGTTAGAGAATGCATTAAAAATATTAATGAATTCGTACACTTATTATGAAGCAGACTTATTTTACAAATCTTTTGTAGAAAAATATATCAATGTTTTAAGGAGTGAATTGCGTGAAAAAAATTAGTGTGTTAGCAAAGAATCATGGTTACTTTAATTCAGTATTACCAGAAAAATATGTCTTAGGTGATTGGATTGATTTAAAAGCAGGTAAAACAATGCAGATTAGACGGGGTGAATATGTTAACATACCGTTAGGAGTTGCAATGAAACTTCCAATCGGATATGAAGCACACGTTTTGCCAAGGTCGTCAACATTCAGAAAATATCATATTTTAATGGCTAACAGTATGGGTATCATTGATAACTCATATTGTGGTAGAAATGATGAATGGTGTTTTCCTGCCTTTGCTGTTGCAGATACAGTAATAGCAAGGGGTGATAGAATCGCACAATTTAGAATTGTTAAAAATCAGCCAAAAATCGAACTAATCGAATTAGAAGATTTAACGCAACCAGACAGAAACGGTTTCGGGTCAAGTGGGGTGAGATAATGCAAAGAATCGTATTCGGTATGAGTGACACTGAAACAAAAAAATTTACACTTGAATGGTACACAGTTTGCAGGAATATCAGAAAAGCTAAGAAAGCACCATATTTTAAAAATAGAAAAAGTTCACAGGGTGTTAATTATTCGTATAAGTGGTAGGTGATTTAATGAAAGCACCATGCAAAGACTGCAATAAAAGATGTTTAAAATGTCATTCAGATTGTGAAGATTATTTGACATACAGATATGAAATAATGAAAGCTTCAGTTGCTGAGTATAATGATTCAAATCACAAAGCATATGTAAGCGAAGCCTGTAGGAGAATGAAGAAAAGAAAGAGGTAAAAATATGACAACGTTTAAGAAAATTATAATAGTGTTAATAGCATTATTTGTATTAACTGGGTGCGTTAAAAATAGTGATAATATGCAGGAAATAAAAGCAGTAGGCGGCGGTATCGGGCATTTTGTTTACACATATACAGATAAAGAAGCTGGTGTTACGTACATATGTACTTCTGACGGTGGAATAACACCGAGAATAAATTATTTAGGTGGTGTGTTCCAAGGTGAATGATACGCTTAATTTATTTTTTACATTAGTTATAGCATCAGCTATATGTGCCAGACTGTTCAACGAATTTGTTCTGTTTTTAATAATGTGCTTTTATTCACTACTTTTGTGTTTAGCATTATAAGAATAAGGGAGTCGTGTTTGACTCCCTTTTGTTATGTTTCACGTGAAACATTTTACATAATCAAAATAGTCGGAAATGTCAGCGTAAAAGGTGGGACATAAAACTGTTTACTTCCCTGAACATTAACAAAACCCTCACCACCTGTTTTTGTGTCATATGCCAATGGGCACAATTCCATAGCCCCATTGCGTAATCTAATAATCATTGTACCCTGTGTGCCATCATCCTGTATGGAAAAAGGAACATGTAATGCTAACGGGCTATTTCTATTTGCAAAATTGTTACTTTCATTAACAGCAAAACTAAATGCGGCGTGGTTGCCATCAAGTGGGGTTTTTTCTGAAAATGTTGCAGTATCTATCCACTGCCCCTCAACCACATAAGTTATTTTATCACCGTACCATTCAGCGCCGAAGCCCAAGGCTCTTTTGTCATTGACATTCATATTTAAGCCAGTAAGCATCATATACATTAAACTAGCTAATATTTGATACCCAAACTGATTAGGATGAATACCATCACCAGACAGCGTGCCATTGACGTTAAACAAATACATGTTAAGCATAAAGAATGGTACACCAGTTAAAACACAAGCGCTTTGCATTATAGTCCAAACTGTGTGTCTAGTTTCTCTGCTAATTTCACTAGCTGTGCCACTATTTGCGGCTACAACATAAATAACAGCATACGGGAAATTTGACTTTGCATAGTTTATACATTCTACTACAGCATTCCATAAGTTATCTGTAGAAGTATATCCATCATTATGTCCACCCTCGATAATAATAATTTGTGCGTCTGCATGTCCATCATTTTTTGCTTTTGTGAGCTGAGTTAAAAAAGTATTATCTGATACTAAAAAACCAGCATTATTCTGACAGTAATTATAGATTATACTCCCAGTAGCATATTCTCCTAATCTTGTAGGCCATGAGCTTTCTAAGTGTTCACTACCGTCATAAACGCCTCTACCGAAACTATCACCGATGCAAAGAATTTTGCAGTTTCTGAAATTCTTCCTGTTTTCCGAAAGCGTGTTTACACTACTTTCAAGTGTGCTTACTTTATCATTCAATTCTCCAAAAATTTTCTGGTTTATGAGACTGTCGAGCGTACCATCAGTCACCATTTCGTCAAGTTTATTGTTTACAAGCTGTTGCCAGTCTTTTGAGTCAAAATAGCTGTTGACGTATTCAACAAGTTCATTTACTGTAACGCCCATCGCATTAAGTTTTTCGACTACTTTGTTAAGCAATTCATAATAACTTAATTCATCGCCATACACCTGCGGTAAAACAGGCAATGTGTTATTACACCATTCTCTAAAATTTTTAGCTTTAAAGCTCATAAATTCATCACTCCCATATATCCCAAACCTGCATAAACAAGTCCTCGAGTTCTTTTATCAACATAGCATCAACATTTTTAAGCTTTTCAATGTACTCGCTCACCATGCTAATATATGTTATAGTTCCCTCTTTTCCCCATCTGCGCTCGGCATACTCTTCTGTACTCTTTGCGTTTGTATTACTGTTGCCTGTGCTATTGCTAGTGCTGTTTGTGCTACTATTTACAGACTGTGTATTATCACTAATAGTTGCATCAGTCATGTACTCATTAGACTCTAAATCTTCTAGACTTCCTTGTGGTGTGTCACTGTGTCTAATCTTTGAGTTTGAATTAGTGCTTGTAGTTGTCTGTGAGCTTGCTGTAATATCTGTATTATCATTTACTTTTGTATCTGCATTTCTGTCAATATTATGCTCAACACTCATATTAACATTATCTATAACAGGGATGTCAAGATTGATTGCTTTATAAAGTTTGTTATAATAAGGCATAATAACAGATAACTTTGCATCAAGTCTTAACTGCCAAAGTCCGAACGTTTCAGCACCTATTTCTCTTGTGTAAAAATGTTTAAGAATCTTTGTTTCAAGAACAGGCCTATAACTTTCGTCAAAGATTTCAAAAGGTGGAAAAATCCTGTTACGTGACTTTTCAATAACTTCATTGACGTTACTGTAACCAACTGATTTATCAAGACCTGCTAGTGATTCACAGATATATCTAACTTCTGTTGTATATCTACTCATATTAATCACCAAGCCTTTCGTCAATTAACGTTGTATCACTATTATCAGATGTTTCCTTATTGGGCTCGTCACCATTGTCAAATGTCCATGTGACACTTAAACCAAATCTTTCCTTAATCTGCTCGCTTGCATAATCTCTAGCCGTTGTTCTTGAGCGTCTATTAGCTAGCGCATCAGCGTTAGCTGTGTTAACTTCTGATTCTATCAATCGCTCTTTTTTCTGTACCGCAACTGACGTTATGCCGAGCAACGCATTCCCCCTATTGTAAAGTGTCTGCTGTAATTCCACTAACTGTGGTGCAACAAGTGGAGCGCCAAGATGTAGTGCTTTGAGGTCTTTAAGTGACAGATTATCACCAACTGCTACATACGGATTATCCGCATCAACATCTGCAATGAGATTTTTAAACGTTAATCTTTCGTTCTCTGAGCATTGAACAATTACTGGTGTTTTCTGTGCTACACAATTTGTATCTATTGTTCCGTCAATTCTCCACAATCGATACGAAAGTTCGATAAAAGCTTTGTACATGTTAGTTCTAAGCATATTATCCCATATGATAACAAACTCGTCTTTCTTGAGTTCTCGCTGGTAACCTGTCCATGCGTTCCATACAAGTATTCTTGTAGGATTGCCATAACAGTCATATGTTCCTAAGCATGAATACTGCATGCATGCATACTCTTCTGCTTCATCATCATAAAATAATGCAACAGAGCCAAGTTCGAATAGTTTTAATGCTAACCATCTTGAATCAATTTCCGTTGGCAATCCCTCAACATGGTAAGAAGCAACAGCATTACTTGCAAACTTCATAAGCCAATTATTGTATTCGACACCAGAAGATAGAACTTTTTGAAAAAAACGCCTTTTACTTCTACTTCTCCCCATTTAATCACCACCTTACTTGTTATTAGCTGAGTAGTTGCCAAAGCTTGTTTTCCAAAACGTTACGCCCTTTTTTAGGACACTCATGATTAATTCTTCGGCATCAGCAGGAATTGCTCCTGATATAGCAACTGTAGAACACTTTACAAAATTCCATGACGGCCTTGTAGCAATGTTTGGTACTTTCAATCTACACACCTTGTACCCGAACATACTGAAATAATTATCGGCTATTCTTGCGTATTCTTCTCTTACTTGTCGTACCTGTACAAACGTGTCTAAAATTTGCTGTGACCATAAAACAGAACCACCAGAAGAACCACTTAATTTTGATGTGTCATGTGTTTCCTTTAAATAGTCTGAAGCTGTACTTACTGCACTACTTACTGCACTAACGCCTGCTAGTCCTGCGCCAAGTAAAGGAATACCTCCACCAGCTTCAATAGCCGCACCAAGTCCAATGCCTGCACCTACTGTTCTACTTCCTGTTCCTAAAAGTCTTGGCAACCAATGTGCAAGTGTTCCACCGACATCACCAACACCATATGATGCAATCTCTGCCTGATATGCGTCATATAAAAATGAACCCTTTATGCCATAATTAAGCGTGTACCCCTCAGTCTTATTTGTTCCACCTGTTATTTTATAATTGGTAGGAATACACATTATCTGAGGTGCCACACTTTGGTTACCAGAAAAAGTTAATATCCTGTGTTCGTAATCACTGAACAATTCTGGGTGTAAAACCATCTTGTCACCTGTTGGTGCATAAACAACAAAATCTACAAAAGGTGAAGAATATAGCCTGTTATTCACAGGTGTATAATTACCGAATTTTGTTGGTAAAGCGGGAAGTTCTCTTGTTGTCTGTACTCTTGAGTCCGTGCCAGACGGTGCAAATATTTTTGGAATTGTGAAAATCTGTATAATGGTTGACTGATAGCCCGCTGAAATGACATTATTAAGAAACGTTAATAAGTCATCGCTATTTTCTGTAGTGCCAATTTTAGAACCCTGAAAAATACCGCTTAAAACAGGCTTGTCAAACCATGTTGGCTGATTAGCAATTCCATTTAACTGTGTATCACTGATACAGATTTCTACACCGTAAACATATTGTTTTGAGAACTCGGTCAACTGTTCTTCAATGGCCGTAATCATTTCACCTGTCGGTACATCCTCATTTAACGTGTGTGCACCTATACTATCATCAGTAACGTGCTCACGCTCTACAAAGCATTGACCAACTGTACAATCCAGAAACCATGTCTGGAATAAATCAATAGTAAATCTTACTTCACAAGTGTTATTGGAAACATACTCAATACTGTTGATAAAAGCGTAAAACCACTTGTTACCAAAAGCTGTATTCTGAAACATTAAATAGTTGCATTGATAAACGTCATCTGCTTTACAGAATAAACGGAACGTGCCTTTATTGACACGCCCGTAACTCTGATTAGTAAATGACTTAACGGTTTTATCAGACATATAGCTATGCTGTGCATTTTTAGTCGTAAAATATTTAACATTATCGTAACTTTTATCACATTCAACATTAGCAAGCAAATATATGTCAGTGTCGGGTGCGATATAGCTCATTAAGTCACCACCTCATTAAGAAATTGTAATTGTTACCTCAGCAGATTCAATAGTACCAATGCTTGCTTTTGCTTTTAACGTACCTGCTGTCTCTGCTTTCCAAACACCATTTGAAGCAATAGTACCTGTTGCTGTACCACCTGTTTTAGTCCACTTAACTGTTTCTGTACCACCTGTTACTGTTGAAACTGTTGCAGTAAGAATGCCTGTTGCTGTACCATCTTTACCAAGTTTACCCGTAACTGCAACAGCGGATGGTGTAATTGTTGTGTTGTCGGCTGTCTGTGTCGGTACAGATTCAGCAGGAATACAACATATGGCATTTGCAAAAGGTGATACCGCATAAGTCTGCCACATGTGCAAGAAATAGTTGTGGTCAAGTGAAACAGGGTTCGGCATGTCACGCATTTCAAAAACATTGTCGTAAATCTGCACAAAATCTTCGTCAAGTACAACTCCTGCAATGTTATCAAGGAAAGCCATGTCGTCCGCTGATGGTTCTTCATATGTTGGGTCGTTTGCAAAAATCTTGTTGAGTCTCTCAACGTCCAGTGTACCGAGTGAATCAATAAGAATTCTTCTGTTCAGATAATCGGCGTATGGTAGATTGAATGCCCCTGCAAGAACATTTGTGTCAATGTTTGCATCATAGTTGGTATTGATAAGAATAACTTTTCTGTCATTCTCTGTAAATGTTTTAACACCTGCGATAGAAAGTCTGTCTGTCATAAATGACATGTCATTTGACGCTTTTCTAAGCTGTGTGGCTGCTTCAAGATAACGACCACCTGTGAATGTGTAGTAAGTAAGTTTTCCTTTGAGGATGTGCTGGCCAATCATGTATTTTGTGATGTTAAATTCATCGTAAGCACCCGCACTGTAAACTGACTGAATGATACCACTGACAAGTTCATCCATACCCGCCCAAGAATTGAAAGCATTCTTTAACATAGCTCGATTAACTGTCACAGGATAAGTCAACTGTGAATTCATCACATAGAAAGCAACTCTTACGTCATCGTCAAAGCGCTTAAATGCGCTACCTGCACCATTGTCCGAGCCTCTTACTTCTTCATACTGATAGACATTAGCGATATTTACGAAAATATCTTCAATGGTTTCACCTGTGTCAATGACACCTTTTTTCAGCGTTCTTAACGGGTTGGTGTACATTCTACTGGCAATTCTTGCAAAGGCAATTCTGTTGACAAGGGTGTTGATAAATTCGTTCATCAAAGCAGGGTTTCCCATTAAGATTGCGCCAATACCCCTCAGTGCGTCAGCATCTGGTGTTACGTAAGGCACATTCTCACGATAGTTGTTTGATGCACTATTTCTAATGGCGTTTACAACGTCAGCTGAAATGTTAGTGTTTGTTGTAATTTTAGGTTTAGTTGGCATAAAATCACTCCTTATTATTTATTCTCACCGTATAAAACGGAGTCAATAGTTAGCTTTTTCATTTCTTCCTCAGGGTCTGGCTCTGGGTCTGGTGTTGGTGTAGGCTGAGGTGAACCGCCCTCTTTAAACCTTGCTGTATAGCGTTCTCGCCATTCCTTATCATTGTCAATGTACTTCTGTCGCCAATCCTCACCATCCTCAATGCCATCATCATTGATTGTTTCGAGAATAGCAATAGCATCATCGTCTGTTCTATCACCCACAAACGCCAATAAAGCGTCTTTTGTTGACTGTTTCATGATATCACCTCTTTCTGAATTTTGGATACATCCATATTGGCATTCTTCTTCTTATGCCTTTACCTGTTGGTAGCGATGGATTGAATCCTTGTAACAAGTTAAAGTAGTATCTTGCATACTCTGCACGTTTTTCAATAGTTGCTGATGGATCAGCAGGTCTTTCATAACAGTACAAAAAGCATTTTGCCATATGGCCGACTTCATCCGTTGCAGTACAAAAAGCATCCATTGTTTGATAAGTTCTGAATTCTGTTGGTACTGACGGAAAGTTTGGATACCACTCCTGCGGATTGTTGTGACGTTCATCATCTAATCGTTGACATTGACCGTAACCATTATCATCGAGATTTGTCTGCCAGTCTGGATAATTCTGATTTAAGTACGGTATAATTGTTTCAACAGCAGGTGTCCATTGTACAAGTCCATAACCTCTTTCATCTTCTGCAACACCTTTTTCATAAAGGTCTGCACTAATAAAAGATTCCATTGTAGCATTACCAAGTAAAGCACAAGCACCATTAAGTGACCAACCTTTTGTTAACAAATAGCTTGCCACACAGTAGGCGTTGTTTGTAGATTTCTCTGACGTATAACTATCGAGCCAATTTGTAATTGATTGCCAGTGTAACTGTGACGGGTCTGGTACTGAACCAGTGTCAACGTCGGCATAGATAAAGCCTTGTAAGTAGCCATTCATCCAATCGGGACAATATCCGTTACTCTTTTTTGCTTTTTCTGTCCAAAAGTATTTACCAGATGACCAACCACTGTTTGACGTTACGATGCCATCAGATGTTATCTGTTCAACAACTGCAACATGACCTGCACCGCCATTTGTGTAGCCATAACAGGCAATAGCACCTAATTTTGGCTCTTTTCCTTTTGAGAAACCTGTTGTACGTGAGTACCAATTAGTTGCGTTAGACGTTGATAAACCAGATGGATAACGTCCAATAATCTCATAGAATCTCCCCCAAGCATACCATGTACAATTTCCACCAGTCTGCTGTGGCCCTAGGTTTGATTGATAGAATGGATTATCACTGTACCAGTATTTCGAGCCCTGCATATCCGCTGATGTAAGTCTAGGCGTAAAAGCCATTAACAATCACCACCTAACAAGGACTCCCACATTTTTGCGCCACATGACGAATCGTTATGACCGTTTGTACCACATTCAACACCATATGCACGCATCATACTCTGGTAAGAATTGATAGCGTAAATAGTGTTACTTCCTGCATTGCCGTCAAGTGAAAGCGGTTTTCCATTTTGACCAATAAAGCCTTGTGAACGCAAGATTGCTTGTAGTGCGTATACGTGAGTGCCTTTTGAATTGAGAATTACCGTATTCATTACGAATCACCTTTTCCAATTACATCTGATAATTTCTGAAGTGCCAATGTGTTGTTGTTTAATGCTGTTGTTACTTCTTTCATTTCTTGCTGATGCTGAATATTAAGTTTCTCAATATCTTCTCTGTTTCTGTCTGTAACATACTTGACATACCACGCCATAGCAATCGCACAAACAATAGGAAAACCAACTGTACCGACAGCCTGCAAAATAGTGTTCACATCCATTTTTTCACCACCTTTTTCATCTGAAATATTATACACTACATATTGCTTTTTGTCAAGATGTATGATACAATATATAGAGAAAGTAGGTGACTAACACAATGAGTAAATATTATGATGGAACAAAGCTTTTAAGCATGCTCGACATAAACGGAAACAAACCAGAAATTTACATGGTAACAACAAATAGAACAGGTGGAAAGACAACCTATTTTAGTAGACTGCTTGTAAACAGTTTCTTAAAAAGAACCGAAAAATTCGCTCTGGTATATAGATATAACTATGAACTTGATGAAGTAGCTGACAAGTTCTTTAAAGACATCGGTTCACTTTTCTTTCGTGGGTATGAAATGACAAGCAAGCGTCGAGCGTCTGGTATTTTTCATGAACTTTATTTGAATGAAGAATCGTGCGGTTACGCTTTTTCGCTTAATAACGCAGACGCTTTAAAACGATATAGTCACCTTTTTTCAGATGTCAAAAAAATGTTGTTTGATGAATTCCAGAGCGAAACGAACCACTATTGCACAGACGAAATTAAAAAATTTTTAAGTGTACATACTAGCGTTGCCAGAGGACAAGGAAAACAAATTAGATATGTGCCAGTTTATATGTGCGGAAATACTGTATCTTTAATCAACCCGTACTATACAGCTATGAAAATATCTTCACGATTAAGAGAAGACACACTTTTCCTTAGAGGTGACGGTTTTGTACTTGAACAAGGTTACATTGATACAGCCGCCATTGCTCAAAAACAAAGCGGATTTAATAAAGCTTTTGCAAGTGACAAATACGTTGCGTATTCTAGCCAAGCTGTGTACCTAAACGACAGCAAAGCTTTTATTGATAAGCCAACTGGTAGGGGTAGATATGTATTCACACTTAAATACAAGGATAGGATGTTTGGCATTAAAGAATATGCTGACTCTGGTATTATATACTGTGATGATAAACCAGATAACACTTGTCCTATAAAAATAACAGTTACTACAGACGACCATAATATAAACTATGTCATGTTGAAAAAGAATGACTTAATTCTAACTAACTTGCGTTTTTATTTTGAACACGGTTGTTTAAGATTTAAAGACATGATATGCAAAGAAGCTGTTCTTACATCATTATCGTACTAAGGTATCACCAAGCGCTAACATTAATGTATACAGTTAGGAGCAACGTTGAAAAATACGCTAGCATGTATGTTGGTAAATTGCAGACCGCTTTAATGTACCGCTTGTCCATGATATATTGCCACTCTTGTTATCGAACGAATGTTCGTGACGTGGGTGGCATTTTTATTGGACAGAAAAGAACATATGTTCGAGTAAAAGTCGTACCACAAATGGTACTGGCTTCGCAGAACCGAGCGAGCGACAGCGAGCGAGGGCTCGCGACACAAGTTGTGGCTGTCCATGGTACAAATGACAGTCGAAGTTGAAATGAAATAC
>ERZ1034701.485-NODE-485-length-15633-cov-14.343112_pt1 | contig 15633 bp, 29 predicted proteins | sample MGYA00520651_ERZ1034701 | MGnify/ENA primary metagenome ERZ1034701 (study PRJEB33766, sample SAMN09781713) | gut metagenome | biome: gut microbiome | host: Homo sapiens | place: Madagascar | study: EMG produced TPA metagenomics assembly of the PRJNA485056 data...
AACGTGATGTTCCAGTATGTGTTAAGACTGAGTACGTTGATGGAGAGAATATCAAGGCTGATACTTGGTATCAACTTAAAAACGGAAAGTTTGTTGAAGTTAATGATTAACTAACCACCCTCTCCTGTAAAAGGGAGAGGGTAAAAAGAAGAGAATATGGACTTAGTAATTACAATATTAGGTTGGATTGCATTAGGTGTTATATCTGCTTATCTGTTGGCAATAGTAGGAAAAATAATCTTTGATGCTGCAACCGCTGATTATAAGTTATACAAGCATGTAAGATTGTGTCGCAAGAGATTGCTAAGACAGCGATATGAAGATTATGCTTGGTTGTTACTCCAGTTAGAGAAAGATACGGAAGTTTTCAATCTTACTCATAACACAAGAGATTGGACTTTTGAAGATTGGAGAGAATTTTATCTTAAAAAAGCAAAGGAGGATAAACAATGAGTAAAGAAAAAGCAATAGTTCACATAAAGAATGTTTCCAAAATGATTGGCTCAAAAAGAATAAAATTAAGTGAAGGCATGACCATTCATATTCAAAACGAGTTAGTCTTAGCACTTAGAGAATTGGAGGATGAATAAGAGGCAATTTAAGTAAGTAATTATGAATAAAAAAGAGAAATCAATCAATAGTCACATTGATAAGGCTATAGGCTATTCAGACAAGGCTCATGACGAGTTGCAAATCGCTCTAAATATTGCTTTGGAAGGAAAAGGGCTTAGTGACGAGGAAAAGGAACTTTTAAGCGTTGGCTTTGCAACAGGAGCAGAAGAAGCCGTAGAGCGTGTTGCTGATGGTAGTTGTAATGATGAATATATCAGTGCATGGGATAGCCCAATTAGAGACTGCCGAATATCTGAGGTATATCGCATGACAGGTGAGCAGATACGTGAATATTTTAATTTGTGACAACTATGGATAAGAAGAAAGTTAAAGAGCTGATACAAGAAGTTATCCGCAATAATGTTGATAGCTTGGAGTTTGGAAACGATAAGCATAATGCTCCTTTGAGAAAAGCGAATAGCTTATTGCATGATGCTTTGATAGAGTTAGGAAAGTCAGACTGGGTATCTGTTGAGGATGGGTTGCCTCCTTACGGAGAAGAAGTCTTTGTAACAAGCAAGATGGCTCCTGATAATGTTTTCAAAAACAGAAGAGTGGAATGCGCAACTGTCACAAAAGATAGTAATGGCTTCATTATCTTATGGAAAGGAAGAATGGCTTCTATCACTCATTGGAAACCTATTGAAAAGTTGGAGGAATAAATCGCAAGTCTTGTGAGTTGTATGAACCAAAGTAAAAAGGCGGTAGTTGCAGCTACCGCCTACAAATAGAAGACTAGGACTAGTCCTCAACCCAGAAGGCAAGCATTCTGCCATTCTTAGGATAAATAACCTTTCCGTTTCTTACAACGTAAGGACGAAAGATTAAGTGTCTTCCGTTTGTTTTTGAATTGTCCATCATAACAAAAACTATTAAGTTCGCTACCATAGGATAGCTGCAATACCGCAAAACCTCTACAAACTGCGGTACACGAAAAAGCCCCTATGCTGCAACAAAGGGGCTTTGTAAATCTGTTGCCATAACTGCTTTAAGTTGTTTTTGTGCAAGAGGTTTACCTTAATAGAGTTTGAAACTCTGAACAATTCGGGTGCAAAGGTAGTCATTTATATGATTATATAAACAATAACAATGTTAATGTGTTTTAAATATGTTCTAATTTAGACTACTCTAAAATAATATATAAATTTATAGTTAATTATGGACAGAAATCAAGCTAAAGAATTTTATCCTATCCTGAAAGCCTACGCAGAAGGAAGGGTGATTGAGTGTAGAACAGAACCAAAGTACCGTCCATTCAAGGATGCAGAAGAGTGCTGGAATGAAATGCTAAAGCACAAGCCGTTCGGGTGGATTTTTAGTAGAAAAACTGGAACTGCACATCTTATTAGATGTATAGATGATAATCACGTGTTTACAGCAATACAGTATTCATTTGATAGTGCTTTTAAAAATTTCGTCTTTGCAGATCTTGTTCCGTTTGGCGTAAAAGTGGAGGAATAGTTATGGCTTGGTTAGCAGTAGATTTTGATGGAATGGAGTATATCTTTGCTTCTAAACCAATAAGAAACAAAGCGTATAATTGTTGGCAATTAGATGATAGTAGATTACTACTTGATGTAGTAGACCTTCCAAAAGGTAGTATCAAGAAGCTCATCGGAAGAGATTTAACTTTTGATGATGAGCCAGTCGAACTTAAAGATGAATAGTTATGGTTAAACCTTACAGAATCAAGCATAAGGCTAGCGGATATTTCTACCAACGTTACAACGGAAGTAACCTTGGTAAGAAAGGCAAGGTGTATATGAATAATCAATCACCACTTACAATGTGTGATAATGAGAACTTTATACGTATTCAGATTCGTCACAACACTTTAGCTTATAAAGCATTGAGAGATATGTTTTCCAAATATGCTATAGGTAAAGATGATGAGTGTGAATGGCATAGTACATCTTACAGAGTTCCGAAAAGTGAATTTGAAAAAGAAGAATTATAGCTTATGGAAATAGGAAATATAAAGTTCAAGGCTAAACGTCTTGATAACGGAGAATGGATAGAAGGTACTCCTATCTGCATAAATGGAAAACCTTATGGTATAATGATTGGAGAAAAGGAAAGTCCAGACATTGACCCTTCTACAATCTGTCAGTTCACAGGATTGAAAGACTGCAAGGGTAAAGAAATTTGGGAACACGACCTTCTGCAAAGCCAAGAAACAAAAGCAATCTATGAAGTAGTTTGGAATCAAGGAAACACTAGTTTTAGTTTGGTGAATACAGAATGCCCTGTTCTCTATCCAAATACTTTAGGAGGTATGTTGCGTAATAGACGACTAAAAATTGTTGGTAATAAATTCGATGAGAAGTAGCATGGAAAAACAAATAACAATTAGCATAGAAGAGTACAACAAGCTCATTGATATGCACACGAAAAGAGAGGAACTTCCCGAAAAGATAGAAGTAAAGAAGTTCACATCAAAGTGGTGGAAATGGCTCAAAAGAGCATCGTATTCACTCTTTCACTACAACAAGAATGTTGAGCAACAGAAGCTTATCAAGCGTTGTATCAATGAAATGTCAAGTGTTTTACTCGATAATCTGTATGGTTATTGGAGAGGTGATTTGTCTGATTATCTCAAAGATAGAAGCAATTTAGAGTATTTTATGAGAGGTTACAAAAATGATGCCTATCGTTACGTAATGGAATGGTTAGACAAAAAGAAGTAGCGTATGAAGAATAAGATTTTAAACTTAATTAAGTCAGCCGTTTGGTTCGTCTTGTGTTTGCTTGTAGGTGCATTGATATTTGAGGGTGTTCGCTCTTTGTCTAATAGAAATGAACCTGCAAAGGATTTTAGTACAACAGTATTTACTAAGAATGGGCATGACTATCTGCTTGTGGACACGAAACACGGAGTTTGTGTTATCCACGCTGAGAGTTGTCCTTGTCGTAAAAAGAAGTAGCGTATGAAGAAGATTATATTATTATTTGTATCGGTTATATTCCTGCTCGTTTCTTGCAACGAGAACAAAGGAATTAATGTTCCAAAATCAGACTCTATTAATGAAATTAAAGTAGAGAAACTGTTTGTTGCGGATGGTATAACCGTATATCGTTTTTATGATGGTGGCAGAGTGGTTTATTTTACCAACAAAAAAGGCGAGGTAAAGGCTCGCCATGACGAATATGACCCTGCAACAAAAACCACAAGAACAAAGGTAGTAGAAACTTTATGTAACGAAGAATAATTATGAACAAGACAGATTTACATTCATCATTACTCTTCCTGATGCTTAAACTGGAAGAGGCGAAGAGCAACCCGATGATAGACAAGAACTTCATTGTTGCATTAACGGAAGTTCTCAGATATTTCCGTGATAACGGAGAATTGAAGAAAGCCTACGAGAGCAAAAAAGATTCGTTGGCAGACATGGCTAATAGTTTTTCTTGGATGAAAGCACTAAAGGAATATATTTCCTCCAAAAATCAGGAAGTCGGAGTTGATGCAGAGTTACCTGATATAGATGAACTTATTAAGAAACTCACTTCTGATGAGTTCATCTCCAAGAAAATCAAGGATATTCTTGGAGATCAGGCGAGTAAAGAGGAATAGGCATGGATAGATTAACTAAGGCTATGGATAAGTATTTATCCGAAGCTAAGAAGAAGGTACTGACTCTCACAGTCAGCAAGCAGTGGTTCGATATGATTGTGGCTGGCGAAAAGACAGAAGAATATCGGACGATTAAAGGTTACTGGACAGTTCGACTTTATGATGTTTTTGCAAAAAATCCTACGAAGTATTTGATGGATAAAAAGATAAACGGAGATATTGATTATCTAAAACTGATGATACGTTGTAACCATTTTATCGCAAAACAATATACTCATGTCCTCTTCATCAACGGCTATCGCAAGGATAGTCCACGAATAGAGAAGGAGATTGAGAGTATCACCATCGGCAAGCCAAAGAAAGGCTTATGCCCTGACAAGTGGCTTGATACTGAGTTTTTTATCATTAAATTCAAATAGCGTATGACAAATAAAGAATTTTTTAATGCGTATCGTGGAGAGCCTGTTCTTTATAAAGGAAAGATATTGGCGCATACGTTGCAGGTTATGTAGAGGAAAAGTATATTATCTTAGGATTTGATGATTATACAGGCTGCATTCTGTGCTTCACTTCTAAAGTGAAAAATCTTTGTGACATATATCACTCATACCGATTCGCAAAGTTGAAGTATTTGGAAGTGATAAAACATTAGTAGAAAACAATAAGAAAGGGTAGGGCGAAAGCTCTACCCCTTTTTGTTATATAGAACATAATCAATAACCTTTCGGTTGGCTTCATCAATCAGTTGTTGGTCTTTGCGCACATATATAGAGGTTATTCTATGGCTACTCTTGTGCCCAAGGCAGTCAGCGATAACATCCATACTGATACCGATTTCATAAGCAATAGTGGCAAAGGTATGTCTTGCCCAATACGTACTGACTTCGGGAATACCGATGCTATTGCAAATCTTAGATAGCATTTTATTGATTGATACATCGTAATAGCGATAAGAGCTCTTTCTATCAAATACGCTTATAAGGTGTTCTTTACCCCTATATTTTTCGATAATTTCGAGGGCTTCTGGTTCTACCTTTACATTATATAGTGTACCCGTCTTTGCTCGTCTATAGGTTATTCTTCCGTTTTCAATTTTCACTATCCTAGAGAGGTCAATTAGATTAATGCCCATGAGATAGAAGATAAGGAAGAAAATATCCCTATGCCTAGCACGAAGCGGAGTAAGCTTCGCATCATGCAGCTTTCTTAGTTCCTCAACCGTCAATGAGCGTTTCTTGGTCTCTTCCATTTTGATTGAATACATATTGAATACGTATTCCTTCAATAGACCTTTCTTTCTTGCGAAGTTTAGCACCGCCCGAATACCCCTTAACCTTACAGCAATGGTATTCTTTGTATTCTTATCCTTTTTCAAGGATTCAACAAATCCATCAAGCCATTCAATATCTATATCCTCCAACCTTAAAGATTCATAGTCGCAATAGTTGCTAATTTTGCTTGCAGTTGTTGTATAGACCAACTTTGTACCTTCATTATCCTTAGTCGCAAGGAAAGCATCCATCTGAGTTTTGAAAAGATGATTCTTATATTCTTGCTCATCCTCATCATTGGATAAGTAGAGCGAAAGCTTCTTGTTTGAGAAGTAGCGCAGTTTGCCTTCTTCTTGCAACTGCACTATCTTATCATTGAGAAGGGAAAGCCTTTTCATCAGCTTCATATTGATTACTCGCTGCTCGGGCAATCCCTTCACCTTTTCATTTTTCACATCCCATTCATCTTCTTTCAGCTCATAGCCTGTCGGAATATAAATGGCACTATCTTTTCTTGCGACCTTGAATTTGAGCGGAAACTTACCGCTATTCAATCGCCGTCTTTTATCTAGCTTGATTGATACCTTAATCATAAGTTCGTATCTCCTTTTTTATTTGCACGGAATTTGCACGTTTTGGTGTAAAATCCGATACTTATTGTTACTTTCTGAGAATCCTCTATATTCTCTTTTAGTGCAAAATTACTTATTTTTTACCGTTTTATGTGCTATTTTTCGAGTTTTTTAATCAATTAACATGAATTATGCACATATTCTAACAATATGCAGTGTGCTCTTTGTTTTGTACTGATATTCAAGTGTTTATGATTATCGTTCTAATCGGTTTGCACGAAATTTGCACGTTTTACGTTTTTTAACGCTACTTTATGGTAATACAACAGCGCACTCTGTACCATCCTCTGATGTCTGAAATATCAACGGAAAAGTCTGCAAAATTAGGATTCACCGAGCGGCAGATAATCTTTGTATCATCACCCTTTGCTTGGAATACATTCTTAACGATAGCACCATTAACGGTGTCGAGAACATAAGTGTTGCCCCATTCAATGAAAGCCTTCTCGTTAATCTTCTGCACAAGCACCTTGCTTCCGCTTGGGTACTCTGGCGACATGCTATCGCCCGTGACGGTGATTGCCATCGAAATATTCTCTATAGGAGAAATCATCATTTCACAATCATGCTTCTGTATCTGATACTCAAAATTGTTTGGTGTACCACCTTGCGCAGCAACGGGAAGAAGCGGTACTTTATAGAATTTGCCTTCCTCCTGTAGCTTATCGGTGTTAGTCATAAAACCCTCACCCGTTTCGAGCCAATCGGCATTTATGTCAGGGAATACCTCCGAAACTGCTCTCTTTGTCTTCAATGATAATCTGTCGGTATTATAGAAATGACTGATGCTCACACCAATCTTCTCCTGAAACTGAGCCATTGACATTCCCTTGTGCTCAGCTACCTTTTTTGCTCTTTCCAATAGTGTACTCATACGTTTTATATTAATTATTATTAAAATATTAATAGAAAATAATAGTTTCTCGAATTTTTTTATTAATTTTGCGGTGTGATTACAAAGCACCGATATATTTCGGTTGCAAAGATAATGATTTTATATTAATTTCTATATAAATTTATAGTTAAATATGGTTATTAAATCGCAAAAAGAGAAAGAAAGCTTGGTAGTTCAATCTGTAGAGAACTACATGAAGCAAGGTCTCAAGAAGTCTGAGGCTGTGCGGCGTACAATGAGTGACTTCAAATATGCGTGTGAGGCTAGTATTTATGGTATTCTCAAACGCAATAAAGAGAAAGGAGGCAACGATGATAAACGAACCGCCTGATGTGAAGCCGAAAGGCAGATATTCTATCAAGGAGACTGCTGAAAAGCTTGGTGTTAGTGTAACGACTATCTACCGCTATATTAAAGGCGGATTCCTTAACAGAACTGTAAGACCGAATGGACAGGTAGCTATCGCAGGGTCAGAGATTACTCGATTTTGGGGTGGCGAGTATATATAATATATAATAAGGTGTAAATATGGAAAAGGAGATACAAGAAGCAATCACATTATTAGAATCCCAAGGTTACGAGGTAACCCCACCGCAATCTGTCTCTATCATTAATGATGAGTTCGAGAGTTGGTGGAAGATGTATGGTAAGTGTGTCGGCAAACAGAAATGCTTGAAGAAGTGGATGCACATGACTAAGAAGGATAGAGCCGCTTGTATGGCAGCTACACCACGATATGTTGCATCAATCACTCAGAAGGTGTATCAGAAACACCCACTAACTTATCTTAATTCCCGTGCTTGGGAGGATGAAATATATTCTGAGTATGACGAAGTACAGCAACAGCAGCAGCGAACAGAGCTTAATTTTGCAAGGACAGCAGCAGCGGTCTTTAACGCCGATTAGCATTGAGGAATGGGCTGATACCTATTATCCTTTGATAAGTAAGCGAAAAAAGCCTATTCCTTCTTTGGTTTCCGCTCTTAAAGATACCAATTCTTTGGTCGATATTGATAAGAAATTCGAGGAGGGTCTTGCCTTACAATGGGTAAAGGCAGAATTGTTAGATACATTCTGGCTTCTTGGTGCTGGTAATTCGGTGAATAGTAATCAAGCTGTCTTTATGGCAAGGCGTATTAGGAATATCTATTATTATCTATCTCCAAGCGAACTTACCTACTTTTTTGAATCACTTGTAGGTGGGGGGTATGGAAAGATATATGTAGGTAACACTATCAATCCTCAGAACCTTATGGAGGCTTTACAGAAGTTCGATTCCGAAAGAGCACAGATGCTATCACAGATGGAAACCGATGCCAATAAGGAGCGAAAGAAGGATGTAAGAACTGACCTTAGTGTCGTTAATGCTATATGTAATAAATTAGGCAAGGAAATTACGAAATCACTCATAGGCTCTAAGGCTGGTCACGAATATAAACCGTTTAACGCAAATAAAAAATACAACAATGAAAATTGAAATCAAGTCAATGACTTTACAGAACTTCAAGAAGGTTCGGGGTCAAGAAATTAACTTTAGCCACAATATGGTTATTAGTGGCGCAAATAAGGTGGGTAAGACAACTATCTATGATGCCTATCTTTGGGCAATCTTCGGCGTTATCAGTAAGAAGAATGCCACCGTGCAACCTCTTGATATTAATAATGATGTTATTCATCATCTTGAAACCTCTGTCACTGTAGTACTTAACTACAATGATGAGCGAGAGGTTAAGGTTCAGCGTATCCTTACTGAGAATTGGGAGAATAAGGGTACAACAGATGAGAAGTTGCAAAGTACTACACAAGAGCGACTTATTAATGACGTTCCTCTTTCACAGAAAGATTTTAACGCCAAGCTTGAAGAACTTTGTCCGCTCAAAAGATGGCTCGTTCTGTCTAATATCAATATCTTTATGTCTTATAAGGTTGATGACAGAAGAAAAATGCTTATGTCGTTGGCTGGCAAAATCAATGAAGAAGAATTGATGAAGCCTTATCCTATGGTGTATAAGGGCGTAATTGAAGAGAAGAAAGAACTCTCCGATATGCTTACACAGCAGAAGGCAACAAAGAAGAAAGCGGAAGAGGAGTTAGATTTGATACCTGCAAAGGTTCAGGCACAAGAGGCTCTTAGAGTTGATGCCGATTTTACTACTCTCAAAGCACAGAAAGCAAAGATTGATGCTGATATTGCTGCTATAGATGCGGCATTGGAGGGAACGACTGAGAAAGACCCTGCTATGGAAGAATACCTCAATAAGTTGCAAGCGCATAACGTAAAGGTTGCAAATGCACAGAAGGTATGGCAAGATGCTAAGATTAAGGCGATTGATGAGCTTACGAAGAAGATTTCTACGGCTTCAACGAAACTCAATGACGCTAAATCTGCATATACCACCAATATGGAGACTAATAAGAAGAATAAGGTTTCCTTGGCGGAGGTCACTATTAATTTCAATAACAAGATTAAAGAGTGGAATGATGCTAACGAAAAGAAATTTAACCATAAGCAAACAGATGTTTGTCCAGTTTGTGGTCGTCCTTATACGGACGAAATGAAGGCAAAGGAGTATGATAACGCCGTTGCCGAGTTCAATAAAAATAAGTCTGATGAACTCACGAAAATACAGAATGAGGCTGCTCAGATTAAGCAACAGATGAATGTCCTTAAAGGTAATATTAATACCTATGAGCAGATTACCAAGGCACAAGATGAGGATAAGGTAAAGAATGCCCAATCTGAGTATCAGAAGTTAATTAACGAGCGTACAGAGAAGCAGAACCAAACTTGGGAAACTGCTGCGGAAAAGGTGGTCTTTGATAAAGACCTCGCCGATATTGAAGCAATTAAGCCTGTTGTGAAGGTTGATGCTACAATCGAAGAGAATAAGGAGAAAAAGAAGACCCTTGTTTCTCAACGTGACGAGTTAGTTAACAAAATCGCAGGTGAGGAGACCAACAAGCGTATTGATACAGAGAAAGAAAAGCTCAATCATCGCTCTGTTGAGTTATCTCAGATTATTGCTGATTGTGGTGAAGTTATCAGCCAAATCAAAGCTTACAAGAAGGCAAAGATTAATCTTGTTGAGCAAAAGGTGAATTCATATTTCTCACTCATTCGTTGGAAGTTCTATCAGCAGAATAAGACCAATGACGATGAGAAGGAAATCTGCACCGCTATTGATAAGGATGGTATTGACTACGATAATACGAATGATGGAACTGTTATTGATATGGGCGTTGATATTATCAGCGGTATATCTAAGGCTTCAAATATCTTCGTTCCTCTGTTCGTTGACCGCAAGGAATCGGCAGAATATATCGTGCCCGTTGAGCAGCAGATTATTTACTTGCAATGTATCTACGGACAGCCTTTAGAAATTAAATCACTTTAATTCATTATAAATATAGAGATTATGGCAGAAAATGGTATCGTGGTTTCACAGCCACAAGTTAGCGGACTTAATATGTTCGCAAATCAAGACAGTTTCAATACTGGTTATAAAATGGCGCAGATTTTATCAGCGTCCACAATTATTCCCGATACATTTAAAGGGAACGTAGGTAATGTAATGATTGCTATTGATTTAGCACAGCGCATTCATACAAATCCACTTATGATTATGCAAAATATGTCGGTAATATATGGTATGCCTTCTTTCTCCGCTAAATTCCTTATTGCTTGTATCAATGCAAGTGGATTATTCGCAACACCTCTTCGCTATGAATTTGTTGGTGAGCAAGGAAAAGACGATTGGGGCTGCTATGCTTATGCAATAGATAAGCAAGGCGAAGTACTTAAAGGCTCTACTGTCACCATTCGCCAAGCAAAAATAAAAGGATGGTATGATAAAAAAGGTAGCAACTGGCAAGCTGACCCAGAACAGATGCTTCGTTATCGTGCTGCTACAAGATTTCAGAACGCCTATTGTCCTGAAATTACTTGCGGACTTGCTGTTAAAGAGGATTTGGAAGATGGCGATTATACCGAGATTACAACCGATAACGTTGAGCAGCTTTCTGCCGAAGAGAAGCTCGCACAAGCTCAGCAGCAAGAGGAACAGCAAGCCAATTCACAGTCGCTCGATATGAATAATGGCGAGAATAAGGAGGAAAATAAGGCTGCTGATAATACCCCAAGTGATGAGCAGGAAACCGCTCAGACCGCAGAAAATGCGGCTCAAACCAAGCCTAAAGCTCAGCCGATGGGTAAACAGGAAATGCCTGATATATTTAAGCAGCAGTAAAATAACGGATAGGAGAGAGAGAGGAATCTCTCTCCTATATATAATAAAGTATAGAATATGCAATTAGTTACATTAGGTAGTGGAAGCTCTGGTAATGGGTATATCCTACAGAATGATGATGAAGCACTTATCATAGAATGCGGAATGCCCTTAAAAGATGCCGTAGAAGCACTTGGAGGAAATCTCAAAAAGGTTGTCGGTTGCTTGATTACTCATAGCCACGGCGACCACGCAGGGTTTATTCGTCAGTATGCACGACCTTTCAATATCTTTACAACCAAAGGTACTTTGGAAGAAAAGAAGATTAAGAAAGGTGATTTTCATTACAATGCCATACAGATGCTTAAAGAGTTTCGTATTGGTAACTTCGTTATAAAGGCTTTCGATACAGTTCACGACACCAAAGAGCCTTGCGGCTTTATTATTTATCATCCCGATATGGGAGATATGCTTTTCCTTACGGATAGCCATCATATAAAGTATAAGCTATCTTTTCCACTTGACTATATCCTTATCGAATGCAATCACATGGATTCGTTGGTTGATAAGAGTGTGAGAGAGGGCATTATTCCTAAGAAGATTGGCATTAGAGCGAAAGCTACCCACATGAGCTTGGAAAGATGTCTGAATTGCTTGAAAGAGAATAAACTAGAAAGAACGAAAGCGATTGTGCTTATTCACATGAGTGCAAACAATGGCGATGCTGAATTATTCTCTTCTGAGGTAGCGAAAGCCACGGGTAAGGCGGTTCACGTTGCGAAGAAAGGATTCTCATTGGAGTTGATAAAATGAAAACTCTTGAAGAAATGTCGTATATACACATGATAGAGCAGCTACGAGAGGAGGTTAGAAAGCTTACAGATGAAAATAAGTTGTTGTGTGAATCAATAAAACGTTATTTGCATGAAAAAAGAAAATGAAGAGCCATGTTGCGGTAATTGTATTTCATTTGCCAACGAAGGTATTTATGGTGATGGCTTTTGCTGCGATAAAAAAGAATGTACAGATTGTTGGAAATGGTGTGATAAACATAAATACAGATAATTATGATAATAGAAGGAAAACAAATTCAAGAATGGGTAGAACGTGCCTATAACAATGCCGTGAAACATGGATGGCACGAAGAGAAGAAGCCTACGGCACACTGGGTTATGATGATTAGCACAGAGGTTACGGAAGCCGTTCAAGCTGACCGCAAGGGGCGTTGGATGGATGACCTTGATAAAAGTGGGCTTGATTGCGTTATCGCTAACGACCACCACGGAGGTTTGGTTGAAAAATTCTACGGCGAACATATTGAGGGAACTGTTGAGAGTGAATTGGCAGACATCTGCATTCGTTTATTTGACCTTATGGGGTTGAAAAACGTAAAATGTAGAACAGAATATGTAACCGATGAAGAAAATGTAGAACTCTGTAAAACAAGAGATTTTACAGTTAATGCATTCTTCATTTCAAGAGGTATATTAAATTTTGCTACACCGAATAACTCTTTGCTCTGTGAAGCTTATTTTAATGATATAATCGTTACTACCTTTGAATGGGCAGAATCACTAGGTATCGACCTTGTACAGCACATTAATCTAAAGATGCGCTATAATGAGACCCGTGAGTATCATCACGGAGGAAAGAAATACTAAAAAAATAAGGCGGCTGCTCTTCACGAGTAACCGCCTTTGTTATCCAAACAATCTTATAATCAAAAAACTAAAACCTATAAAATATCAGTAACTATTGAAAAAAGTTTTATCCTTTTCTATTTTTATATATTGCCAAGAATATCATACCTACCATGAAGAGAAGCACAAATACCGCCGTAACCTTACCTAATCGCAAGAATGCAGCATCTGTTTTATTCATCGGCTTCTCAATATACACGGGATATGGAACAGAATCTTGTTTAGCTTTATCTAAGGAATCGATTTTGAGTCGATACTTATTTATACTATCCCTATATGATTTATAGTAAGAAATGCTATCTCTAAGCTTCTGTACGAATACCTCTGTATAGTTATGGCTCTCGTAGTGATATTTGGCTTGTCTGAGAATATTACCATCTTTATCAACCATTGTAGAAGTGCTATCTCTAATATGGTTTGTTTCAGACTTGCTATTTTCTTTTAGCTCACTTTGAGTTCTCTGATAGAGTTCAAAGGTCGCCGAAAGTCTAGCATTAAATATCGAATCCCAATGTGACTGCTTATCGCTGATATAAGTCTGTCGGGTAACCACCTTCGGGGTAGCCGTACACCCGATAACTATCTGCGTCATAAGAAACAGAAGCATTGAAATTGATAAACAATAAAACAAATCTTTAACCCATTTCATAAGCTTATAATATATTAAAGGCTTTCAAAGCTCTCTTCCAATATTTGGTTCTGCTCGGCAAGCCGTTTGTTCCACCATTGATTTTTTTTGTAACCGCTTCAATATCATTCTTGTCAGCTACGGCATTCAATCCTCTTACTAACCAATACCACATACCGCTTTTTACTGCTCCTCTCGGTTGTTCTAAGAGTTTTGGCTCTGCTACAACATCACCTTTGCAGTACTTTGAGTTTGTGTAGGCTTGATAATTCGCCCTTCCTGTTAAATGCAAGAAGCCACGACCTTTATATCTGTAGCCGTCACCCTTCTGAGTATTGCCCAACATCTTTGCGAGCTTACCAACCTCATACTTATGGCAATAGTCAGCATTACCGATTTCTCGTATATGTACTAACTCTGCGGTTTCGTGAGCCACTTGTGCAAGGAAATGTGCCATGCGAAGTGGAGTATTGATATTGAAAGCATCTGCGTAATCGTTGATATAAGGAAGATATATATCAATCCTATCTCCAGCTTTCGGCATGATGATTTCCATCTGTTTTCTTGTTACTCTCATTTTTTATCCTCCGTTGCTTTAAATCCTTCTTCTAAGGCATCACCAACGCCTTCACTCTTAGATTTTGCAAGAGCTACGACAAAGGCTTTAATGAAGCCCATTATTGTCTTCTTCTCTACTGATACGCCACGAACAAATAAGAAATGTCCTAGTATGCTTGGGATTTCTATTCTTACCGCAATAAATGCAGTAACAACCCATCCACCCCAAATATAATCAATATCAAGCTGCGGCAATAAAGCTCTACCAAGAGATACACCTACCATTATATAGATAAGGTAGTCCACAAATTTATTTGCAGTTCTGCGCCTTGCCCGTGATGCTCTGAACTCATATCTATCAGCAAGGAGAGGGCTCTTGCTTTCTAAAGCATTTTTATGTCGAAGGCTACTTTCTTCACACCCAAAGCGATAGTCAGCAATGATAAGTAGAACGATGGCAATAAGCATCCATCGGGTATCGAGTAACATACAACTTAACTCATCCCCGAATAGCATCATCCCTGCCGCTCTTGTACCCGTATTTCCTACTTGTTCTACCATATTTTGTTTTTGATGCAAAGATAACTTTTAAAATCGAAAGACAGAAGAAAATAGATAATCGGGTGTAAACAAATAAAGAGGAACTTATCAAAAGCCCCTCTTTATGAGTGATTCAAACTGTATATCTACTTCAAAAAGTATTCTCTTATATTATATACACCATCCTTATCTTTCAGCAGGTCAAGGGCTAATTTGTAGGCGTATTTTACAAGTTCATCCTCATTTATATCAGAAAGAGATTTCTCGCCCTTTATTGCAACTATAGTTTCCCCGTGGTCGCTTATTACCTGATTCATTGCTATATACAGCGCATAATCATTGTAATATGGCTTATCCTCCATACATAAGCCCAATTTTTCCATTTCGTCCAACCATCCTTGCATATTCCAGGTTGCTTCGGGATTCATCTTACCGATAATATCCAACGCCTCATTCTTTGTGAGATAGTTGTTCCACTTGATGGCACAAAGTTTCTCAATGTATTCTTGTGCCAACTCTGGGTGTTTGGATGCTATATCCTTCATCATGCAGCGCATCGTATCTCCGAATGTGCGCATATACTTTACGTTTGCTGATGATGCCATCATTCCATACAGCTCATCAAACTTACTCATAATCTCTTTTGCTTCCATATTGTCTTGTATTTATATATGTGATTATTCTGCTGTTATCAGACTTTTCAACTCCTCAAAGTCAGTTTTTGTAAAGCTGATACTCTTCTTGCTGCCGAACAATATTGTCGTTATAATATTATCAGGCAAATCAATGGACAAAGTACCGCCATCAATGCGACCTTTGACAAAGCCGAAATCAAATTCGTAGTTGCTTATATTCTCCAACATCTGCATGAGGTCTGAGAATATGGTATCAGCATCTATGTTGCCGTCTTCATCGGCAATGAATAGGGTAGCGTTGTCAATGCTTTTGCCCCAACTATCCTTGTGTTTGGCGATGATATTGTGTGATGCTCGCTTCA
>ERZ1034701.495-NODE-495-length-15309-cov-14.154714_pt1 | contig 15309 bp, 30 predicted proteins | sample MGYA00520651_ERZ1034701 | MGnify/ENA primary metagenome ERZ1034701 (study PRJEB33766, sample SAMN09781713) | gut metagenome | biome: gut microbiome | host: Homo sapiens | place: Madagascar | study: EMG produced TPA metagenomics assembly of the PRJNA485056 data...
ATAATATATAATTACATAACTATCAACTAATTATATCTACAACAGTAGAAATTAGTAGAGATTATCAATTTGTATCGTTTATAATTACAAATCTAACTTTTTAAAGTACTTTTTTGTTTGTTATTAGTTTTACTAGAATGTTCGTCATTGTTTAGCGAAGATTGTAAATCTTCGTCAAATACTCCTTTCAGTACTTTATTTTCTTTATTTATTATATCAGTACTTATTTGTCCTTGGTTTTCAACATGTAGAAGTTCAAGATGTAGGTTTTCTACACCTTGAAAATCATCGTCTTGACAAGGTACATCTTGTGGTTCTTCGTACACATCATATTCATACTCTATCCTACAGGAAGTAGTTTCGTTACCGTATTTTTTAGTTACTTTTAAGTACCCTAGTTTAGTTAATTCTTTTAACGTAGAACGGATTGTAGTTTCTCCTGCTGCTGTTATTTTACATAAACCTTTTATTGTATAGTCCCAATCAGGAGGTAGTGATAACATTAAGGACAATAATCCTTTACCCTTTAATGATAACTCTTTATTTCTTAAATGATGATTACTCATTACAGTATAATTATTCGTTTTGTTAACTCTGAAAACTGACATATCAAATCTTTCCTTTTAAGTAAAAAATAAACCTATCTAAAAGTTGCAAACAAGTAATCATGTATACACAGGATTAAATATCTTTTAGATAGGTTATTAACAAATATGGAATTTTATCTATATATACAGTATGTTTTGCTTAAATTTTTATTTTGCGTTTATATTACAATGTATTCCTTTGAACTGTACACCGTCAAATATATAATGACAATGCACACAATCAGGACATCCATGTCCATTATGACATCTTGGCTGTGATAATTTATAAAGTATTTTTGTAAATTTGGAACTAATAAAATCCTTGATGAAATCAGTCATAATCTTGACACCATCCTGTATAATTGTTATATTTACTACAATATTCTTTTGAAAGACAGTCCTCACAGAATTCGCCAAAACACTCATCGATGCAAGAGAAATCATAATCCTTAACCAGTACTAATCGGTCTTTTTGATTGTCCCAATCCATCCGTCTTTTTCCATCTGTGTAATACTTGTCAATGTTACGTACTCTACTTACTTCAAGGTCACAGAAATCACACTCACTGAATGTGTCTGTCCTTAAAGCTACGGATTTTACCTTACCCCTTGTCTCAGCAAAAACAACTTCACAACCTTCCATATCATTTTTACTAATTAACCAAGCCTTCATTAACTATCTACCTCAATTTCAAGCCATTTTAAAATGTCGTGTCCTATTCCCTCACAAGAACAACCCTCACATTCATAAAGATTTGTACCCTTGTTTTTCGGGTCAGAATGATGTGTGTCATAATTTATACAACCATAACAAGCAACCTCGTGTGTTTCATTTTCATCAACCATTGATTTAAGAAACTTTTCCATTTCCTCAATGTTCATATTTTTAATTCGTTCGTAGTTTGTCATTCAAGTTACCTGTTTAATATATCTCGTCTTACATTACTCGCAGCCGTATCAGGTTCACAATAAATCATACAGCCAGTGCAAGTGTAATCACTCATTTCGTTTAAATCGAAGCCGTTCTTTTCAAGCCAAGTGTCTAGTTTAGAAGATAATGACATCAGTTCAAAAGTTACGCACATTCTTCTTTTATGCATTTTTATTTGGTCTGCAAACTATTTGTAGGCTTCAACTTTCGCTGTTTTTATATCATCAACAGTTATACACAATAACTTTTGATACTTGTTTGCTTCTTCTTTCCATTGTTCAACCTCTGTCTGTGCTTCTTCACATCGTTCTTGTAAATCCTGGAATTGTATAGAAACTAAATTAACTTTTTTCTGTAATCTTTCAATTTCTGTCTTTTGACGATTGATGAGGTCAAGAGCGGTATTAGCGGTTATTTGAGAGCAGTCACAATCTCCCCATTTACAATTACGAATTTTACATTCGTTACAATTACGTGTAGTGGAAATCACTTCTAACGAAGATATGATTTCATCATCACTTACCTTATTTTCATAATCACAGTTTGTCATTCTTCTTCACCGACCATTTTTTAGTTGTTTTATTTAATCTACACCTAAAGTATATGATATTTCTAATTAACATTCAACTAAAACAGAGATTGTCAATTGCATTTAATGTAACGATTTTCACATATAACACAGTGTCAAAACATTTCCCTTTTAACTTCTCGGTAAACTCTTTAATAACTTTTTATTTTTCTTTTCTTCTAATTCGTATTTAAGTTTCCGTGTGGAACGAGTCAATTTTCTAATTTCGGTAAGTAATTTTTCATTATAATCTTTTAACATTATAATCTTTGTCTGTTGACTGTCGATAACGTCAATAGCTTCCTTAATTATTTTTGTTACATCTTCATTTGTAAGCTTTTTATTTGTCATTCTTATCTTCCTCACAATTCATATTTTCAAGAGCCTTACGGGCTAAACAATCACACCGCTCATTTTCAGGATGTCCCGCGTGACCCTTAACCCATATAATTTCCACATTGTGTATTTCAAGAAGCTCAATAAGTTCTTTCCAAATGTCTACATTGAGTACGGGCTTTTTGTTACTTTTTCTCCAACCGTTTACTCTCCAAGCTTTAGCCCAGCCAAGCTTTATCGCATCACCAACATATTTTGAATCAGTTGTAAGCTTAACGTCACAAGGACATTTAAGTGCTTTTAAACCTTCAATAACGGCTGTTAACTCCATACGATTATTAGTCGTTTGTGCCTCGCTACCTGACAGTTCCTTTTCTTTTCCATTGTATCTTAAAATAGTACCCCAACCACCGGGACCTGGGTTACCTGAGCAAGCACCGTCTGTAAACATTTCAACAAGGAGCGGTTTATATTTTTTTGTTATTCCATTCAAAATCATGGAATTCAAGAATAGTATAATAATTGTGAGAGAATAAATATGTTTTATCGCAATAAGTCCCATTATTAAAAAGGTAGAAGGTATTGGGGCCATGAACGTTCCAGTTCGTCATTGACATATACGAGGTTCCGTTAACCCACCTTCTACCTACAATATCAAGGTAGCGGCAGAAGATTTTAGCTTCTTTTTTGGTTTTGCAGTGCATAGCATAGTTACCCATGTAATCGTCAATATTAAATTTCATGATTTTTACCTCTTTTATTCAACTTGCAGGAAATACAGACTTTACTACATTCTCGGGCATTTCCTCATATAGTTTTTGTACTTCACTTCTGATGTATTCCTTACCGCTTTCGAGCTGTTCTTCATTTACAAAACGATTAACAAGAATAATTGCACTTGCCAACGCAGTATCATTTTCATTAAACAACTTCAGCCAAAATCCTTTCTTAGTCATTTTAATTCTCCTTTATCACAAAAATCGTCAAAATTCAAAATGCCTCTATAACCCTTCCCGCATTCTGCGTAAAAATCCGAAAACATTAAATATTTACAATTTTTGCAATATATTATACTATCTACATAACACCAGCTTTGTGGTGGTCTGCTTACAAGACAATTTTCATCTTTACATTTTGAACAGTCTCTTTTGGCAAGTCCTAACTCAGCGTACCAACACTTCCGATTTATTTTCTTAAATTCACTTAACTCTTTTGGCTCGTCATATATTTTTAGGTTAGATATGTGCCAAGCGTAGCCGTAGTGTTCTCCTATATATTCATATATATCTGCAAAGCTCCAACAAGATTTGCTGTATAATTCCTGTTCAGAAAACTCTCCTAATGAAACATTATAACCACCGTGTCTGTGTGTAAGTGTATGATAATAAGTGTCAAAGCTAAAAGATGTTATCTTATCACAAATATAGTATCCAATGACCTTACCGTTAAGAAAATTATCTTCAGAATAGTTGTCATATGCAACTAGTTCAATACTATTACCATACTTTATTTCACCATTTGGTAGCTTAAACAGCTCGTCATCATTAAGTACCATAGGCCTTGCAACTGTTTGATACTTCTTACTCGGTTTTGTACAGTAAATTAAAACTTTAAATGGTGTATCAAGTTTAGGTTTCGTCTTTCTAACGTCTATTGTTTGAATTCCGTTTACTATCTACCAACACTGTTTCGGATTAACACTTGTAAGTATATCCTTCATATTATTTCCTTCCAACCCACGTTTTACAATAAATAGGTTTACCATTCTTACCAAGCATAATTTCCACGAACTCAGGTCTTTTTGTTATATGTTTTTCAAGTGTCATACGGACAATCTCTCTACATTTAATAAAATCTTCTAAAGAAAAATAATCTATAAGTGCATTTACCTCTTGGTATGTCATATTTATAATTCCTAAAACTAATTTTATTTATATAATCTCTACAGGATAACCTAATTTCTCTTCAATTTGCTTAATATTTAGTTTTCTCGGAACAACATGAGGTCTCTTTTCATAAACACATTGTGATTTCACATAGGTAGTATTACAGTCGTGAGCAAAAAGTTCTTTAATACCACCACAAGGATATAACATATCTGAAGAATAAACTGCAACAATATCTTTATGATGATTATAGGTATTACAAAGAAAATAATCATAGGCTGAAAGAGGTATACAATAAGACTCACCTACAAGATAAGATGAAAGTTTAACATATCTTTCCCCATTAGAGGTTATAACAAGCATACCATCTTTAATATCATTCAAATTAAACCAATTAAAATTCTCAAACTCGAGAATTACACAGTTTCTTTTTTCATAAAAACTTATATTTGCAAAACTACTAAGTTTAAAGTCAATACAAGTATTTTCTCGATATTTTGAATATATCCTTTCTGCCATTGCATAAGCATTTTCTTTATTGTAATCAGGAGACCACGGATGACCTGCAGCTTTAAGATAATCAAAAAGTATTTTTACCTCTTTTACAGTCCTACAATGCATAACAGTATTAAATCTATACTCATTGATATTAAAATGATTATTATTCATAAACTAGTATCCTTTCCTATTAACCTCGTATCTTCTTTTGGTTATTTTATTTACTTTACACTACAGTATATTATACTTTAAGTTAACATTCAACTAATTAAGCTTAATTTTCAACTATCTTTATAGGATGACCAAAATAATCCTCTAAAATGTCAACAGTTAACTCAATGGGTTTTTCGTCAACTTCTCTACTCCATACACAAGATAGATACTCACTCTCACTATATAAATCTAATAACAGAGTATCTAACGAAATAGGTAAATGACCCCTAAGGTTATGAACTAAATCATATACTGCCATTATATCTTTATCTCTATCTACCCTAGAATTTAAAGACTGTGTATAATAATCAACACATATACTTCTTACAGAATTTATAAACTGATTTTTAACTTTAATATATTTTTCTCCTGAGCGCACTTTAACAATCTGTCCGTCTTTTAAGTCTGCCAGTTGAAAAGTATCTGTTGGATTTGAATGTTGATGAAGAGACCAATCAAAATCACTAAATTTTAAAATAATTTCATTTGACTCACGCATTAGTTTGCTTAAAGGTTTATGTGTATCACAGTTAAAATAGTAAATTATTGGTTCATTATCCCAATAAGTTTCCGCAGCATAAGAAATAGTAGATAACCACTGTTTACTTAAACTAGCAAGATAGTTACAAAAAGTCTTTGCTTCATCCTCTGTCCCACATAACATACCAAATTTTATTTCAGAATTATCTTTATAATTAGCTATATTAAATATTTTCTTTCTTTCCATAACTCTCTTTCTCCTTCAAGACTATCTCATTAGCTTGCTGTATAATTTTATCTATTGTAGCTTTTATTTCTATTAAATTTTCCCAATATTCATCTAAATTATTATATTTCCACAAACCTATTTTGCTATTATCAGTGGGTATCTCATCAGTAAATTTTTCCTCAACCAAAAATTCTTTATACGCTTTTACAAGTAAATCAAAACATTCAACAGAAGGAATATTGATATAACAGCTTTCTAAAAATAACGTACGCCAAGTGTAATCATCTGTTATATTACATTTATTCAAAGGCTTTAAATCCTTGTTGAAAAATATAACTTCTGGATTGTCTAAAAGTGGTTTATATCTGTTTTCATAATATTCACATTCTTCTTTTGTTTCAAATTCAATACCATCATTGGCAATGTAAGTTGTTTTCTCTTTCATACCTTTTCCTCCTTTTGTTTTTCTGTTGTAGCAACACCAGTAATCAATTCCGAATATGGTAGGTTTTCAATCCATTTACAGAAATCAATCCATTCGTCCAATTTATGGTTCTTACGAGATTTATAAATATTTACTAGAACTTCATAATTCAACATAACTGTACGTTTTTGATTGTAAGAACTGGGAAGAAGTTGAATCATCTGCCACCACCACTCTTTTTTAACATCCTCATCGCACAGACGGTAAGCATCTCTTGCCCAATTTAATAACTTAATAGTTTCTTTCAAAGTAGCAAGCCAAGCAGTTTCAAGATGTTCACAACTAAAATCCTCCAATGTAAACTCCTTATCTGCAATCTTATGCATAGTAGAACAAGAATTAGCAACTGTACCGACCTTATATGTGTCAAATTCTTTCCACCAATATAGAGGAGCAGTAATATCGACATACACTGTAATCATTCGCATAAATTTACGGTGGTCTGTACCGGCGTTGCGAAGACGAGTCATGAGGTTGAGGTCGTTATAGCCGATATGTATCCCAGACATATTATCCCTACAAATTCCAGGACAATCAGCATTAGCAAAGCATTTAACACTGTCACTCTTCTCCCAAGAGTTCATAGGATTGCGCATGCCTCTGATAGCAGACTCCCAACCAACGACTTCTGTATTTTCAAATTTAATCATTTTTATTCTCCTTATTAACAATTTTTACTTTATATCCCATTTCTTTTTCGACCTCGGTAAGACTCATTTGTTTAATGGTATAATCTGTAACGATATCAAAGTAAATGCCTTCTAATTTATCTTCTCCCTGTTCACTTTCATGAATGTAAATACCATCATGCAAAGGAATCATCGACCGACAGTTTATATAAGGATACGTATTTACAACCCCACTACCTATATAATTATAATCCCAGTTAATAGATGGAATACATCCTTGAACAAATGGTACTGATGCTTTTGGTATTATAAATATATGTTTATTACCATTTTCATCGTCATATTTATAAATCAGTTTAAGATACCAGTAACCGTTTTCTCTAAAGGGAATAATATTAGAAAGTTCAACATCATTTGTTCTCATTCCTCTGAAACCTCTTTCTCTATGTTTTCAAGTCTTTCTATAACTCTATTAAATATATGAAGAACATCAAAATAATCTTGTTCAGAAAAAGCATTTAAAAAACTCGAATTCATTAACTTCATCAAATCTCTTTTCTGTATTACAGAAATAACCTCATAATTCGGCGTTATGTATTCGCTCATTCTTTATCTTTCCTTTCCCCATAACTGCAAAAATCATATTCTTGCATAGGAAATACAGTAAATAATCTTGCACAGACATTCCCTAATAATGCATTGTCAACTGAATAATACTTGCAGTCCTTACAGTGAACAACTGTCCTATTTACTCCAGTTTTATCTTCAAAATGTTCACATCTATCTGTTACATCACTATCTGGTGTAAGTCTTGAGGTGTGATAAGTGTCACAATTCTCTAAGCACTTGGTATAATTTACACAATCTCTACAAGTCTTCATCTTAATTTTCCTCCTATTGTAAATTACCTTCCTTTAATTTTCTATTATATTATAATTTGTTTTTTGTTACTGTTCAACTAATTTGTTGTAAAAAAAAAATAACCAGCTGGAAGATTCTTACTCTCCAGCTGGTTTTATATTAACTGTTTTTAATTTGTATACCGATTCAACAGTTCTTACACCGGTTTTATATGTTAACATCCTTCTCCGGATAAGGAATGTTTTTGGAACTTGAAATTTTAGCCTTATTTTAATTTATACTTTTTTAATATCTCTTTTGTTATTTGTTTTAACAAAACAATTATTTCTTTTTTGTAAGCTAACAAATTTTGATTTAATCGCTTGTGAGTTCTTCGTAAAATCTTTTTAATTCATTCCATTCTTTATCGGTTGTACCGAATACCTCAAAATATCCACACTGATAACATATATCTACATCAAAGTATTCACCTGAAAAAATATTTATAGTTAAGTCCCCACACCAATTGCGAGTATTGAATATTCCAAAACTGGCTTGTGGATATAGATTTTTGATAATCTGTTTTACTTTCTTAAACTCTTCTATTCGGTTCATTTCCAATACTTTATCCTCTCCTTCACAATCCGTAATAGTATTTTCTTCATTCTCTTTAACCCTTTCAATTACTTTCTCTGCTTCTTCCCGGTCGAAAAATACTGTTTTTCCTATACTTTTACAAGAAGTTTCATAAATTGTATTACACGATAATTTTAAGTATGTACCATTCTTCTTTATAACAATTTTTTCAACTACAGTTTCTATGATTTTACCGTCACGAATAAAATATACTGTCTTTCCGATGTTACACGGTAAATGTGTATATTCGGAACGGTCGGTGAATACCCTGCAAGCGATATTACTTTCCGAAAATAAATTTTCTTCTTGTTCGCTCCACCAATCCCTACAGACTTTAGAATGCAAACAATCTTTACAAGTCATTTTTACCTCCTTGTTCTGTTACTTCGACGCTCTTAAATGTGCATAAACTTAAATTATGCTCTTCGCCTTTGGCTACGATACAAATTTTCTCATTGTCAAAAACTACAGACTCGACATCATTGACAAAAATAACAGGATTGCCTGTACCCGAAATAAGCTCAGCTTTAAGTTTAACTTTCATAATCACACCTCTTCAAGCAGTTCTGGGTTATCATATATGTTGCCGATAATTTCATATTCAAATGCTATATCCATTGGATATTCATATCCTTTATTGTCAATCGCACAATACCTCGCATAACAACTTTGATATTTAATTCTGCAATTCTTGAAATGGTATGCGGTTGTCTTAAAGTGAACAATATCCCCTTCAAAGATTTTAACACCGTTCTTGTCGGTCAAGCCTGTGTATTGACCTACGGTATCGGGATTAACAAAAACTCGGCATTTGTTTCCAAACCTATCGATATATATATATAATTACTGCACGGTCCTTTTCGGTTGTGTCCAGACTGCCGAAACACCAACTATGGTTTATGACTCCAGAAAAGTCTTTACCTCTAAACAAAATCACTCTCATTCCTTGTCGCCAACCATTTCTTTTAAGAGAGTATCAATACATCGTGTTGTAATTATCTCATAATATTTACCACCCCTTGAATAGGGCATAGCGGCATCTTTCAATTTTTCCGCAAACTCTTTGTATGCTTCGACTTTTATTTTATCTGTTCTCTCTTGTAAATCCTGGAATTGTATAGAAACTAAATTAACTTTTTTCCTTAACATCCTAATGTCAGCCTGTTGATAGGTGATTTCTTTCTCTGCTTTTCGTACTATACGTTTACTATCACGAAGTACGTTTATATACAAAGGGTCTTCATTACCATTCGGATTATTATAATTATCAAATACTTCCTCTACTCGTTCCTTAAAATAAAGAAGTTCTTCATTAAATGTCTTTTCTCTTGTTATTTCTTTATCTGGCATTCTGTATCACTCCAATCTAACGCTTGCCCACATTTATGACAATACATTGGTTTAGGATTTTCATAAACAAAAATATCATCATCTGAAACGCCTAAATCTTGTTTGCAACAAGGACAGTTATAATAATGCTTTTCAACATTTATAGGCTTTTTCGGTATCTGCTTTTTAAGGGCAATAACAGCAATTTCCAAAGCCTCGCCACCTCGTTTATCTCGGTATATGCAACCGTGTTCAATCGTGTTTATCGCTTCTTCGTTTGTCATTTTCTCACCAACCATTTCTTTTAATACACAGTTAATATCTGTTGTTACAGAAAGCCACAAATCAGTTGATAGGTCATCGTTAGAATTACAACATTCTCTTATTCTTTCAGCAAACTTTTTGTATGCTTCAGCTTTAGTGTGTTCATATCGGTCTTGAATAGATATATAAGCATCTCTTGCCACAGATACTTCTTTCTTTAATCTTTCAATTTCCGACTTTTGGCGGTTAATAAGGTCAAGAGTTGCGTTTAACACTTGTGTGTACTTTTTTGAAAACCTGTATATAGGCTCAACTCAGTTAAGTCTTTTATAATTTCCTCATCAGTAAGTTTATTATCTATCATTTTAATAATCTCCCTATCTAATTTATACTTATAGTATATATGAAAAATAGATTACAATCAACTAAATAAGAAAGAATTTATAATAACATTACCTTTACCACAAAAAGGACATTTATTACTCATACTCACTCCTCTATACTATCACCATACAAACTCAGGATGTTCTATCATAAAAGGTTTAATAACATCTTCAATGGCTTGTTTTGTTACCTCTTCGCTATTAAAGTAAACAACACAATTATGCTTAAATGTAATAGCCCAGCCAACATCAAGTTTATTATCTCTTATAGATTTTGTAATGAAATATTTCTTGCCATAGAGGTTAGCCCAATCACTAATAGCATCGTTATCATAAGCATATTTCAAAAGTTTACGATATAGCTTCTGATGAAGCATTACCTGATTAGCAAAATCTTCATCATTGAAATAATTTACACTATTATACATATCCTCATCAATAATCGTGTCTATATTTTGTGTAAAATTTATCACATCAGTATTAGTTATATAATAATAACCGTTGTCTGCTATTTTGCCAAAGGGACTCTTCCTCTCCAACCCATCTTCGATACCAAGTGCTTTTAACTGCTCCTCAGTAATTTCAGCTTTCTTGCCATTGATTACGATATAATTATCCATTAGTTATTCTCCTTTAAAAACTTATCAAATTCAATCAAAAAGTTACATTCGTGGGGGTTATAATTAGAACAGATAAACTCTTTATCCCAATATCGTGGACATTTAGTTTTATTATCTCTATAAGGACAAAGCATATATCCCCAACTATCCATATAATTAAAAGGGCAGCTATCCATATAATATGGAAGACTATCAACTATAAATTTCATATTCAACCTCCAATTTTCTCAATAGTTTAGTAACATCTTCATAAACATATCCACAAGCTTCATCTTGCATTATGATACCACAATTTGATAATCCATCATTTATAGCGGAAAGTATTTCTCTATAGGCTTGTTTCTTAATTTTGCTTTTTTCAGATGAATTAACCGTAAATGTATTTATACCAAAAATCTCGTCCTGTTTTATCGATGGAAGAATACCCTTGTTAATAAGAGAAATTATATTCTCTACTTTTTCTGACATTTCAAAACCTCCGTAACTTTTGTTAAGTACTAGTTTAATTAGTGTTAACTTTAAAATTTAAATTATAATTTATTTACTTTATATAAAATTATAATATGTTGTTAATCTAATATCAACTAAAAATAAAAGACATACATAACAAAATGTATGTCTTAATTATTTAATTACCGGAACTACCAAAACCTTTAGAACCTCTTTCAGTATTTTGTAATTCATAAACCACTTTCAAATTATCAATATTAGCAACAGGAATAATTACTAACTGTGTTATTTTATCCCCACATTCAAATTCCTTTGTGTTTTTTGAATTGTTGTAAAGTTTTACAACTATACTTCCTGTATATCCTGAGTCAATTACCCCTTCACTTGTAATACCTTGTTTAACATTCAATCCAGATTTAGACTTAAGAAATCCTACATACCCCTCCGGTATTTGTACATGTACTCCCGTATCTATTGTTAGTGAATTATTACCGGGAAGAATGTATTTTTGTGTACCGGTTTTTGGTATTCGTAAATCAAAACCTGCATCTCTTTTGTAAGCTCTTTCAGGTAAATAAGCTCCTTTGTCAAGTTTTACATTTAATTCCATTTACATACCTTCTTTAGATTCATTTTTAAATTCTTCAATTATGTTGGTAAGTTTTTCTATTTCAAGTTTATTATAAAGTTCGTTAACTTGTTTAATGTTTTTCATAATATTAACCTATAAAAAATAGTGTAGTAAAAACTTACTACACATATTATAATATCAAATATTATTAACTTTCAACTAACTTTTTATTTTAATGATAACATTTGTTATATATTATCATTACATTGTTTACGGTAGGCCATTTCAGCTTCAATAGCGTGAATCTTTACTTTTTCATTCTTGATATAATGACGAAGTGATATTTGAATTAAGAATGACCTTGTTGTTTGCAATGTCCTTTCCCAATCTTCAATTTGTTCAAGAAGTTCTTTTTTCTCTCTTTCCAAAGCTTGGTTAGAATACTTTTCATAGTTTTTCATAACTTTTCACTTCCTTTTTGTTTTAATTTATGGCGTCAGCGATTGGACTTGAACCAACACACCGTTAAAAACGATTACTCAAGGATTAGCAATCCTCTGCCTTACCAAATTAGGCTTACACTGACAAATGGGAAAGTTTTTAATTATTAGAATAATAATTAAGGAATTACCAGAACTTTCAAACCTTCAGGAGTATATATTCTTCATCGTTTGTATTACTCTAAAAACTAATCGGGTATTCTGTACGAAGTACTTTTTAACTAGTATAAATAAAGTATTCTTACAGAATACTTAGAAAAACTAAGATAAAGTTTATTAAACCCTACATATACAAAAAGTCCTAACTTTTTTGATAAAAACAAATGATATTAAGTCTTAGAACTTGTTATCCCGCAGAATCAATCATTCAACTTAACTTGTCTTTTGTAGTCACTTAACTACTCATGTTCTTTGTCAGCTACCTCGACCCCATCACTTAGACATCGTCCTTTCATACTTTGCCATTCTTAAGATAGTGAATTAGGAATTGGCTCCTCAAGTTGGACTTGAACCAACGACTTCTTGGTTAACAGCCAAGCGTTCTACCAACTGAACTATTGAGGAATATTTAATGGTGACGACAAGGAGATTTGAACTCACTATTATATGCGTGAAAGGCATATGTCCTTACCTATTAGACGATGTCGCCATATGATGCAATTAAGCGGCTTTCACGCTGGCCCAAATGGTGGACTGCTTGGTTTTCACATTCCAGATAGCGTGTACTTCACTGAGATAGCTATCAGTAATTCTCGGCTCTTTTATCCCTGAATTATAGAGCAATAAGCGTAATAAAATATTTTATTTCAGAGGCCTGGAGCTGGTGAAAGGACTTGAACCTTCAACTTATTGCTTACAAAACAATTACTCTACCATTGAGTCACACCAGCATATATATATATGAGGCGACCAACCTTCGCTCCTCAAACGGGGACATTTAACTTTCACAGTCCCAACCATCCAGAGTTCCGCTTACGATGTACTGGACACACCGTTGTTGCAACACGAAATCGTTTAGGTAGTTAATCATAACGATTTCTCCGTTCTGTCTACACTTGGCAGAAGAACAATTACTTGTTGTCTGGATTTTGACTATTTTGGTTTGGACAAGTAACTCAAACCTCGGGTTTGCTCATATCGTCGCTCCCTATGACCACGGTATGTTTTTCGGTTACATACAACGCCATCTTTTGCCATCCGAGCAGGGCGAGTAATTCCCTTGCTATCTCTAATCCGCTTCAACTATCCTAAAACAGCCCGCCCAATTAGTTTTGGCTCTGCGATAACTTGATAGCTTTTAGTTTGTTCACCAACTGAACTTCGGTGGTACAGGTAGTGGGACTTGCACCCACACGGAGTTTCCTCCACAGGTTTTTAAGACCTGTATGTCTGCTTATTTCATCATACCTGCTTATAAATTTTATGTTCGATTACCTTCCAACGAACATTAGTATTAAATATTAGTGGTATTTAATACTTTTCTCACTCACGGCTAACCCACTAAGTTATTTGTAGGAGGAAGATTTCGCATAATTAAACTTGTTACAGACCGACATCTGAATTTAGGGCTCGAACCTAATAACAGAGGCTTAACCATTTTAGGAGCTACCTTGGACAAATTTTACGCTATATATCCATCAAGCGGCTGGTACAGATGACGGGAATTGAACCCGTACGATATTTCTATCAATGGATTTTAAGTCCATTGCGTCTGCCTATTCCACCACATCTGCATATAATCTGCACTCTTTTATTTAATGTGTCGAGTGCACAAACACATGGTCGAGATGACAGGACTTGAACCTGTGACTTCTGCACCCCAGATGCAGCGCCCTACCCAACTGGGCTACATCTCGATATAATATTGAGCCAAAGGACTTGCACCTTTGGGAACAATGGTTGGATTTACATCTGCAGCTGTCTACCAACAGTTTTTCGTTACCCACATGGGACTAACCATTTCTAATTTGTTTACATTGTTTTTTCATATCAACATATTTTAAGAAATTTTCTTTTCGGTCGAAGCTTTGAAAACTCGAATTTCAACCTTTCCCCTGACATAACGGGGACGTGCTATCCACTACACTAAACTTCTAATTTCTGCTATTATCAATTAAATTATTGTACAGAAGATTTAATTGATTTTGTACGTAATAGCTATGTTACTATGGCTTTATACTCACTACTCAACTATATTTATCGTATAAGCTGTTCATCTAACTCCATTTAACTACTGCTGCTGCGTCCTAATACTAGTACCCGTAAATGGGTGATACAACAATTCACTCTATCTAGATATTAGGCTTCGTAGCACTTATACAATATTTTGATTTTTGACCTTGTCAATTATAATTATAATTTGTTTTTAATAATTTAACCTTTCGATACGTCTACTCTATAATGAGATTCAATATAGTCTAACTTATTCTTAAGCTCTCTAATCTCATCAAGTTTGTTTTCATAGAGAGTAAATACGTCAGGTTCGTCGTCATTTGAAATGTCTGAGTCGAACTCCTCGTCATTGGCGTGCTTAAGTAACTCTCTAATGATATCCTCCAATCTATATGCTTCAGATTCTGCGGTTTTAAGCTTCGTTTGAATTACTTCATATGTATCATTATCAAACTTACGAATTTTGTTAGTCATTTTAGAAAGTCTGATAGCATACTCAAGAGCATCTCTTAATGTACGTAGCTCGTTATAGTCCTTACCTTTGGTATCATAACATACAACGGAACGCTTTGCATATATGTTAAGGACGACATCACACTCCTCTAGAAGTCTGTAAGCTTCAAGGTACGTAGGATTAAAGTTTTTCAAATCAATATTCATTATTACATTCTCCTTTATATAATTATATATAAAATGTTACAAT
>ERZ1034701.505-NODE-505-length-15107-cov-7.984720_pt1 | contig 15107 bp, 19 predicted proteins | sample MGYA00520651_ERZ1034701 | MGnify/ENA primary metagenome ERZ1034701 (study PRJEB33766, sample SAMN09781713) | gut metagenome | biome: gut microbiome | host: Homo sapiens | place: Madagascar | study: EMG produced TPA metagenomics assembly of the PRJNA485056 data set...
CACGAACATATGTTCGGTAGTGCGAACGCCGGTGACGAACACCGAACACTCCCAATCTTCTGAATTGTGTAAATTGTCAGAATATTTGCGTAAAAGCTAGCAGAAAAAACATTGAAAAAACTTAAAAAACTTTTGAAAAAATGCTTGACAAATTAAAAGAAATATAGTATACTTATATCGTAATCGAGAAGAGGTTACAAATAAAAGCAAAGGAGCAAAATAGAAATGCCAAGTTTTGAGGAAATGATGCAGGGCGAATTGGAGAGTATGAAGGAAAGTTTGAGGCACTCTGAAATCATGATGGAGAGAGCTGGGAAGGATTCAAACTTTGGAAGTTACATGGAAGGGCACGTTGACGAGTTGAAGTCAAGGATTTTTATCCTTGAGACGTATCTAAAGGTTTATGGAAGAAGCGAGAGAGGTTAAAACCTCTTTCGCTGCCAAAGAATAAAAAAAGGGAGCAAAGAAAAATGACTAAGAAAGAATTATCAAACTATGCCGGTGTCAGTTTTTACAACTTATCTACCCGCTCAGGGGCAAAACGCGGAACACTCTATTGTTTGACAGTTTACAGTGTACAGTCTAATGGCACATGTAAGTACCAGTATGAAACGGGACTCCATTGCATCGCGAACAAGCGTAGCTGGCAGGCATTGCAAGAGTTTACGGGCGGCATCTACCACGTGGGCCGTCCCACGGCGGCAAACCTAAGCCATGAATTTATGGCGTCCGTATTGGGAATGGAGGGATATTGTGAGAGCTAAACCATACATTTTAACGGCTCTATTCCTGATTTCCTGTGGAATTTTCTGTATTTCCTGTTTCAATGTGGCCGGTACCGGCTACATTGACCGTTGGGAATCCGTTATGGCAACGTCGGCTTTAGCGTGGGGCTATCTTACGCGCGCGTTATATGACTATGTAAGGAGGAATTAAAAATGGACGCAATTAAATTACAGTGTGACTTACTCAGAGAGACACGAAAGGCCCCGTACGGCCTTGGCCGTATGCACGAAATGCGGTCGGAGCATTATTACATTGCCGACGAAAAAGGGACAGCCCTATACCGAATACCCGTTTGCGAGTGGTACTTATCAGAGAACTCCTTTAGCACGCCGGCTGGCTTACCTAAAGCAATCGTTGATATGTGTCAATTAACCGATGACGATCTCCCGCTACAAAAAACCGGCCTTGTGAAAGAGTATAATAAAGAAAAGTATCATGTGCTTGCCTTTGAAGACGGTACCAACGTATATTTAGACGTTAAGCTAGCCACCTATTTTTCCAAATATGTTACGTATTACAAGACCAAAAAGCCCGGCATGATAAAATGCGTAGAAAGAGAAGAAGTAGTAGCCTTAATCGGGGAATATATTTTTAAGGGAGGGGCAAGAAATGACAGAATTTGACGCGCATAAATGGGCCTTAACATATATCATTGTTTACGGCAACGATGATTTTTACGGTTGTATCTTGAGCTGTTGAGAACAGAAGACAAGCCACCAGAGCAGGCAAACCGCTATATTTCCCGGCACCTAACCCGTGACCAATTTCTACACGCGCAAGACATCGCTAAAGAACTCTGCGCATCTTGTCAGAGAGCAAACGACCCGGACGGATATCTTCCGGCTGGTTTATACTACTTTTGGAAGCGGATGCAAGAAATTTATGATCCAGACTGGTGAAGCATTAAAAAGAGGGGCTTTTGCCCCTCTGCTATTTTAAGTCGGATCCCCCGGCTGGCGTGCTAGGTTAATTAGATTAATTAGTCGGAAGTAATAACAAGTATCGTACCAATGCTGGCCAATTGCCAGACTAGACTGGTAATGATATCTAGGCCCATACTCAAACAGGACAGGCATGGTAAAATACTGAGTAAACGCTGCCTTTTTTTCTACATCATCTACATACACGGATACACCGGGGTAAGGCTGTGAGCCCGAAATGGCGTACCCGTTGTGTGGAGCCCCTATTTGCGCGGCAAAGTTTCCAACAGGGAGAATTAGCGTAGGTGTCCAGCGGTTTCCAGATGAAATATCGAAATCCGGTAGAAAGTCTCTCCCGGGTTGGTATTGGTTGTTGGGGAAATCGAAGGTGATAGTCTCGTTATTTGCCACGCTAATAATTTTAGGCGCTTGCGCCGCGTGTGTAGCGGAAAAGGTGTCCGCGTACGCGGCCAGTGTCGCTAGTATATTAGGTGTATCTGTTGTAAGTGTGTGTTCAACGCGGCCTTCCACGAGCGAAAAAACATGTAAGCCGGGGGATAGAATTACCGGTTCATCAAAGCCGTTGTCTTCATCGTAAGCCGATATTTTAGGCGTATCTATTGTTGGGCATCCCGGACCGATTATAAAATATTGATTCTGGTCGGGCGTCTCCGCGCCGATATACAGTGTATCATACCCGGAATATGCAGGGTCATTTAGATTATGCACACCCGGCCATCTCGGATATCCTGTTAAATAAGTTCTGCCGTCTCTAAGCGTAAATCTGTTTGATAAATTTCCCATTTTACCCCTCCTTATGATTGGATAGCGCCTGTGATCCAATTACCATATCCTGAAGCGTACACCTCAAACACGTTACCAGCAGGATTAATTCTAACGATCGGTCGATATTTGGTAGTATCCAGTCGCTCTGAAGTATCTTCATTGTTGACAAGCTCTAACGTGTGATTCTGCATATTCACACAAAGGTATTTTGTGTATCCCGATGCTGGCAACGCTGCCGTAACAGTTTGCGTGATAGGCCACGTCCAAAACTCCATTGCTGGCGGCGCGCTTGTGTATGTGATCGAGCCGCTAAACGCGCAGGATACTCCCTCTGTTACTTTTGTGACTGCTAGAGTTGTATTTGTCGTTGTCCGTGTCATGAATACAGTTACGCGTTCCGCGATATTATCCAGCAATCCATTAAGTCGACTATTAAGGCTTGTAATATCGCTGGCGTTTTTGCTGATATTGGTGTTCTGGGCGGCGTCCGCAGCATCGCTATGTGCATTAGCCTGAGCCAATATAGACTGGTCTTGCTGATCCACATACTTTTTATACTCAGCGTTCCACTGGTTCAGAATCTCCTGGTCGATATACGGCTTTAATATCTCCGTCAGTGTCCCATCATTCACCATCTCAATGATAGTTTCTTTGATATCACCCTTAATATCTAGATTCTCAAAGTAGTTATTGACCCACGCTTGCAACGCTTCAAACGCTTTCCGCAGATTGTCTACATCGCCCTTTAGGCCTTCTATGTTGGAAAGCATTTCGTTCAAATATTCCGACAATTTACAGAGCACTTCATAGTAGCTGAGCGCGTCATCGTAGGCCAGGGGTAAAACCTTCTGGCACCAAAACCGGAACGGACTCATTTCAAAATACGGATTTGGCTCCGGTGTATAATTTACTGCCATTCTTAATTCCCTCCTTTACCATAGTCCCATAAACAAATCCGCTAGATTATTGATAATCATCATATCAATGTCTAGGATTTGCGCCTGGTACTGCTCCAATAGCTCGGCGTAACTCATGCCGCCGTTTTTACCTTTTGTCACTGTTGTTTTTTCTGTTTTGTCCGACCCCGTTGTCCCGCTGTTGTATTTGCTGTTGTTGCTGGTATTCGTGTTATCACTATCGGCAGTTTCCGCTATCTCAGCTGACGATAAATAGCTATCATCTTCCAGGTCGGTTAAAGCTCCCTGTGGCGTGTCGGAATACCGCGATTTCCTGTTGGCACTACTTGTTCTAGTAGTGTTTCCGCTGCTCTCGCTTGTGTCCGCCTGATTTCTTTGCGTGTTAAAGTCAGTCTGGTCTGTAGCTGACAAGTTTACATTGTCAAACAGGTCAGATTCCTTCGCTGCCAGCTTGTAAAGCTTGTTATAGTATGGCATGATCTCATGCATTCTATTGTTTAGGTGTAAATTCCATAATCCGACTACTTCAAAACCTATTTCCTGTGTGTAGTAATGCCGTAGTATCTTTTTGTTCAGTTCCAATCTATGACTTTCATCATAGATTGGATACTGCTCAAAAATGGCGGGGGCCGCTTTTGTTACGATCTCGTCAACTTTACTATAACCTTGCGACTCCTTGTAACCAGCGGCAACTTCGCAAATATACCTCACTTCCGTTGTGTATTTACTCAATTGGTTCACTCCCCTCAATTACATCCGACGGTGCCCCGGTCAACAGTGTTTTATACACGTCGTAGTCTTCTCTCATATTTACCTTAATGTTAAGGCCAAACATTTTGTTAAACTTTTCAATCGCCGTTTGCCGTTCTGCAAGCGGGCTCCAACGGCTGGCAACTGTAGTGCCGCCGGCGTTATTCGCTTCAGAAGTTGTAACTCTTTCGGCCTTATATATTCCCGCTGTGGTAATACCTAGGTAACTCATACATTCATCCCAAACAGATTTTTTAATGTTTAAGATATTTTCCGCTATAAACGGGGCCTGGATATTAACGGCCTTCAAACTGTTTGGCAAATCTAGATTTTTGTTTGTGTAGATAACAGGCGAATTTCCGTCAACTTCCTTAAAAAGGTTTGTCAGAGTCAGCCGCCCCTGTTCATCGCACTGCACAACAATCGGCGTTTTTTGCGCGTTGCAGTTAATGTCAATGATTCGGTCAAAATTCCAAAGGCGGTACGCGAATAGCCTGATAGCCGCTATATCCGGTGAGCGCATGCGATTATTGTAAATAATAACGCTGTCAAACTCTGACCGCTCTGTGTTGTATCCGTTAGACGCGTATGCCCTACGGATCGTCGGTTTTTGATAGATATCAAGCGGGCCCCCGTAGGAAAAAGGCAGGCATAGCGGTCCCATCACTTCATCCGTGAATAACAACGCGCTTCCACGCTCTATTAACTGCATTTCTAGAAACCGTTCGTCCATAGATTCGGGTAAATCCTGATATTCAAACCGGGATAAGGCAAGCTGCATTATTCTGTGATAATAATACAGGTATTGCTCGTTATTCATAATGGCGGACTGAGCGAAATAATTACGGTTCTTGCGTCCCATTTGTTTCACCTCCTGATTGCGACGTCTGAGCTGTTAGACTCGGGTGATACCCAAAACCATTAAATGCCTGATCGTCGCGGTATTTCCAGCCGTTTGACGCCAGAATTTCCTGTGGGTACCAAAAGTCACCCTGCCATGCGCTATTTGATGTAATTACGCTATACACACTGCCGTCCTCGTTATACTTTATTTGTTCTACGATAGCGACGTGTCCGGCTGAGCCATGTTTCCAACTCATACAAGCGCCGACCATCGGGACATCTTTGCTTGTCTGATACCCAGCCTTTTCGCACATCTCAAACCAGTCCATGCCATCCCAGTAACCTGGAAAGTTAAACGGAGTAGAACTTCCCTGTATTTCATACCATCGCCCCAGCGCGTAGCATGTGCAGTTTGGCATACCGTACCCTTCCCGATAGTATATGTTATCTTTATACCAGTATGGATTATTTAGAATTCCATCTTCCGACAGACGCGGGATAAAGTTTTCCGGCGTTGACGGGTCTACAGGGTCGGGGGGCGTTGGCGGTAGTTCTCCGGCGGGACTGTTATCTATGCTATAATCGCCGACTTCTTCGGGATTAGACCAGTAAGTTATACCTTTGTCGTGTATATCACAAATTCTGCGGACAGAATCAGATGGAATGGAACCGGAAAGAGTGCAGCCCTTTGTTTTAATAAATGTCCAATGCGGGCGGTTTTTCCGTGACGGCGTGCCAACTGTATTTATGGCATAGCCAAATTGGTCAAAATAGCCGTCGATGATTTTGGCAAATTCTTCTGTTATTTGCACTCTGTACGGTGTAAAGCACCATTTTAGGCTAAGCGCGTTTAGGTCATTAGAGGATTGGCCATGGCTCTGATCTGGTTGGACCTTAGCGCGGTATACCTCCATAAGGCTACGATACGCGTTGACAGCAAAGCTATGAATCTCGGGCCCTCCATAAGCCAAACCACCAGCTCTCGCAATAGCAATGGAAGAACTCGCTGCCGACAGTGCTATATCAGCCATTAGGCCAGTTGTTCCGAAACGGTCTGCCATATATTTAGCAAACGTATCCGTTGTCCAACTGCAATACATAGCGGCCGTAAGTTCCATTTTTTCGTTGTAATTAACACCCGATGTTCCTTTATAGCCTATAGGGCATAAAGCGGCTATTGGTATAGGAGAAGCGGCAAAAAGCACGCTAAATCTTGCGGCATTGCTGATTTGTTTGAAATATTCAAACGGGAATGTAGCGCTCATTCCCTCGTTGTTTGTTATATACAAGCCATAATACGGCCACGTGTAGAGCTTATTATTCTTTGGCGTGTAGCTTCCAAATTTTGAGCCATAATTCACCGGAATAGCGTAATCAATGTTAGCCACGTTTAGTCCGCCCTTATATGTGTCAAACGCATTGCCAAACTTTGCGGGAATTTTATATATTGCTTTTATGCCTTCGTCTTTATGCGCTGTGATAGCACCTCCAATAAAGTCAAGCAAATTTTCGGCATTTACCAAATGCGAAACAGATAAGCCTGAAAAATTCCCAAAAAGTTTTTGCCCCGCTGAGTCCGCGTAGCTATCTCCCTCTTGAATAAAGGTAGCCAGAACAAGAAAATGTTCTCGGACTCCCCAATCAACACCCGTGAGTTCCGCGTAATGATATTCCCCCAACTGCAAATTTTCAGGAACTAAATTTTCGCCTGGGTTATCGGTGACAGTATGCATCCGCTCAATAAAGCAATTGCGGAAATTCGTTTCAAAATACCACGTCTGAATCTCATCAATTTCAAACTTAATAGAAGATGTTTTGTTTGAAACATAATCGACGCTTTTCACGAAAGCATAAAACCATTTATTCCCAAAAGCCGTATTTTGGAACATCATATAGTTGCAATCGTAAAGGTCTTCCGTTTTCTGATCTACTCGGATTTCGCCCCGATTTACTCGGATATATGACAGATCGGAAAACGTATACTTTGCTAGCGTCTTAAAATACTCTTCCTGTAAGCCAGCACTAACAAAATACAAAGTGTTATTATAATCTGGGTCACATGGGCATCCTTTAAGCAAAATTAAAGTGGAACTCGGCTGTATATACACTGTGTCACCTCCTTAAGGGGGGAGGGCCAGACTGATCTGGCCCTCGCTTTTCTTTTATCACTGTTTTGTAAACTCAATTGTAGTTCCAACTGTAGCGGACGTTGTAAGAGCGGCGGCGGGCTGATACTTGGTTCCAGCAAGATCGATTTCCGGCGTGAAGCTGGTCTGTCCAGCTGGGAAGATAATAGCCCCATACGGATGTACCGCGATACCCTTGGTTGTCGCATCCTGCGTCTGTACAAACTGGCACGCCATTCCGCCGACCAGATTCGGCTCTTCCGTGTCAACCGCTAGAGTGAGAATGGTGGCTGTGTCACTGATTTCCTTCCCGACAACTTCCACGGTCAGAGAAGCGGGATCAGCGACAGTGGCGGTAGAATCGACAAATACAACGGCGTTAGAGAACGGAGAAACAGAAACAACTTTACGTACATTGTAGTTGTAGTTGTAATAGTCACCGCTGGAAACGTAAACGTCCGTAAACTTATTCTGTTTGTCGTAAATCTGGAACCACTCTGTATCAATCAAGCAGGCCCTAACACCCTTGCAGAGTTCAAGCTCTTCAGCCGTGACTTCCTCAAGCATCGTGCTATTCGCACGGATTTCAGAAAAACGCTCATTGTCAAAAGACGCAAAATCATCAATCAACCGAAGCTTTCCGCTGAATTCTGCCTGGTCCATGTTAAAGGCGGCCGCCAGCGTCTTTACGTCATAGCGGGCGTTGAAGAAAGAGTCCATAAAAATATTCTGGTCCCGCTTTTCCGAAATTGTATGCACACCAGAGACATTGTACTTGGTCTTATAGAATGTCATATCATTAGACGTGCCCCGGAAAGCGATAGCGGCGTTATCAAAATCCGTAAGGTCAAGCTTTACCGGATACATTTCGCCATGCGCAATTGCCTTAATAATAAGGTACTTAAACAGCAGATACTCATCGTACTCAGCGGAGCTGTAAATTCGCTCGATGAGCTTGGCAATAAAATCCGTTACGCCTTCCTCCGACAGAAATGCCAGCTCCAACTCGTCCTGATCAATCGTCAGCGGGTACTGCACATAGTAGTTGATAACGTGCATCGCGGACTTTACGTCAGGCACATTGCGCTGGAATTCCCGCTGCGCGGCCTTGTCACGGGAAAATTCGCGGGCTTTCACAAGCTCCGGAAAAACTTCTTCAATGGTTTCGCCAAAATTCAGCTCGCCCTTCTTCAGGTCCGCAAAACGGTTATTAAAGATTTTAGATGTAACAACAACGCGCGCGATTCGATTAACCAAAGCGGAAATAAACTGGTTCGCGATCGCTGGGTATCCTTTAATTACTTCACCGACACGGGGGATATCCTCCGATTTTGTAACAGACGGCACAAGGGACTGATACTCCGCGCTCGCGTTGTCGCGGATTGTGTTCAAAATGTCAATTGTCCGCGCGTTTAAATTAGTAATAGCTACTCTTCTAGGCATAAATTAATCCTCCTTTTCCTTAAACAAATCTTCGTACTCCATCTTTTTAAAACCCTCTTCCGGGTCAGGGTCCTCTGGGTCTTCCTGCTTCCCCGAAAATCTAGCGATATACTTATCACGCCACATTTTATCGTTGTCCTTATACTTCTGCTCCCAGTCACCGGACTCGGAAACTCTGCGGTCGAAATCATCATATGTGTCGGACACGTCGCTGTAAAACTCTATTACTTCATCATCGTTTCGCTCGCCCAAAAATCCCTTGAGCCTGGTTAAAAAATTCTCTCTGTCTAAAACAGCCATTTACTTCCACCTCCTTATATTAATAACGGGGACAAGATCGGTCACCCTTGCGGCTTCTTTATACCTCGGGCGGCAGATCGCGTATACTCGCTTATCTCTGTAGCGGTATGTAGTCTTTGCTACATTATTCCCCCAATTGCCTTCTATCATGTGCAGAACCTGTGTGCCCGGTGTATTTCCTTCCACATACTCCACAATTCCAACATGGTCTACACCATCGCCTTTAGCCTCGTCCCACTCATAGAGGACAATATCCCCGGGCTTCGCGGAAATATCACCGATTCTGAGCCCTGCTTTTTCAAAAAATTCCAGAATCTGGACGCATCCTTTACTTATGATACCCTGATTACTTTCATCCTGCGCTCCCTCTCGGATTCTCTGCTCTTCTTCCGGTGTTCCGGCGTCTCGAATTAAATCTCGTAAATCCAGGCACTTTAATCCGGCTTGATCAAGTATCCAGCTGGCAAAACAGGCACACCAACTGACACGGGATTTAAAGCCATACCACTTCCAATATTTTTCACCACCGGGGTTCCTTCCTACTTCGCGCAAGGCAATTTCAACCGCTTTTTCAGCTTGTGTCATATCACGCGTCCCCCAGCAATTTCTTCCATGTTTCCGGCCCTATGATTCCGTCAACGGAAAGATTATGATCGGCCTGATATTCCGTCACTGCGCGCATTGTGTCGGGGCCAAAATCGTTGTCAAGCTCGCAATCATACCCCAGCATAAAAAGCAAAAACTGTGCAATGCCTACAGCCGTCCCGTAGCTACCGTCACCGATTTCCAGCGGTTCGAATTCGATCTGCAAAACCGCCTTGTCTTTACTTGACTTCTCCGTGTACAACTGTACTCCCTCCCATCTTTATAATAAGTTCCTCCATAACCTTTGTGTTATTCTGGATTGCTTCTGTCATTTTGTCCGTCTCTTCTTTGTGCCGCTGGTTAATCGTGTCGAGACTGGTTTGGAATTTGTCCATTTGGTATTTACAAAACCAAGCCATAACTGCGCAACAAACAATTGGAAAACCAACCGTTGTTATAGCTTCCATAATCACACTAAAATCCACCCGTCTCCCTCCTTTTTTCAATTTTCTTAATTATAGCACAATTCTAAAAAATTGTCAAGTGACTATTGCATTTTTCTGAAAATTGTGATATAATAGAATAGAAAGAAGGTGAAACAATGAATTTCTACAGTGGTTATAATCTGCTAAACCAAAAAGACATTAACGGTAATACACCGGAAATTTTTATATCGGAGGGGAACCGGTCAACCGGTAAGACAACGTTTTTTAACCGCTATCTCGTTGATCAATGGCTCAAAAATAAGTCAAAGTTTGGGCTATTGTATAGATATAACTACGAGTTATCAGATATCGCGGAAAAATTCTTTAAGGATATAGGTTCATTGTTTTTTCCAAATCTTAACTGTGAGAGCAAAAGCATGATGAAAGGCGTATACCACGAAATTTTTCTTAATGGCCAATCGGCAGGCTACGCGATAACGCTAAATTCCGCAGACACGCTGAAGAAAAATTCTCACCTTTTTTCGGATATCGATAGATTGCTGTTGGATGAGATGCAGCCGGAAACAGGTCGATACTGTGACAACGAACTGGAAAAATTCCAGTCCATCCATATGACGATCGCAAGAGGCCAGGGAAAAGCGGTAAGATATGTGCCTGTGTATATGCTAGGAAATAGCGTTTCTTTAATTAATCCATATTATGCTGGAATGGGAATTTCTGAGCGGCTACGCGAAAACACAAAAATATTGCGCGGAGACGGATACGTCCTAGAAAGATTTTTTAATAAGGAAATCGCCAAGGCGCAAGAAGAATCTGGCTTTAATAGGGCTTTCTCCGGATCTAGGTACCAACAATCAGCAAACCAAATGGTATATCTTAATGACAACACGGCGTTTATTGAAAAGCCTGCTGGCCAGTCGAAATACGTTTGCACTGTTAAAATTTCCGGCATCGATTATGCGGTACGAACTTTTTCTGATTTAGGCGTAATTTATTGCGACACATCTGTAGATAGCTCATTCCCGCTAAAAGTCGCTGCGTCAGCATCTGACCACCAAGTAAATTATGTGATGCTAAAACAAAATGAGATGTTAATATCTACTCTTCGATGGTACTTTGAGCGCGGAGCGTTCCGGTTTAAAAATCTTTCCTGCAAAGACGCGATTCTAAAATTGCTGTCATACTAAATCGAGCTTGTGAGCAAGCTCGGAGAATTGCGCGGTAGCGCAACTTCTGGTTATACCTCTAATAAGCGCGCTTGTGCCGCGCAGGTCGCACGGCTGAAAATACGCCGCTGCGCGTCTTACGGATGCAAACCGCTTCACGCTTTTAGAGTAATATAACAAGGCCCCCTATAAAGGGAGCCTTTTTTAATTAGGGCGCATTGTATAATACCCATCCATTAGCACGATGCCGCCCGGCATTCTAACCGTTTTCAAGTCACCGGGCACGCGGAGTCCAATGCGGAAATCTGTTAATTTATTCTTCTTCTTTAAATATCCACGGATTTCCTGTGGATATTCGGAGACTTCTTTTTTCTCTTCTTCCGACCAGTTGTCACGCAAGGACAAATCAAATATGCGCTTGCATTGGTCTGGCATTCCGGCGCATTTGATGTTATAATACGGGGCTTCTATTGGCTCTCCATCTTCGTGCGTTATATGTTCGATGTATGTCTTCTGTCTTGTAAAGATAGCGGTGTCCCAATAGCTTTCCGCTTTCCAGCAGCAAAACCTCACCGGGTCAAGAAAAACGCCTTTTATTTGTTCTACTGGCAAATCACAATGGATGGAATCTGTGTCAGCATAGCGAAAACCTCTCTGCCCCTTACCGTAATAATTCGCCTGCGCGGCACGTACTGTAAAGCATCTGGCGTATGCGGTAATAGCGGCACCGGCTGGAATATACCCGCTTTCTTTCTCTTCGGCTGTGTGATTATCAAAATTTAATTTATTATGCCTGTCTATATACGCCGTTTTATAATTGGATTCTTTCGACGCCGCAAGCTTGCCGTATAAATTATTTAAGTATAATTTTGCTATCGTTCGCCTTGCGCCTTTGCTATTCATCTTGATTTCACGGTATTTGTTTATATAAGTGTCAAAAATTCCAGTTTCAGCCCAGTAATAGACACCGCCTAGAATTTCAAAATCGTAAACATCATAATGCTCTAAAAATAATTCGTAATCACAGTAAAACATAGTAAGAGTTACTACACTTGTAGCACTATCGCCTTTTTTATTGGTAAATTTATCATAATACTTTCCGTCGTTTGGGTTATAAATCCTGCTTGTAGTTAAACTCTCGTTTTGCTTGTAACACCAGTTCCCTTTGATCTGCACAAAAGGCAGCTTTCCATCCTTGATCTCAAAGCGGCAACGGAATTTTATAAAGTATACGTGGTTCTTATCTTTTGCCCACTTCGGCATATTCGGTCCTTCCCAAAAGCGACCACGGCCAGTTGGATAACGGTTTCCGGAATCACTGTGCATCATGGAGGGGTAGAGGGAATTTACATCTAAAGTAGTCCCGCCATAACAAACAGACGCTTCCGGTGTTTTATAACACCAACCGCCATGGTACGCCTTGCGCACAAATAAATCTTCTGTTGCGGCTCCATATTTTTCAAAATCAATCTGTTTTTCTGATAAGTCTGGGAATAAGCGACGGTAAGCCGCTGGCTTCCCTAATTTCTTAAGAAGCCATTCTGGCTGATCATCATATTTTTCTGAGAGTAGTTTCTTAAATTCTTCCAAGCAACACGCGCCAATGGTTAGTTTGGTGTGGCCTTCAGCAAAACAGTACTCCAGTGCTTCCTTCAGCACCAGCACGTCATTAGCGATATACTGGTTTTCCTCTTCCGTCCGTGGACAGTTGGGATATCGCTCACCTTTGTATTCCATTGATATTTTGCGATGCTTTGTTTGGAAACTTTTGCCTATGGCTTCTAGGCTCATAGGCATTAGCTTTAGACTGTCACGGATTTCAGTATAGTGGTTCCCATGACGGATGGTTATAGTGTACCATTGCCCTTTCTCGGATATGCTATATTTATAGCTATATTCTGGCATATCCTCATTAGCGACAAAGCCTGCGTCACTGTACGCCTGTGGCAAACCGGAGCGGCAAAGAAAATCTAGCCAAAAAGAGCCGTCAAACTTTAAGTTATGATAGTATAAAAGGCTGTTATAACGTGATTTCATAACCCAATTAAATGTATCTTCTATACAACCGTCAATGATAACTTCTTCGGTGTTCAATTCCACACGCGCAGATGACCAAACATCTGTCCTTGTTTGGCCATCGTAAACGGTAGTTTCAAAATCACAAGCATATACTTTACTGGACATCGCCGTACAATATCTGCAAAAAATCAGCTTTTGCGTCTTCTGCTATCGCCCTAACCTTGTAATAGTAGTATAGATACACTTGCAAATTCTCTACGGCATCTTCTGGCATAGCGTAAAACCTAGCAACAATCGTCTCTCTGCCGACTTTTTGCTCTTCCTCCAACAGTAAATCATACATTTTAACTGCTATTTGATCGGGGTCTGTTGTCCCATACTCCATTAGTACCGAGATAATTCTATTCCATATCAAATCGTCAAATTGCTGTTGGGTTCCTTCAAGTCCCTGCTGGCCTTCGCCGAATAGCATTGCTTGTTCTTCGCCTGTCAGAGTCTCAAAATATTCTCCCAGTTCCAAAGCTCGTGCGGCTTTCCGCGCTTGCCTCTCTTCCTTTTGGAAAATTTTTAGCCCGCGTGTGCCAGATACAGTATCACCTGGCTTATAGATGCGGCCTGCATAACCTATATTATCACGTACTTTATACATAGCTTTATCAAAAAGATGCTCGGACGCACGCTGTATGTTTCTAACAGACGCTTCTGTGATTTTTTTCGGTATTCTAGGCAAAGCGGATTCAGGGATAAAAAAACCCCTGTCACGATAATATTTTATTCTAGCGCGCAAATTCTTTCGCTCTCTTCTGTACTCTTTTAGCGTATCAGCGGCCTTCCCAGACAACTTCCGTTTTTTATTAGCCATGATAAAACCCCCTTAAAATTTAAGGGGGGCCTTAAGTAAGGCCCCCCAAATTTATTACACTTTAGGTCAAGCCAGTTCACAGCTATGGTATGTACGACCATTCTTGGAAAGACCTGTAACCTTCGCGATATCAAAGCCGGGCTTATTATCAAAAAGACCGGCAATGTAGAAAAATTCTTTTTCAAAAGTAGGGCTAGATCCAGCAACGATTCCCATGTCCGTTTCAATGGCCAGCAGCGGGACAACTTCACCAGAGCTGTTTACGTCTTCGTACTTCAACCAGCCGGTAACGTGCATCACTTCGCCGTCCTTGATCTGCTTGATCTGCTGGTTGTGATGGCCATGGGTCATACTATAGATTTCCTTTACGGTAAATTCGCGGGATGCGTTAATAATGATCATAATTAAATTCTCCTTTAAATTGATTTATTTAATTCTAATAATCTGCCAATAAGATAGCCAACGATCTTCTGCTCTTCGTGCTTGCCCATCTGTTGCAACAACTCCCTATAGTCCTGCAAGCATTAAATGACTGACGCTCTGATAAACCAATCCATTACTCTGGCCTATCTTGATCACCCGCAGACCCCGTTATTTGTTTGCTAAAACAAACTAATTTAATTGGGTCTGTTTCAAGACTTACTTCTCTAAAACCTACGGCAATCGCCGCTTCAATCCCTTCCCTACTAGGCTGCACAGCTATATACCGACTACCCTCCTTGTCGCGGATTAAAACACGCGGGTCCATTGCTAGTCTCGCTATTAGTTGTTTGCCAGAGATGGGGCCAGGGTAATACACCTCTCTCATTGTGCCATCGCCATAACACAGCCACAAACAGGTTAATTTAATCTTCCGCTTGTACATTACCGTCCCCCCTTGCAAACCTGAGAACCGACAGCACGTTTACTCTGTTCTGAACATAATTAGAGTACCCTAGCTCATTAATTAATTCTTCAATAACTTCCGCCTTTATTTTGCCAAGCGTAGCCAACTTATACTCGCCTTGGCACTCGAACTTCAAGGCATTGCGAAGGCTCTCGTTGTGGGCGTCTACAAGGTATAACAATGACTTAATTTGGTACTGACTCATTTCCATTTTTTCCCTTTGCTCCTTTGCTTTTATTTGTAACCTCTTCTCGATTACGATATAAGTATAC
>ERZ1034701.506-NODE-506-length-15083-cov-9.068139_pt1 | contig 15083 bp, 10 predicted proteins | sample MGYA00520651_ERZ1034701 | MGnify/ENA primary metagenome ERZ1034701 (study PRJEB33766, sample SAMN09781713) | gut metagenome | biome: gut microbiome | host: Homo sapiens | place: Madagascar | study: EMG produced TPA metagenomics assembly of the PRJNA485056 data set...
GTCCGGTGAGCATTCAGAAACTGAAGACTTCGGATACTTACGAGCGTGCGGTGGATGGGTATCTGCCTACAGCCGATGTGGTCTTCCTCGATGAGATTTGGAAGGCGGGACCAGCTATCCAGAATACGCTCCTCACCGTCATCAATGAAAAGATATTCCGCAATGGTAATCGGGAGATGCACCTTCCGTTGAAACTCCTCGTGGCGGCAAGTAATGAGTTGCCTGCCAAGGGCGAGGGATTGGAGGCACTATGGGATCGATTCGTGATTCGTATCGAGAGCCGACCGATTAAGATGGAGAAGAACTTTAGAGCCATGCTGCTGGGGGATAATTCTGAAAATGTAAAATTAGTGAATGCTGCTGACGACTTGAAGATTTCTTCCGAGGAATATGCGGAATGGAGTCTGGCTATTGACAAAATCGGTGTGAAGGAGGAAGTTCTCGATGCTATTTCAAGTATCCGCAAGTCGCTCCGTGCCGTGAATGTGGATGAGGCTGCCGAGCGCAGAAACATCTATGTGAGCGACCGTCGATGGAAGAACATTGTTCGCTTGCTCCGTACTTCGGCTTTCATGCAGGATAGGAAAGAGGTAGCGGTATGCGACTTGTTGCCTATCTACCACTGTCTGTGGCAGGAACCAGAGGAGAGGGATGCCATTCGACAAATTGTGATTCGTGCGCTCTTTACTCCTTTTGCTGAACAGCTTGTGGAGATGAAGAAGGCTCTTGCCGAGGACATCCAGTATCATCGTGTTCGCAAGAATCCTGATGATGGACGGGATTATGAGGGAGAGATAGAGGCGCTGTCTGATGGCTTGACTTCGCTTGAACGACAGTTGGGCGATAATCTCTTTGTGTCGGCGGATGACAAGACAGAAATCTCAGCTTATCTCAGGGACTTCTATAAGGAGCTTGCCTTCACCCGACAGGATACGATGAAGCTGTATGAAAGTTAGGAGTTAGAAGTTTTCTCTATGAAATATCAGACGAATAAGGACTTGGCTGAAGCCCAGTACTATCTCAAGATGCTGGACGACTTCTGTAAGACGGGGCAGGTGGTGATACCAGAACCGTCGGCTAACGTCATGCCTTGGTATCTGAAGGACGACCCACTGATGGATTATCTGGTGCACCTCTTTACCTTGGAGGTTACGCTCTGTACGGGTGAGAAGGTGAGGAAGTTTGAGAAGCAGGTGGTGAATAGTAAGATCAAGAGCAAGGTGTTTTATGACAGTGTGGGCAAGTTTATCGTGGAATGCGTGCATCATATCCGATTCCAACGTCAGCGTGCCTGGACTGAAAATCATCGTGCCGAGGATGTGCTCGACTGGACCAACTTCAAGCGAATGGATGAGAATGTGTGGCATCCCTTACTCGACCAATTGGCGATGGAACATGAGGATGATGGCTTCGACAAGCCTTTCTTTATCCGACAGTTTGCTGGCGATGGAGCTACCAAGAATGAGAATTGGGAGCGACTGGTAAGAGATTGGAAGGCTTGCATCGAGCGACAGACCCTGAGTAAACTGAAGAACTTTATTTCCATCCGTCAGAATAATTTCGAGACGGGATTGGTCAGATTGATGGACCAAGTAACTCGCAACATCAAGACGAAAGGTATCTCTGAGCAAAGAGCCGTGCAAGCTTGGGAGCTGATGACGAACGGCTGGACGGAGACGGAGTTCGAACGCCGACTGAACCAAATGAAGGTGCAAGACCGCTATCCCGAAATCAAGGAGATTGTGGCGAAGATGGGACGTGTAGCAGATGCCAATGGCAAGGACCGTCTCACCATTGCTTCGGGTGTGGATATGAAGATGGAGCATTCTGCTGGAAGCGACATAGAGGGTATCACCGTGGGCGATGACCTCAACTCCTTGCTTCCTCTCGAACTTGCTCAGTATAGTGACGAGGATATGGAGGGTCTCTTTATATATAAGTATCGTACGCGAAGGCTCCAGACTTTCCGCTATAAGAGTGAGATGGCGAAGCCTTCTCGCAAGCTTGGTTTTACCCATGCCTCTCGCAAGGGCCCGATGATAGTATGTCTCGATACTTCAGCAAGTATGTATGGTACGCCGGAACGCATCTCCTCTACCTTAATAGCTTTGCTCGAAGAAACGGCGGAGGAATTGGAGCGAGATTGCTTCCTCATCGACTTCTCGGTGAGCACCAGGGCTATTGACTTGATGGAGAAGAGGAAGGCGCAGCGATTGAGAAAGCTGGGGCTTACGATTTCGGAAGAACAACCCTCGACTACTCATTTGCCATTTATTGGCGGTGGTACTTCGGCAAAGAAGATGATGAAGCAGATGTTCGAGTTGTTGGATAATGACGGCTTGCATTATGTGAATGCGGATGTGTTGTGGATTACCGACTTCTTGATTCCCGATCCACCTCAGTCGATGCTCGCTCGCTTCAAGGAATATCGAGATACGGGCACTCGCTTTTATGGTATCCGCATTGTGAGAGATGATGATAAGGAACCGAATACCTGGAAGGATTATTTCAACCAGATATATACCATCAAGTATCGACCGCTGAGGAGATACTAAAAAAGTGCAACGTCCTGTTGCACTTTTTGTTTTCATATCTAAAAGTGTTAAAAATTAAAGAAAAACTGAATTTTGTTTGTGAAAAAGAATTCTTTTTGAAATAAAAATACTATCTTTGCAGTGTCTGAATCTTAACCAAAAGTCTATATGGACAAAGGAAGATAGGACACATATACATAAAAGGCGTAACTGTACGCTTTGGTTTTGACGATAGAAGAATCTCGCAAATTCCAATAGTATGTCAAAAACAAAGCAACGGGAACGCCTCATGCGGTGTATATTATATACAACCAGTATTGGCTTTAGGTACTTATGTGTCTATTGCTAATATGGTGAATTATATATTTACACAAGCGTGGGGCTTTCGGCGTTGCTCGTTTCGACATACTGGGCAATGCGAGAGCCTTTCTATCGGAAACGAGCGACAGACAAGGCTTCACGCTCTTTTTGTATATGTCAGTTACATCAATATATAATCGCCTTTGTTGGAGTCTTCTAGGCATAGAATGTAAATGGCATGAAAATAGAGCATTTTTAATTACCGAATATTATTCTTTAAAGATAACTTTGATGAAGAAAAAATCTAATTGGAAAAGGAAAATTAAATAACAAAATAAAAAAGTGTATGAAAAAGTTACTGTTGATGCTGACATTGGCAATATTTTGCTTGAATGTCTGTGCTCAATCATTTGAGCAAATTCGCAATAAGGCGAATTCTGGTGATGCTTATTCCCAGTATATGATGGGGTGGAGTTATGCAAACGGAGAAAATGGCGTCTCTTGTGATTACAGTCAAGCTTTGTCTTGGTTTGAAAAATCAAGTGACAATGGGTATGCTGCTTCTGCATATTTTATTGGTTGGATGTATTTTTATGGAGAGGGTGTGCAGAAAGACAATCATGAAGCTTACAAATGGTTTTCTAAGGCTGAGCAATTAGGTATGAATGAGGCAAAAAAGTATCTTGTAGCATGTAAAAATGGTAGTGCACCCCTTGTCTCTAAGATGCTAGATTCATTTGATCCTAAACGTCCACCGATATTGGAAATTTCTGCAAATACGGTTAAATTTGTAGATCCGAGTGAAAATAATGCCATAGATGCAGGTGAGAATTGCTATATAAAATTTAATGTAGTAAATATTGGTAAGGGAGTTGCTAATAATTGTATAGCAAATATTCTAACTGCCGATGTCGTAAGCGGTTTGCATTTAGGCTCTGTTAAGATACCATCATTAGCTCCAGGGCAATCAAAAGAGATTCAAATTCCACTTAGCTCAGATTTGAATTTGGCAACAGGTACTGCCGACCTTGTAATTCAAGTCAATGAACCACATGGCTTTGGTTCAGATCCTGTTCAAATGTCTGTGGCTACAAAGCAATTTGTTGCTCCTAAGTTGGAAATTGTTGATTATGCAATAACTTCTGAAAGTGGAAGTAATTTGAAGAAGAAAGTTCCATTTGATATGCAACTTTTGTTACAGAATGTAGAACATGGTAATGCTGAGGATATTACTGTGGATTTTTCTGTACCGAATGGAGTTATTCTTATGAATGCTGAGAATGCAAAAACAAAGTTTGTTAATCTTCAAGGAGGTGCAAGTAAGTCTATTGTATACTCATTGATAGTATCAAATGATTATAAGGGTACAACAATACCAGTTGATGTAAAAGTTAGCGAAAAATATGGAAAGTATGCCCAGGACAAACATATTGATTTGCAGTTAAATCAAACTATGGCTGCTAATAAGATAAAGGTCGAAGAGAAAAAGAATGGAGTTAAGGATTTTGATATTCAAATAGCTTCGCTTACATCAGATGTAGATAAAGATATACCTGTTGTCAATTCGGCTAACTCTGAAAACACTTTTGCTGTTATTATTGCAAACGAATCGTATAATAAAGAGGCTGGAGTTCCTTTTGCTGCGAATGATGGCAAGGTTTTTGCGGAATATTGTAAGAGCGTTTTGGGATTGCCAGAGTCAAATATTCATCTATCAGTAAATGCAACGCTTAATGATATGAGACATGAGATAGGATGGCTTAATACTGTATTGGAAAAATATAATGGAAAAGCTAAAGCTATATTCTATTATGCTGGGCATGGTATTCCTGACGAGACATCTAAAAATGCCTATTTGCTTCCTGTTGATGGATATGGTAATGATGTAAACACAGGTTATCCTTTGGGACAAGTTTATAAAGAGCTAGGTATGGTACCATCACAATCTGTTACAATATTCTTAGACGCTTGTTTTAGTGGTTCAAAACGAGAAGGTGATATGTTGGCTTCTGCACGTGGTGTTGCTTTGAAGGCCAATCGTGGAGAACCTCTTGGAAATATGGTGGTGTTTTCAGCTGCGCAAGGTGATGAGACGGCATATCCATATAAGAAAGAAGGACATGGGTTGTTCACTTATTATCTTTTGAAGCAATTGAAGGATACTAAAGGAGATATTACTTTAAAGCAACTTGGTGACTTTGTAATAGAAAAAGTAAGTCAGCAATCTATTGTGATAAATAGTAAGTCGCAAACACCAACTGTGATTACGTCTAAGAAAGTTGCAGGTAGTTGGCAGAATTGGAAATTGAAGTAATTTTGTAACTCGAAAGAGACAGAGAAATGTAAGAAAAATAGTTTTTGTAATCTTCTTAAAAATCACTTTTTGTTATGAGTTGTTAAGCGCGTCTGTAGAAGTGATGTATTATGGGATTACGAAACTTTTTCAAGAGGATGTGTCATAAGTATGTGAAGCATCCTCTTTTTTCTTTTTGGTGGTCTAGCTAATGCGTTAAAATATGTACAGTTAGGAAAGTTTTATATTTATGTTTTGATGTAACTACTCATGCCCCTAGGGTGCTGAGTTACTTCATACAGTTGAAATGTTAAAACTCCGAAAACTTGTTCAAATAATTCACCATTATGGTGCAAAATACAAAGATAAATGCTATCTTTGTGCACGTCAAGGCCACATACTGATTTCATATGCCTAATTTTTGAAGTTAATAATTCTATTAATTAACACAGCTTCAAAGATAGTAAAAAATATTGTGACTTAGAGTACGTTGATGGCAATTTTTGCAGTTGTGGCCTTGATTTTTTCAAAAAAAAGGCTAATTTCGCACAATTCGAGGGAAATCATTGTGCTTTTTTATTTATACTGGCTTATAATTCGGAAATTTTATGTAAATTTGCATAATTAAAATTGGCAATATGGCAAAGGAAACTTCTATACAACAATATAAGCAAGCGGTGAGCGACATCAAGGGAGCGATACTGCAGAGCCAATATCGTGCTGCGAAATTGGTGACAGGGGAACAACTGTCACTGTATTTTGGCATTGGTGGGTATATCTCTTATCATACAAGGCAAGAGAAATGGGGTACTTCGGCTATTGATAGAATTAGTGAACAGTTGCGAAGAGAACTGCCAGGACTTCGTGGATTCTCTACTCGTAGCATACGTAAAATGCGTGTCTTTTATGAATATTGGGCGCAATATCTAATTTTGCCGCCAACGGCGGCAAAATTGCAAGTTTCTGTGTTTGATAAAGTTATAGATATAGATGCGTTCTCTTTGCAAAAATGGTCGCCAATGGCGGCAGAAATTAATAGAGAAGAGTTTTTGGGAATAAGTTTCTCTCATCATATAGAGATACTTGATAAGACAAAGGACATACAAGAAGTGCTTTTCTATATTCATCAGACAGTTCTCCACAAGTGGGATAAGTATGACCTGCGAAATCATCTGAAGGCTAATCTTTATGCCGTGCAAAAGGCGGCTCCTAACAACTTCTTGCAGACTATGCCAGTGAACAATGCTCGCAAGGCGATTGGTATGTTCAAGGATGAATATCTGCTCGACTTTATCAATGTGGAGGAGATGGAAGTGGATAAGCCTGATGATGTGGACGAAAGGGTGGTGGAGCAAGCGATTGTTCGCAACATCAAGAAGTTTATCATGACCTTCGGACGTGACTTTGCTTATATTGGCAATCAATTCCACTTGGAGATTTATACACAGGAACTGTTTCCTGACTTGCTGTTCTTCAACCGAGAGTTGAACTGTATGGTTGTGGTGGAATTGAAGAAAGGTGCTTTCAAGCCAGGCTATGTTGGGCAGTTGCAGACCTATATGAAAGTGCTTGATGATAAGGTGCGCAAGCCTCATGAGAACCCAACAATAGGCATCCTGCTTTGCAAAAGTGCCGACAAGGCTTTTGTGGAATATGTGATTCGTGATTACAATCATCCAATGGGTGTTGCTACTTATAAGACGGCAGATGATATGGACGAGAAATTGCGTGAGGCTTTGCCTGATATGGATGAAATGCGCAAGTTGTTGACCGAAGACGAATTATAGAGCAATAACAAAATATAGTATAAGAATGGGGACAAACTAAACAGAATCAAAGTTTAGTTTGTCCCCATTTTATGTTTACTTGATAACAATCTCCTTGATGAATGGCTGGGCGAAGCCTTCCACATATACTTTGACACGAGCGGTGCCTGGCTGGGTGGTGGATTGTAATCTGATCAATCCCTCACCGAAATAAGTAGGTAGCTCGGTAGTGCGCCATGACTCCATTCTTCTCATATCGCCAGTCTCTACGCCCAGCAGGCGGATAGGACCTTCCACCTCTACGCGGAATTTCTTGGGCTGCATCTGCTGAATGAGACCATCCTTGTCCACTAGCGTGAGGCGAATGTGAGAAACCGTACTCGTTGGCAAAACGCCATTTCTGTTTTTGATTCCAATATTCTTCTGCATGGCATTACTTATCTCTGGAATGATCGTGTAATCGCCCTTTGATACAGCCAATGTGGTGTAATCTGCATCCAGTCTTACATCTGCCACGGGGCCATGATTGATGAGCGAATCTCTCATCACTTCCTTTCCGTCCTTATATCCCACGGCCAGAATCTTGCCTTGGCGAGCTGGCAACTGGATGGTGATGCAGTGGTCGGGATAATCCTTGGTGATGCGAGGCTTCAGCGGCAACTGAGGATTGGTCCACATCGGGAAGAAGAACTGTACGGAATCGCATGTGGTGTAGCATCTTACCTCCACACATCGAGAGTCGGTGTAGGGAAGATCCCAGGTATCTGCCATCGGTGGATACTGCCAGTGGTCGGTGCCGATGGCTTGGTCGAAACAGTTGTCACGCACCATCAGCTTGAGATAGTTCTCCTCTGGTTTCCATGCCGGATGATAGAAGGCTGCCTGTGGGCGCTCCTTCAGTGTCATATCAAAAGGACAAGAGCACCACCCCTTGGCTGGCCATGGCGAAGATTCTCCGAGATAATCCACGCCTGCCCAAACATACGAGCCGGCGATGAATGGATTCTCTTCTACGAAATGCCATGGATTCTCTTCTACAAAGTCGCGCACTACGTTCTCCCTCAGGCCAGAGTAATAGACGAATGCTTCGCTCACAAACATCTTTCTCTCTGGATGGCGCTTGTGGTCATTGATCATACGAGGCTCCAAGTAGTTGTAGCCCACAAGGTCGGTCACTTCGCCTATCTTGTCCTCAAATCCCTGTTGGCAGGCTATCATGGTTGGGCGAGATGGGTCCAGGCTCTTCACGATGGCGTTCAGTTCCTTGGCTCTCTCCACGCCCGTATTGTCTTTGTTCCATGCTTCCTGCACCTCATTGCCTATGCTCCAAACAATGACCGATGGATGATTGCGGTCTCTCAACACCATATCGGCGATGTCTTGATGGGCATTCTCATCATAGAAGGGGGCGTAATAGCCCGACTTCCATTTGTCGAAAGCCTCGTCCAGGACTAAGAGTCCGAGCGAATCGCAGATGTTCAAGAATTCTGGTGAAGGAGGATTATGGGAGCAGCGGATGGAATTACAACCGATATTCTTCAGTGCTTTAAGTCGGCGGAGCCATACTTCCTCGGGCACGGCTACGCCCAGGCTTCCTGCGTCTTGGTGCAGGCACATACCCTTTAGTTTCATGTTCTTACCGTTGAGATAGAATCCCGTATTGGCATCAAACTTGATTTCTCTAAATCCGAAGGGAGTTTCTACTTCATCCACGAGTTTTCCTTTACTGTCAGTTACTTGCGTCAGGAGGGTATACAGATACGGATGGTCTGTGCTCCAGAGCTGAGGGTTCTTGACAAGGAGTTTGCTGGCAGATGCAGAGTTGGTAGAAGCAGATGCTGCTGAGGCAATCTTCTTGCCATATCTGTCGATGATGGAATGGCTAAGCTTGCAGTTGCCATCGCCCACCACCTCGGTCTGTACATTCACGCTGCCATCATTCTTTGTGGTCACGAAGATGCCGTGCTCCTTGACATGCACCTTGTTAGTGGCTTGCAGCCAAACATGGCGATAGATGCCCGAACCCGTATACCATCTGGATTGCTCCTCGCGGTCTACGTGGACCACCAGTCGATTCTTGCCCTCCTTATATAAATAAGGTGTGAGATTGAAACCGAATCCTGTGTAGCCATACATGTGATGTCCCAGGCGATGACCATTGAGCCATACCGTGGCACGATGATATACGCCATCGAAGTGGATGGTGATTTCTTCGCCTTTGTTTAGCCGGTTTCTCCATTCGGTAGGGAGAGTAAACTCCTTGCTGTAGATGCCTTGTCCGCCAGGCAGATAACCTGCCGAACCTCCTACTTGCGGGTCGAAGGGTAATTCGATGCTCCAGTCGTGGGGAATGGTAACAGGGCGGAAAGCCTTGTCGCTATATTGGAGCGACGCTTGAGATGTGGTGATTTCGCTTGCGGTTACTTGAGCCTGTTCGGGCTCGGTATCATCTGTTACTTTGTTCTTTTGTGTGGTTGCTGCCTGAGTGGTTAAGTCGGGATTGGCTATACCTAGGCTTTTGATGACTTCCGAGGCATCGGCATGCGTCTTGCAGAGACGGAAAGTCCATCCTTGGTCGAAGGTGGCACGCAGGCGATGCTTGGCTGCGGCAGTCATTGTGCCGCAATACATCATCAGTGCTAGGGAAAGGATGATTAGTTTTTGTTTCATGATTTCTTGGAGTTTTCTTTTAGAAGTTATTTCTAGGAGCTTTTTTAGGAGTTTTTATAAGGTAAGCCTCGTTGATGAGGCTTACCTTATTATATATATAGTTGTTTATTCTTCCATCAACTTGCGATATCTGCCCTTCTTGATCTCGGTATCGCCCAAGCGGCGAGCCTTGTTGATTTCATACTCAGAGTAGCTGCCCTCGAAGAAGAATACTTCGCCATTGCCCTCGAAGGCAAGGATGTGAGTACAGATACGGTCCAGGAACCAACGGTCGTGGCTGATGACTACGGCGCAACCTGCAAATGCCTCCAAACCTTCCTCCAAGGCACGGAGTGTATTCACGTCGATATCGTTGGTAGGCTCATCGAGCAGCAACACGTTGCCCTCCTGTTTCAGAGCCAGAGCCAACTGCAGGCGGTTGCGCTCACCACCAGAGAGCACGCTACAGAGCTTGCTTTGGTCGGTGCCCGAGAAGTTGAAGCGAGAGATGTAAGCACGGGCATTCACATCTCTGCCGCCCATGCGGATGGTCTCATTGCCCTGGGAGATAACCTCGTATACCGTCTTCTGAGGATCGATGTCCTTGTGCTGCTGGTCTACATAGGCTAGCTTTACGGTTTCGCCCACCTCAAAGGTACCAGCGTCTGCCTGCTCCAAGCCCATGATGAGGCGGAAGAGGGTAGTCTTGCCCGCACCATTAGGACCGATAACGCCCACGATGCCGTTAGGAGGCAACATGAAGTTGAGGTCGTTGAAGAGTACCTTTTCGCCGAAAGCCTTCTTCACGTGCTGTGCCTCTATCACCTTGTTGCCCAAGCGAGGACCATTCGGGATGAAAATCTCCAACTTGTCCTCACGTTCCTTCTGCTCTTGGTTGAGCATCTGCTCGTATGAGTTCAGACGAGCCTTACCCTTAGCCTGACGAGCCTTAGGAGCCATGCGCACCCATTCCAGCTCTCGCTCCAAGGTCTTGCGACGCTTAGAGGCACTCTTCTCCTCCTGCTCCATGCGCTTGGTCTTCTGGTCGAGCCAAGAAGAGTAGTTGCCCTTCCATGGGATGCCCTCGCCACGATCCAATTCGAGAATCCACTCGCTCACGTCGTCGAGGAAGTAGCGGTCGTGGGTAACGGCGATAACCGTTCCCTCATATTGCTGCAAGTGCTGCTCCAACCAGTCGATGCTCTCAGCGTCCAAGTGGTTGGTAGGCTCATCGAGCAAGAGCACATCTGGCTTCTGGAGGAGCAGACGGCAAAGAGCCACACGGCGACGCTCGCCACCTGATAGATTGGCTACAGACCAATCGCCGGGAGGACAACGCAGCGCACCCATCGCACGCTCCAGCTTAGAGTCGATGTTCCAAGCGTCGGTAGCATCGATGATGTCTTGTACCTCAGCCTGGCGCTGCATCAGCTTGTCCATCTTGTCTGGGTCGCCATAATATTCCTCCAAACCAAACTTCTGGTTGATTTCCTCGTATTCAGCCAGTGCGTCATATACTTTCTGCACGCCCTCCATCACGTTTTCCTTCACGGTCTTGTTCTCATCGAGTGGAGGGTCCTGAGGCAAGTAGCCCACAGAGTAACCTGGGCTCCATACCACCTCGCCCTGGGTAGGTTGCTCAAGTCCTGCGATGATTTTCATCAACGTAGATTTACCGGCACCGTTCAAACCGATGATACCGATTTTTGCTCCGTAGAAGAACGATAGGTAGATGTTCTTCAGAATCTGTTTCTGGTTTTGTGGGATAATCTTGGATACTCCCACCATTGAGAAGATAATCTTCTTGTCGTCAACTGTTGCCATTCTTATATTCTAATATTGTATATGAATTTAATGTTTATGTATCTTGATAGTACTTATTTGTAGCTATCTTGTGCAAAGATACATTATTTTTTTGTATAATTGTCTTCTTTTCAAAGAAAAGTTGTATTTTTGCAGCAAGAATGTGAATATATTAATAAAAAAGAGACAAATTATGATGGATGCTTCTTATATAGATTTGACCATTCGCCTCTCGCTGGCCTTGGTATTGGGCGGTGCGATAGGCATTGAGCGAGAATATCGTGCCAAGGAGGCGGGTTTCCGCACCCACTTCTTGGTGGCGTTGGGCAGTGCCCTCTTCTGCGTGGTTTCGCAGTATGGATTTGGCATCGACCTGAAGGATTCATCCCGTGTGGCAGCCCAGGTGGTGTCGGGCATCGGATTCTTGGGTGCAGGTACCATCATCTTTCAGAAGAATGTGGTGCGCGGACTTACCACGGCAGCTGGCTTGTGGGTAACGGCTGCCATCGGTTTGGCTTGCGGTACGGGCATGTATATAGCGGCTGCCATCACCACGGTAATGGTGTTGCTGGGCTTGGAGGTGCTCAATGCCTTTATTCCTCAGCTTGGCACCACGACCATCGAACTTTCTTTCTCCGCTCCCTCTCGTGACAGCGTCAAGGAATTGGTAAAGCGCATCAAGCAGGATGGCATGGAGGTGCATTCATACGAGCTGAAGGATCGCCGCACCTCGAATGGTGAATTTCTTGAAGCCAATATCGAGGTGAAGGCGAAGCGAGGCAATCATACGCTCAAACTACTGGACTATATGAATGGGTTTTCGGATGTCACGATCTCAACGATAGAGTGATCTTTCTAAAAGCAGAGTGCGTATGAAAAAATGGCATTTATGGTTGGCGGCATCCATAGGATTGGTGGTTATCGCCGGAATGATGATTCGGGAGTTTGACGTGGCGGCATTGCATCAGCTCTCGCTCTCACCCTTGTTCTTCCTGGGTGTGGGGATAGCCGTGCTCCTCTTTGCCGTGCAAAACCTGATGCTTACGCTTCGTTTTCATCATCTGGTGAGGCATAAGCTAACTCTGGGACAGAGTTTCCGCATCAATGTACTTTGCGAGTTTACCTCAGCCGTTACGCCTTCAGCCGTGGGTGGCAGCGGGTTGGCTTTCATTTATCTCAATAGGGAGGGCGTGTCGATGGGCAGAAGCATTTTTACCATGTTTGCGGCTTTGCTTGCCGATGAGGCTTTCCTCGCCATCAGCAGTTTCCTGCTTTATCTTTTTGTTCCCTCCCATCTGCTCTTTAGTATGGTGGAGGATGGGATGGCTGCATCGGCTGCCGATTCTGCCAACGAGCTGATCAAGGGCGGCATTCAGGTTATCTTCCTGGGCAGTACGGCGATAGTGGCGATATGGACATTGATACTCTATGTCTTGCTGTTGCATAAGCCAGAGAGTTTTGGCTGGGTGCTGAAGTGTTGTTGCAAGATACCTTTCCTGCGCCGTTTCCTGCCCAAGGCAGAGAAATTCTCCGAGGAGATGACGATGGCTTCGAAGGAAGCGAAGCAGGAAGGCAAGCGTTTCTGGGGGCAACTCATGGGCTATACCTCCTTGGCTTGGCTCTCTAGGTTTGCCATCGTGGTGGCTATCCTCCTGGCATTTCATGCGGATGGCAACTTGCTGGTGGCATGGTGCCGCCAGTGGGTGATGTGGATGATTTCCATCCTGAGTCCTACGCCGGGCGGCAGTGGTGTGGCAGAGTTGATGTTTCGCCTGTATTATTCCGACTTCCTGCCTGATGCCTCCCTCGCCATCCTTGCCGCCATGCTGTGGCGACTCATCTTCTATTATCCATTCTTGGTGATGGGCATGCTGGTGCTGCCTAAGTGGATGGGACGCTCGAAGGAAGTAATTGATGGTAAATGAAATGATAAAAAATAATAGAATAGGAGATAACTAATATGAAGAATTTGAAGACTTTGATGGTTTGCGGCTTGATGCTGTTGCCATCGCTCAGTAATGCGCAGAGTTGCTGTCAAGGGAAAAAGGAAGTGAAGAAATGTGCTAAGCAAGAGCATGTTTCTTCTTGTGGTAAGACTTCTTGTTGTGAGAAAACAGTAGCCCTTACAGCTGCTTGTTGTCAGATGAACAATGAGGTAATCCAGACGATTATGGCTCGTCGCTCCATCCGCAAGTATCAAGACAAGCCTGTGGAGCATGAGAAGTTGGCGTTGATAGCCAAGTGCGGCATTCATGCGCCAAGTGCCATGAACCAGCAGACTTGGGCAGTAAGGGTAGTGGAGAACCCTGACTTCATCAAGGGCACCACAGAGATATTCAAGAAAGAGAATCCTGAGCAGGTGAAGCGTGATGCCAACTTCAAGAATATGTATCGCAACGCCCCTAACATCATCATCGTGGCTTGTCCGAAGGATGATCATTATGCCACACTGAATGTCGGTTTGATGGGTGAGAACATGATGCTTGCCGCCCAGTCATTAGGACTTGGCACTTGTTGCTTGGGCAGTGCCGCCATGTTCCTTCAGCGCAGCGAGGCATACAAGCCTTACATCGCTCAGCTCAATCTCCCAGCTGATTATGAGATTTGCTACATCCTCGCCGTTGGTTATCCTGATGAGGCTCCCGCGGCTAAGCCAAGGGATGAGAGCAAGATTGAATTTATTAAGTAATTCATCTCATTGTGGCATTCACCAAGAAAATGTAATTTTCTCTTCACTCTTCACCGATAGGACTAAAGTCGCTGTATATCAATATATTATATGGGTGAAGAGACATTTCGCCTCTTCACCCACTCTTCACCACCCTTCACCCTCAGGGGGTATGGGCAGCAAAAGGTGAAGAGAGGTGAAGAGAGGGTGAAGAGCTGAGACCACTCTTCACCTCTCGGAATGCCGATAAACACAGGGGATTCGAGAGGAAAGGTGAAGAGTGAAGGGAAAAACGTAAATTGAATCAACAAATTCTTAGGCATGTATACCATTTGCCACTGTCAAGATACTAACCGCCCCTGACAGCCCACTGTAACCTATGCCGCCAGTGTACTGTCCCAGTACTGCAAGCCACTGTCCAAGCCCAGACCGAAGGCAGTAACTAGTTAATTGCACTCCGTTAAAGCCTAGCTCATCTTCAATTAAGCGTTAATAGCTGTTCGTCTAAGCTTAGCCCGTCCATAATTAGTCCCATGCGGAAGTCTGGCAAACAGAATGATTGTCATCGAAAACCTTCTTTTCTCCTTTCTTTTCTAACAGCCTTAATTTCTGCATTTATTTCTTCTTTATTAAATATTAGATGGCAATATGCCCTCTATTCGATTGCAAATATAATACTTTTTGTCGTAAGTTATTTCTTTAGTTAGTGTTATTTAGAGTTTATTCAATAAAAAAGGAGAGAAATGGTAAGCTAATTGCTTCCTCTCTCCTTTTTCTATTCAGGATTAGCTTCATACATTTTTATTGTCTATATCGGGTAAAATAAAAGAGTATGCTATAGGTCTTATAGCATGCTCTCTTTATTATATACTTCTCTCGCAGAAATACAAGTTTTCAGTATTATCTGCGAGAGAAAAAGTCCTTTATGCCTTGAAGCTCTCCAAGTCCTCAGCCTCGAAGTTCTGGATATATGCGGAATGACCGAGAACTTCTTCCTCTGCCATGCGAACATATACGTTGGCACTCTTCTGGAACATCTCTGGTGCCTTGGTAGCATCGTCGAGGATGAG
>ERZ1034701.511-NODE-511-length-15035-cov-3.686582_pt1 | contig 15035 bp, 12 predicted proteins | sample MGYA00520651_ERZ1034701 | MGnify/ENA primary metagenome ERZ1034701 (study PRJEB33766, sample SAMN09781713) | gut metagenome | biome: gut microbiome | host: Homo sapiens | place: Madagascar | study: EMG produced TPA metagenomics assembly of the PRJNA485056 data set...
GTATGACAGGATTACGGGTGCGCCGCCGAAAAAGAATGTCAAGCCGCCGAGTACGCCAAAGTCGGCACACGAAAAGGCTTTGGAAGAATGGCGAAAGACATATTGATATTTAGTATTTCATTAAAGAGTGGTGATACAGAATGATTATGAGATTCAGTCCGCCCGTGAGCGGCATTGTCGGAAAGCTGTCGGCTCTGTTCGGCAGGGGTGGCGATGATGAGGGCGATAACCTCGCAATCGATGTTGATGATGAGGGCAAGACCTTATACAAAGAGGATATTATTGCAGAGGTTTTTGAGGACTTGAAAAAGCGCAAGGATGAGCGCGGTATGCTTGAACAGCAGTGGACGCTCAATGCGAATTTTTTGGTCGGAAACCAATATTGTGACATTAACCCTTATCGCGGTGACATTGAACAGCTAAAACCCGTCTATGACTGGATGGAACACGAAGCGTTCAACAACATAGCCGTTTTGATAGATACCCGAAAGGCGAACCTTAAAAAGATTTCGTACAGAATGAAAGTCAAGCCGAGAACAAACGAACTTGACGATTATGCGAAAGCGGAGGTCAGCACCGACATACTTCAATACACGCAGACGAACACCGATTTTGAATCAAAGCGGAATATGATGATAGATTGGAACGAACTTTGCGGCAATGTGTTTTGGATGTCGTGGTGGGACGCATACAAGGGTGAGATTGTCGGAACGGAAGAAATAATTAAAACGGACGAGGACGGCAACGAGAGAAAGACCGAAAAGGCGTATTATGAGGGGGATATAGATTATGGCTTGATTACGCCGTATGAATTATATCCCGAGAGCGTTTTTAAAGAAACGATTGAAGCGCAGAGGTCAATTATCATTGAACAGGTCAAGACGGTTGATGATGTATATGACTTATACGGAATCAAGGTTGACGGCGGCGAGGTTGAAACGTTTGAATTAACACCTCTTGCGTCAAGCGGCGGTTTGGGTCGCGAAAACACGGTTATGACCCTCGGTCATCGGACGATGGATGACGCGGTAAAGGTTATCACATATATGGAAAGACCGTCAAAATACAGACCTCACGGGCGAATGATTATCATTGTCGGCGATGACGAGCTTGTATATTACGGTGACCTTCCGTATGACAGGATTCCGATTGTACAAATAAAATGTCGCGAGATTGCAGGACAGTTTTACGGCAAGTCGGTAATTGAGGATTTGATACCGTATCAGCGTGCCTTAAACGGTTGTATCAACAAGATACACGAATACATAAAGAGGATTGTTTTAAACGGATTTTATGTACAAGAGGGTACGGTTGACGTTGAGGAATACGAAGCGAACGGCTTACACCCCGGGGCAATGCTTGTGTATTCGAGGGACGGTCAGCCGCCGACCCCGATACCGAACGGGAATTTGCCGTCGGAAATTATGTCAGAGCGGTATAACCTAAAGACCGATATGGAATACGTCGCAGGAACGTCACAGCTTATGGTAAACGGTGCAACGCCGTCGGGCGTGACATCGGGAACGGCGATAGAGAACCTTATGGAAATCGACAACACGCGATTATCTATGACGGGTGATTATATCAGGAACGGCATACGGAAAATGGCGATTATGTGGCTTGATATATACAAGAGGTATGCAAACACACAGAGGGTTGTCAGATATGTCGGAAGCAACGATATAGCAAAGGCGATTGTTTGGAGCGGTGAGGATATAAACAGCACGGATGTTGAATACACGACCGAGAACGAGCTTTTGACATCAGAAGAAGTACAGAAACAGAAGTTTATGGAAGCGTATTCTATGGGATTGTTCGCCGATGAGAACGGTCGGGTATCGGAGAGGGTCAAAAACCGAATGCTTGAATGTATGAAGGTCGGGAATTACAGCGAAATATTGTCGGTCAACACCTTGCATATGCAGGCGGCACAGCGCGAAAACGTATTTTTTGAACAGGGTGTTATGCCGCAGGTTTCGGAGTTTGACAATCACGAGATACACATAGAGGAACATATGCGGTATATATTGCAGATGGATTTTCACATTATGAAGATGAAAAAGCCCGAATGGGCGGCGGTTTTGGAAAGCCACCTGAGGGAACACCAAGCCGCCGTACAACAGGCGGCCGCGACGGCAATGATGGCGGCGATGCAAAATAATGCGTAATTCGGAATGCGGGATGCGGAATTATGCGGAAACCGCATAAATCGATGACCATCTCACGGGGCGTCGGGGACGCCGCCCCCTACAACCAAACGGAACGTGTACGAAAATCTGTAGGGGCGCCCCCATGTGGGCGCCCGAACACACCAACAAACGATACAAATTATGAGGGAACACCTCAATTAATGAAAGGAATGATTTTATTATGGCAAAGAATTTTGATGAAGCAACCAAAGAGGCGGAAAACGCTTTTGAGGAGTATTACAACAACGACAACGCACCCGAAGATATAACACCCGAACAGGGGATTGATTCGGGCAATGCGGAAAACACGGAAAGCGCAGAACCGATAACGGACAAAGCGGCACAGGCGGCGGATATTCCGACCGACTTAACCGACAACACGGCGCAAACAGCCGAACCGACAAATACGGACGGTGCAAACCCGCAGGCGGCAAACGCGGAAGCGGACGCGCTTGAAACACAGGCGGCGCAGGACAGCCAAGTGATAGACGAGGCGGTCAGCACAGCGGAGACGGCGGCGCAGGAGCTTAACAGAACAAGCGCGGAGCTGGGGCAGATGAGAGAACAGAACGCCGCATTGCAGGAACAGCTCAGACAATTGTCGGAGCAGATAAAGCAGATGTCACAGCAACAGGAGGAGAGCATTGTAGCCGAAACGATAACACAGCCGCATTTGGATATAAACGGTTTGGCGTTTGCGGACGATGAAACCGTTGCGGCGGCGGAAGCCGAATATGCCAAGCAAATGGCGGAGTATGTCAGAGGCGGTCTTATGGACGAGCTTGCGCCTTATATAAACGAGGCGAAAGAGGGAAAACGCCGCGCGCAAAGGGATGAGGTCTTTGACGGCTTGTCGAGGGTCAAGGAGCTTGACGGAATATCGGGCAGGCGCAAACAGCTTGACAGCATTATCGAAAGCAACAAGGCTTTATCATCGGATGATATACCCGATGATGAAAAATACATAATGGCATACGCGATAGCGAGGGGCATTGACGCGATGAACGCACCGCCCCAAGAACCGCCGAAAGAGATGACGCCCGAGGAGTTCCTTGAAAAATACAAGGCGAATGAGGAATATCGAAAGCTCATAGAACAGGACAGAATATCGGCGGTTAAAGACAGTCAGCAAGTGCCGCAATTTTCCGCAAGCAGCGGAGCGGTAAATGCAGCACTTAATATACCCGAAAAGCCCAAGACGTGGGAAGAAGCGTCAGAGCGCACACGTCACGCTTTCAGGTAAAATATAAAATTTATTAATCTGTTTTGAAAGGATGATGAAAAATGGCAGATGTACAGAACTTAAAAACTTTTGAAAAAGTTCTAAAAGAAAATTATTTGCCGGTGTGGAACAATATGCTGAACATTGAACCGACACCGTTTTTGGCAAAAATCAAAAAGAAAACGCTTAAATCCAACAAAATTGTTGCGGCGGCTGATATTGGTCTCGCAGGCGGTTTCGGATTCGGCGAAGAGGGTATGAACACACCTCAGGCAGGACGCGTAAGATTCGAGCGTTTTGAAACAACGGCAAAGGATATGTATGTTGACATCGGTATATCGGCAAAGGCGGTAAGGCTCACGGGAAGCGCGGGCGCAATGGCTGACGCACTCGATACCGAAATCAAGGGTGCATATGCGGCGGCGAAATGGAATGTCGGACGTTCGTATTTCGGCAACGGTTCGGGTGTTCTCTGTAAGGTTCGTGACGCGACAACGTATTCAAACGGTGTTATCACCGCGTATGTAAACGATGTCAAGATGCTTAAAGAGGGATTGACCGTTGACCTTTATGTAAAGGGCGGAACGACACCCGATTCAAACGGAACGGCTCTCAGAATCAAGTCTATCGAGCATACGACTACTACCTTTACCCCGACGGGCGAGGGTGCGGCGGCTGAAAAGGTTTATAAAATAACCTTAGACGGCGCGAGTGCAAATACGTCTATCACAAAGGCGGCAATCGCGAGCGGCGCGGAGTCGGGCGGCGGATTTATCACCGTTCAGAACTCTTATAACCGCGAAATCACAGGCTTGGGCGCAATCTTTGACAATAACGTCGCAAAGATTTACGGCGTGGACAAAGCGTCGAATCCTTACCTTTATCCGACCGTTATCGGCTGTGACACGGGCGGCGTAACAAATCAGGACATCACAAGAGGATTGAGATTTGCGCAGAGAGAAAAGAACTCGGATGTCGATATGCTGCTTTGCGGCGATGACGCTTTTGACAGATATGTTGAATACCTCGAAGAAAACAAACTAAGGGTCGAGGGCAGAGAGTTAGAGGGCGGATTTAAGTCTATTAAATTCATATTCGGCAACAAAGAGGTTGACGTTGTGAACGAACAGTTTGTACCCGACGGCGAGATATGGGGTATTGACACATCGGCTCTTGAACTGCATACACAGGAATGGAATTTCTGTGAGTTACAGGGCGGCGGTATCTTTAACCTTAAAGAAAACAGGTCTGAGTATCGCGCTTTGCTTGCGAACTATGGCGAGCTTATCTGTAAGAACCCCGGCGGCTGTGTGCGTTTTTACAATTGCGCAGGCTGATAGGTATAAGTATTGTATTTTTGTCGCTTTCGGGGGCGTTATGCCCCCGAGGAATGCGGCACTTGCTGAACAAAATTTAAAGGAGTGTGTTTCGTTATGAACGCGAGAATAATTTATGAAAAAGTAAACCTTGTTGTGCCTTTGGAACAGCGGAGGTTTTTTAATTATTTAAACGACACGGTATCGGAGCTTTTGGCATCGTATGACAAATTTGTTTTGGCGGACGGAGCGGAATTCGAACCGATTATGTCGCTTGACAACGATTTAGCCGTGCGGCCGCTGTTTATGCAGGCAATCGTTGTCAATATTTTATTTTATGCGAGCGGAAACGAAGCGTATAAAAGCGAGTTTGTACGAAAGGCACAAGAGGCTTATTTAAAATATTGGAATGACAATGCCAAAGGCAGAGTTTGGGGCGGAAGGACGGTGACGTGGTGATGTTTGACAGCGGTATTTCGGCGGCGGACTTAATCGCCGATATTATAACCGAAGCGGATGTGGCTTATCCGATAACGAATCGGAGTTATGTCGGGTGGCTGACGGCACTCGAACAGCTTATATACAGCGAAATAATCAAGGAACAGCGGTGTTTGACGATTGACAGAGCCGATATATCATCAAACGAGATTGATTTGGCGGCGGCAGATGTGCCGAACGGTCACGCAAAGCCGAGGTTTGAGGATATATACACTGTGTTTGTCGGTGACAGACAGCTTATAAAGACAAATTTGACAAGCGGTGCGACCTTTCCGGATGTTTATTATAAGATAAACGGGAATTTGGGTTTTAATTCACCCTATGCGAGGTCATACGGTATGAAAATAATGTACTTTGTACGCCCCGAGGTTAAGACGGTATCGGAAAATGACGAGATAGACAGCAAAAATGTAATGCTGCCGCCCGAGTTTTTGGATATTGTGAGGGCAAAGCTGAGGGGCGAAGCGTATAAGATAGCGAACGAAGATGTTTTGGCGGCGAAATGGCTGAGTGACTATAACGTTTTATTGGAAACGTTTAAACAGTGGATAAAACAGCGGCAGGCGGCGTTTGCTATGTGATTTGAGGTGTGATATATGGCGAAGAAAAAACAAAATGACGGCGGTCTTTCGTACCTGCAAATGCCCTTGCCGCAATCGGGCAAGGCATATAAAATGACAAAGATAAACTGGTCGGGGTTGAACCGCAGGCAAGAGATTGATACGGGTATGCTGTCGGAAGAGTTAAATGTTTCGACCGAACACACGCCCTATCTCACGCCGTCTATGCGGCACACATCGTTGTTAAAAGTATCAAAGTATTCAAACGCGGCGGCTCTCTATGGCTTTGATGATTTTTTATGCGTTATTTATATAAAGAACAACGCTGTTTGGATTGATTATATTAAGGACGAGGGAGCGACGATATATACGGGAATGGTGAGCCGCGATGTAGACGATTCGGACGATAATGACGGGGTTGATACTGTTGAATATGGCGAGAACACATTTAGGTCAATGGTACAATTCAATGTTTATGACACGCCGACAGACCCCGTCGGCGGTTCGTATCGGCGCAGACTTTTAATTTATCCCGACAGGGCGGCTATGCCGATGTACATAGAAACGGCGAGGTTTACAGCGGAAAAATACACCGACAGCGATGCGGATAAAACATATTATTATGCCGGCACGGACAGCGTTGAACCGAGAGAATACGGAACGCTTATATATAACACAAAAGACGGCAAATGGTATGAATACATCGATGTCGAAACCGATAATGGTACAAATCATTATGGTGAATACAAATTCAGAATGAACAGCGACAAGACATATTTTAAATGTGACGGTATGGACGCGGTTGTTCGCACATACAACAAGGCAAAGGATGACAGTATAATTGAGGGTGCGCAGGAATCGGATGATGATTATGATGAGAAATTGGAAAAATGGACGTTATCATCTATGCCCGACAGCACGGCGAATACGGGATATTATTATTACAACGCGGCAACACGCGAAACGTGGCGGTATGTTGAAGTTGAGCTTGAAAACGGCGGCACAAAATGGGATTGGCGTGTATCGACCGCTCCGAATGTGCCGAAGCTCAAATACGCAACGGTGCATTTGAGCCGTGTGTTCGGCGTTGATGACAGCCGCGTATATGCGAGCGGATTTAATGACTATTGTAACTGGACCTTAGACACGATAAAGTCATACAACGAATCGAATTCGTGGGTATCGGCATCACAGGCGAACGCGAAAGCGGACGGGATTTTTACGGGGCTTATATCATATCAGGGAAATGTTGTGTGTTTTAAGCGCGATTATATGCAGGAGATATACAACACAAAGAACCCGTTTAGGATAAATGAGATATTCGCAGAGGGCGCGATTGATTTCAGAACGATTCAAGAGGTTGACGGGCGGCTTATATTTGTATCAAATGATAACGTAAAGATTTATACAGGGTCGAACCCAAGAATACTCGGATATTATTTGAACATCGGTGAATATAAATATGCGGTTGCGGGGACGGACAACCGAAACTATTTCTTATACTGTGAGAATGAGGACGGCAATAAGTATTATTTCACCTATGACACGGTGGCGGAGCAATGGTCACGGCAGGGAATAGGACAGAGAATCAAATGCTTTGCACATAACAAGACGGGGATGTATTATCTCGGCGGTGACGGAAAGGTTTATCGCACCGACACGAACGATTTTGAACAGGATTTTGAGTTTGAAACCGACATAATAACAAGACAGGACAACAACGAGATTTCGGCAAATATCAAGCATATCAAAAAGTTGCAGATGATGACGGATATAGCGGACGGTGCGGAATTTAAAGTATATTTTTTATACGACGATGAAAAGTTTGATGAAAACAAGTCGCACCTTGTATATTCGTCGGGCGGCAAGAGCGGTCGGGTTGCGGTCAGAGTAAAGCCGCGGCAGACGGCGCATTGGGGTATAAAAATGCACGTTTGCGGACACGGATATGTGACGATGTACGGCTTGGAATTGTGGTTTGAGGCAGGCGGTGATTTGTATGTCTGATACAGAAATATCAAAGATGAATTTTAAACAGCTGAGGAATGAGGTTCAGGAGCTCAGAGATGAGCTGGCGCGGTTTAAGCGTGCGTATAACGACACAACTGAAAACCTTGACGACAGCAATCTTTCGGAATACCTAATTAAAGAAAAAGAGGGTATGAAAACCGAGATAGAGGTAAGCGCGGACGGGATAAAGGCTCTTGTTGCAAAAAGTGATGAGCTGGGCAACCGCTGTACCACGATTGAGACAACCGCGGATAAGATACAAACGCAGGTGACAAAGAATCAAGAGAATATCGGTAAATTCGATTCAAAGTTGACGCAGACAGCGGAAGAAATAACGGCAGAGGTTACGGCGGTAAAGGAAGATGTCGGAACATTTAAAACCGCAATAAATCAGCGTGCGGATTCGATAGAGAGCAGTGTTTCGGCGATTGAAACCGATGTCGGAGAGTTTAACTCAAAGATAGAACAGACAAAGGGCAGCATAACAACGGCGGTCAATGCGGCGTATTCAAACCCCGTTGAGGTGAATAATTTTAATAATGTTTCGTCAAAGATTAAAAGCGTTATATATTATGATACAACAACTAACCTTTATTGGCACTATGACGGTGAAAAGTGGGTATCGGGCAGCAATGCGAATTTCGGAACGGTGTTTGAGCAGACGGCGGACGGGTTTAACCTTAAAGGTAATGTCAAGGTAAGCGGTGATTTAATTACATCGGGAACGATAAGCGCAGAGAGAATAGATACAAAGAACCTGTCTTGTACACGTTTGTATTCGCCAATATCGGATGCGTATTATGCAAAAGTTTATTCCAAAACGGGAGATTTCGGATTGTACAGTAAATCCGCCGCGCATTCGGCAGGAGTAAGTGATACTAATTGCGTGTGGGGAATATACAACAATGTTGACGCGGTAAATTTTTATACTTACGGAAAAAATTATCTGGGATATAACAGAAACAGTAAGAAAGTTTTTCCGAAAGGTGAATGGGATTTCGGGTCTTGTACGGTGAGCAATTTAAACGGCGGCGGAAGCGGCGGCATTGCGGTGTTTGGATGAGGTGTGAGATATGGCGTATTGGACGGTAACAAATATCGGAACGAACAGTTTTACGGCGAACATATATAATCTGGAAAACAACTTTACATCGGATAATTACCTCGGGATTTGGTTTTTGAAAAAATATCTCGGGGAAAAGAACGGAACGAGCGTTTTAAACAGCTTTGAGTACGTTCGCGCCGTTATAACGGTATCGTCCAACGGTTCGGTCGGGAGCGGTAAAAATATCTCGGGCGAACCTGCGGTGTTGGGTGACCCATTGACAAGCGGCACGACATACAAACTATATTGTTATGCACAGGTGAGTGACCAAAATAATAATACACCTCTTTATCTGATAAAGAACAGCAGCGGCGGTAATTTTATTGAGTTCACAACGCTTGCGGAACAGCGGACAATGACCGCACCGAATGAGCCGAGTTTGGACAGTAACAGAGTTGAAACGACATCGAATCGACCCGCCGCGCGTATAAAGCTTTCGGGGATGACGGACGAAAATGCGAATTTTATATGGCAGGTCAAAGATACGGTAACCGGTACAACATCCGAGTTTGAATTTGATGATGTGAGCGGCGGCACCGATTCAGAGAGAGCGGTATCGTTTTTAACATATATACCCGAAGCGAAATTTTGTCGGAAGTATGAAATGCGGTTGGGGTCGATTGATAAAAATGACAGCAGTAACCGGGCGTGGAGTGATTGGTCAACGTTCACCACACAGCCGACGAATATATTATTACGTTATCCCGTGTTTGTCGGCAGGTTCTGTAACAGGGCAAGAATTAGGTTTAATGCTCCGTCGGACGAATATTCGTATTATCAAGTAGAGATAGCGGAGAGCGGTACGGGAAACAAAACCATATCAACTATAAACAAGAGTGATGTTACGCAGGGCGCATTATTCGAGTTTAACCTGTCGCGGACGGGAATATATACAATCACCGTATCGGTGGCGTATGTAACGGGAACCAATGCGGTTTTGTATGCGGTTGACGAGAACGGGAACAGGGCAACGAAATCAGCAACGGTCAATTATTTGAGACCCGATTATTTCAGTTGGACGGTAACGCCGCAGACGGGCATTGCAACGGCGAGCGTGCCGAATGATGACTGGAACAGGCTTTGTCAGAACGTCAATGCTGTTGTTGCGGATTTTTTGGGCAGAGGCAGAAGCCCATACACAGAAAACAAAGATGAGATATTTTTGCCGAACGACAGTACATTATACGGCAATTTGGCAGGGAAAAGTATATACTATGTCTTAAACTTTACGGAGTCGCAAAGTAACGTCGGCGCGAAAATCGATGCAGACAAGACACTTTATGCGTGGCGGTATAATGCGGTGAATTATATATTATGCTGTGTGAACAATTCGGACAGCGAAACGGATGTGACGAATGCGGATTATGCGGAGCATTTCGCAGAGGGCAAACCCGTATATGCGAGGTATTTAACGGCACTTAGCGATAAGGTGAATGGGGTTTAAATCAATGCGGAATGCGGAATGCGGAATTAACACCTCATCCGTCACCTGACGGCGACACCTTTCTCGTCTCCCGACTCGGGCAAATCGCAAAACGATTGCCACTGGCAATCTGCGACCCTCAAGGGGAAGGCTTAATTGAAAACAATTAAAATTTATATAAATTTTTGGAGGTATTATTATGAAACTTATTATCGGAAATTATGAACTTGAATGCGGTGAGCCGATTGAACAGATGTCAAAGACGGCGAACGGCAAAAGACGGTGGCTTTTGGTCTTTTCGGTCAAGGCGGCACTCAGCGCAGAGAACGTTGACGCGCTTTTTAGTGCGGAAAATATGCAAACCCTGATTTTCAAGCCCGATGACGCGGACTATGGCTGGGGGCTTAAAGGATATACCGATTTGAACTCGGCGTATATTCGCCGCGGAAGTGACGGAACGGTATCGGTCGAGATTCAGGCGATAAAGACAGAGAGTACACAACAGACGGAAGCGACCGAGAAAACGGACTCCGAAACGGAGCCGGGAACAGAGAAAGAAAAAACGGATGCAGAAACAAATTCCGAAGCAAATACCAAATCGAATACGGACGAAACGGAGAGTGACGGCAATGCGTGAGATGTTTAAAAGGAACGGCGGCGAAGCCTTTTGTTATACATATGAGAGAACATTAAAGCCGAACGAAACCGTTATTGTGAAAATGCCGAGCGTATCGAAGATGCAGCGCAGTGTAAATGACATCGGGTGGATGTGTGACAGCGACCAACTTAAATTATACGGAACATTGTCGGCGCATTATGAGAGCGAAAACGCGATGTGGCAGGAGATTACACCGGGTGACGAGATAAACAAGACGGTATCGGCACTTAAAATTGTCAACGGCGGCGAGATATGCCATATAAACATAAGGGCGATACTTTGTTAATTCGGAGTGCGTAATGCGTAATTCGGAATTACAACCAAACGACGCAAATTATGAGGAAAACAAAATATGAAACAAAATATGTTAGAGAGGTTATTTAAAATGTTAGGTAACATATCGAAAAAGAAAGGTGACAACGGTGATTTTTATACAAAACCCGTTATTGACAAAAAACTTAAAGACACGGAAACCGCAACAAAAGCCTATACGGACAAAGCGGCGGCGGACGCGAAGAATGACCTTTATGCGGAGGTCGGCGAAAAGGTCGGTGCGGTTGAGGAAACGGTCAAGGCAAAACTTGATTCGACAGACACCAAACTTGACACAAAGGTAGATAAGGTAAGCGGTAAGTCGTTGATTGATAGTGGCGTGGCGGATAATTTGGAGTATGATACTGACAAGGAAGAAATTTTGATTAAGGTGAGTGAACCCTCACAAGGATTGAGGGTGAAAAGTACGGCCTTTTCTGAATCAACTAAAATTGAATCAGGGAGCATTAAAATCGAAAGCGACGCATCGGGTTTGGGGAACTCTTTAACGCTTATTCCTTTTGGTGGAATAATGATAAACACAAATAACGAAAATGCGGACGTGCGTCTTGTAAAGACGGGCGAAACCCACAGGCTGTCACAAAAAGCCGATAAAACAGATTTAGCAAAAAAAGCCGATAAAACGGATTTAGCCAACAAGGTTGATAAAGTTAACGGCAAAACGTTGATTGATAAGACTGTGGCAGATTTTTTATCTGATTATGGCGGTGCATTACAAGTTAAATGTGGAATCTTTGCAGATGGGGCAATCGAATCATATAGTGAGATTATTGCACGTGGTGACATTACAGCAAAAGATGGTCACGATGTTATTGCTTATGTGCAAAAAGAAGCGGGAGGTTCGGTTGTGGTACACAAACTGTCCGAAAAGATAGGTTCAGGAACCACTGTGATAGGTTCTACCGATAAAATACGTTTAGAAAGTGCAGATAATGTTGGTCCCAGTGGGATTGAAATTAATCCTCATTTTAGTAATGATATTGGTAAAGCCTTCATAAAAGTGGGAGTTTCTCCAACTTCGCCGTCCAAAACTGTTGTGGGAACCGGTTCTATAACCGGTTCAGATATGGAAAAATCTTTTTCTATATCGGGAAATGATATTGTTTGTTCCCCAAACTCAAAAGCAACTCACAGGCTTTCTCAGAAGGTTGATAAGGTTGAGGGAAAGAGCCTAATTGACGAACAGGCGGCAGAGCTTATGAGTGGAGACCCACAGACACTCCGTGTGCATGGTAACATACTAACGTCCGAAGGAGAAGTTACTGTTATGGCATCGCCAACATACGGTGGTGGTGAACCGATTGAACACAAGCTCACCGAAAAAGCAAATATGAGCAATTCGTCAGGCGGATTTGCGGCAGGCGAGGGGGCTTATGCGTATGGCACAAAGGAAGTTGCAAGTGGGGAAATCGGGCTTCTCGGAATGACAGATTTAAACGCGATTCAGCTTGGCACCGGTACAAACGGTCAAGAATTTTCGGTGCAAGTATATGACTATGTATTGGTTGTCAGCGGCGAGGAGCGCGGTAAAAAATCGGCTACGGACGGCAAGAAATACATCAAAGATGTGGGTAAACTGTCCGACCTCACAACAACCGATAAATCCTCGATTGTTGCGGCGATAAATGAGGTGAAATCAAGCGGCGGCGGTGATGTATTGGACAATCTCACATACGACAGTACAAACGATATAATAAATTCGAGCGCAAACCTTTTACTTGAAAACAGTGCTTCGGTTGCGGCGTATAACGGAACGTTCAGAGGTGATATAAAAATCGGACAGCTCGGCGCGAACAAGTGGGCATACACGATAAGCCCGATAACTGGATTCTCGACCTCTGTGGACGTAACCTGTACATCGGGGAATAAAGTACACAGCCTTGCAAACAAAGCGGATAAGACCGATGTCCTCACAAAGACGAACACGGCGGCATTCACCCCAACAGGCGATTATCAGCCGGCAACAAAGAAATATGTCGATGACGCAATCGCCGCATTGAAAGCGGAGCTTGGACTTGAATAACATAAGGAGTAAGCGATATGAAGATAAACATACCAATAAAATTGGACGTACAGTCAAACAGCCCCGTGCGGCAATACCTGACGGCAAGGCAGGGCGACGGCGGCTTGTATCGTCTCGGAATAACCTTGCAAAGCGGCGGTCTTGCGCTGTGTATACCAAAGACGGCAACGGCGGTATTGAACTGCGCCAAACCCGACGGCACATACACCGAAACATCGGGGAATATATGCGAGGACGGAACAGCAGAGTTTGTTGTTTCGCCGCAAACGCTGACGGCGGTCGGAATTTGTATTTGTGAGGTACAAATCATCACGCAAGACGGACAGATAACAAGCGGAATATTTGAGATAAAAGTCACCCCGACCGTAATATCCGACGATGTGATAAAATCCACGTCCGAATACGGAGTGTTAAAGCAGATTATAGACGCGCTGAAAGGCGCAAACAACACATCGGATATTCCGAATGCACATTTAGAGGGCTTTGGCAATCGCGCGATTTGCAAGCTCGACAGCCGTATCAAATACGTGTCGGGAAAGGGTTTTTATTCGACCGTATATGATGAGAATTTAATCGGCGAGCATATCAATGTATTCTTAGGAGATGAATTTACCGAGAACGGATACAAAGGCAAATATCGGGCGTTTATCACCGAGCTTGCAAAGACAGCCGATGAGAACGGATACAAGATATATGACACGGGCGAGATAACCACGGCGGTCGGAATAATGACGGCAGCAGGGTATATCCCGAAAGGGTTCTACGGTTCGCTTATCATAAACGGCGGCGTTGACGGCGCTGTCGATGTCGAAGTGCCGCCCGAGTTCTCGGCACATTGCGGCGGAGTTGGTTCGATTTGCGGACTGAACGGATTCACAAGCGGTGTAGGCTGTGAATCAACAGGGTTTTGCAGCAGGGCAAGCGGATATTTCTCGACCGCAAAAGGTGAAAGAGCTGTTTCGGACGGTTACAGATGCCTTGCGGACGGCAACGAGAGCCACGCAGTGAACCTTAGGACAAAGGCGAAAGGTTACAGCTCGTTTGCAAGCGGCGGTGATACCGAAGCCAACGCCGACTATTCGGCAACGCAAGGCTTTCACACAGTTGCGAACAGTATGTACCAGTCGGTGCGCGGCTTGTACAACGAGATTGACAGCGGCGGCAAGTACCTTGATATTGTCGGGTGCGGCACATCGGAGTATAGGCGCAAGAACGCATACGCTCTCGATAAACAAGGTAACGGATATTTCGGCGGCAAGGTTTATTCGGGCGGCAAAGAATGTCTGACAGTAGACACAATTAACGCATATATCGGACGCTTTGCAATGACAACGCTCGTTGCGGGCGTATCGGGCAGTTTAAAGATTGAATTGGATTATCCGATAGATTATCACGGCTGGCGGCTGTTCTCGAACGGTACAGAGCTTACGGACAGGCTTATCGGCGCAAACGAAACGTTTGTTACCGCGCCCGTGATTATGGACGGAGCATTAACGGTCGTATTTTACAACGGTGAAGATGAGATACTCCGTGCCGAGACCGAACCGTGCGGAAAGACAAACGAGATACGATATGGGAAGTTAAAAATAAAATAATTTTGCCCGACCCCGTTGCGCAAGCCGCGCCCTTGCGCCATTCATTCCCCCGTTGGGGGAACGAATAAAGGGGCGTTGCCCCTTTAAAACCCCATTATGAAAA
>ERZ1034701.514-NODE-514-length-15029-cov-33.261186_pt1 | contig 15029 bp, 36 predicted proteins | sample MGYA00520651_ERZ1034701 | MGnify/ENA primary metagenome ERZ1034701 (study PRJEB33766, sample SAMN09781713) | gut metagenome | biome: gut microbiome | host: Homo sapiens | place: Madagascar | study: EMG produced TPA metagenomics assembly of the PRJNA485056 data...
TGATTTTTCATTCCATCTCTCAAAAAGACATTTTCATTTCATTTCTTAAAAAGATATTTTCATTTCATTTTTGCACAAAAAATTTTTTTGAAAAAAGGGGTTGACAAATCCTTTTGTCTGTGCTATAATAAAATGGGGAAGAACCCGGGGAGAATAACCATTTAACCTACCTAACCAGTAGGTTTATAGGTATTTGTGTAAATTGACGAAAGCTTTTTACTTTCGTCAAAATGACGAAATTAAATTTCTTAAAAAACTTGCTTTATTCCGCAAACTCGGCGTTTTTATAACTTTACGCATCAACTTAAACGTTTACGCAACCAAAAAGCAATCAAAATCGCAACTTTTTTAGTAAAATCTTCTACTTGCTTTTTTATTAAAAATAGTTTATAATATAATTACAAAATAAAGGAAAGGAATTGATAAAATGAGCTTTTGGAAATACATCCGGCGTAAAATTTGCCGCGTCATCTATTACGCGGATTATAAACCCGCAAATGGTAAAGACTGGAAGAAAATCTTTCTTGATGGTGCAAGCGGTGTTGCTATTGTGGTAGCTCTAATGATGTGGGCAGCGTTCCTGCTCTTGCATTTCTAAAAAAAAAAAATAAATTAGGGCTTGACAAAATTCCAATTCCGTGCTATAATTAAGATACAAAAAGGGAAAGGAAAATCCCAAACACCAGAAAGGCAATTATTATGAAAGCTATCATCAGCATCGATGAAATCGACACCAGCATCACCAGTATGAAAACCGCAATGGCCGGATTAAAAGATATGTTCGGCATTGACCTTGAAAAAGTCAAAGAAGTTCCCGAAAATGACGCAAGCCTTGAATATAAAGGCTATACCGCTGAAAACCTGCGTGGGCTGATTGATTACATCAGCGACTTGCACAAAGCTCTTGATTTCGTAGAAGAACGCATTGATAATGCCCGCTACGATATGGAACACGCAATCGAAGAATAAAAACCAACGGGGGCGGAAACGCCCCCACTCCCAAAGAAAGGTAAATGAAAATTTCCCCTTGACAAATCCAAAGCTATGTGGTACAATAAAGGAAAGAGGTACAAAACCTATGAAAAACGTAAACACCTTGACCATTGATGAAATTGAGAATGAGCTGAACATTCTTGAACACGCGGAACGCCTACAAAAGCGTGAGCAAGTTCGATTTAATGAACTAAATAATGAGCTTGTGCGGCGGTATGAATCTCAACCCCACCAGGCCGCAAAAGAAAAAGAATGGGCTATGTATGCCGTATTCCCCGACAAAAAGCCCTATTTTGAATTCCTGGTTGACTATGTCACAGAGGCTCAGGCAAAAGAATATGCAAAAGCTCACGGCATTAAAAACTATGAATTGAGAGAGTTCTAATTAAAATAAAGGGGCTTAAAAACCCCTTTATAATTTAATCCTTTTAGATAGTCAAGTGATTATCTATGGCAATCAAAAGACTGTTCGTCAAATTGCACAAGTCACTTTTTAGAACTTCTTTAAACTGTGCAATTTGCCCGGCCTTTTCCGGGCACATCTTGCGGAAAAGGCCGGTATTTCTAGCAGTAGGCACTTTGCACAAAAATCTAACTCGATCCTTGTGTATATAGCACATATAAAAAAATCCCGATATGCTCAACTGATTTTTGTGCAACTTGACGAAATAAAAATGCTTGACAATCGCAAGTTATGTGATATAATATTATTGTTCCAAAAAGAACAGAATATAAAGGGCTTGCCCCAAAGGAGAAAAACTATTATGGATGCTAAAACTATTCTCGAAGCCGCCAACCTCTATATGGAAAGCTGTCTTGAATCAAGTCAAAGAACTGCCGCCAACTGCCAAGCTTTGAACAAAGAAACTGCTTTAAATATCATCCAAAACTGTAAATCTGCCGCTACTGGCGTTTACTCTTTTGCCCACAGTCTCATTTATCGAGGCGGAAATGAAGAAGACACAATGCCTATCTTGAATGAGCTTGAAACTCTCTACTGCGACACCTACAAGCAAGCTTTTGATAAGCTGTTCCAGGAGGTAAAAGCAAAATGAATGTTCTTGTTGAGCTTGTAAATATTCTAAAAAGTGACTTGCGATACTGTGAAAGATGTTCTAATCTAACCGCAGAAAAAATCAATTATTGGTATTCTCAAAGCTGGGGAATGATTAGAGCCACTGTCTTCCTTCTAAATACTGTGAACCGTGATAAAGCCGCTCACTATTTGCTAAACTATTGCCGTAGAAATATTTGGCCGAAATACGATAAACTACTTGACAAAGCCAAAAAGGTATGATATAATAGGGCTATCCAAAAAAGGATAGCCCAGCTAAAAAGAAAGGATTGATAATTATGATTAGGATGAACTCGGTATCTCGCCACGCAAGTGAGGAGCGTATCAACAGATTAACTAAACTCATTGAAGTGTTGGGATTGGATGATGAAGGTTTTGTTCTGGAAACCCGTAACGACCTTGCCCACAACAATGGCACTACTTCTTGTTTAACCTCTACTGGCATTATCATTATCAAGAACACTAAAAACGGAAACCTTGTCACTGGATATATGGCAACCGAAAAACAGGTTGTTGGAATGTATAGGTCTGCGGGGTATAACAAAGTTCCTAATAAGGTGATGAGAACCGTGCGGCGGAACAACAAAAAATATGCGTTTTTACTTGATATTAAGGATTGATTGAAAGAGGGAGCTTAATATGAAAAAATTTAATGAAATGACTGATGAAGAATTTAATGCTTTAGCTGCCGAAGTTGAGAAAGAAAAAACAAGACGTATAGAGCTAATAGAAAGAATTTATAATAATAAAATGAAAGCTCTTTCTAAAATTGAAGATGCTTTTAATGATTATTTTTATGAATTTAATGAATGGCCTTTAGCAAAAGTATGTGACAATATATCCCCAGTTCCAACAAGCGCAGCTGCTTCTATTAGAAATAAAACTTGTCCAAATTCTCCATATCTAATTATTCGATATCAATAAATCTTTAAGAAGGTTAAGGTAGAATTAAACCCTCTACCTTCCTTCCCAAAAGACAAAGAAAAAAGTTGAAAAAAGAAAAGAAAAAGTATCTTTACTCAACTTTCAAGAATATTATACCACAAAAATTTTTTAAAGTCAAATCGAATTTTGCAATGAAAAAATTTTTAGTTTCATTTTACTTTTTCGTTTCATTTTTGATACAATTGCTTTATAAGGGGGTTATAGTATGGAAAAAGATTTTTCAAAAGAGTTCTTGAAAAAGAATGATGAAGAACTTGCGGACTATTTAGCTTTCCGCCGTCGTGGAAGCCGCTTGGAGAATAAGAAAGCCTACAACCGCAAGAAAACCAAAGATAAAGACCGCAAAGAAAAAGAGTAAAATTTTCATTTGATTTTCTTATTTCCCCTCTTGACAAAATTAAAAAAATATGATATAATATTTTTACAAAATCAAGAAAGGAATTGATAAGCAATGGAAAAAGGAACAAAGGAGTGGCTTCAAGCTTTAACTACTAATGACTTCAAGAAATTGCAAGAAATGATTGCAAATGAACAGGCACAAAGAGTTAAAACGGAAACCACTGAAAAACAGAAAACGCTGTATGCAATTGAACAAATGTTTGATACATATTTCCGCAAGTTTGGGTGCTACCCTACTATTCAGTTTGAGGCTTCAAGCTATGAGCGGATTGAGGGTATCAAGGCACAACTTATTACAGACTATGATGCAAATGAAGTTTATTTACTTATGAAGGAAGATTAAAAATGCTTAGTGAATTGGATATTTTAATTACTTTGTTGAAAACTGACATTGGGCTTGATGGCACTTGGAAAGTTAATGATGAACATCAAGTTCTGTTTTTCAACAGACATAAAGAACTTGTTGGAATGGCATTTTATGAAAAAGATAGTCTTGGCTATGAAAAGGGACTAATCGAAGTTATTGGGCCAGCTTTCTCTTTTGGTTGGGCAAAAGCTGAGGCAGTTTATAGCTACTGGGTTAATTATATTATGAGGGAAGATTAAAAATGACTGTTGGTGCTATTATTCTTTTAGTGATGCTAACAATTTTTGGCGGTTTTGCTGTTGTCTCAGCTTTTATGACGCTTGATTCAAAATGCGGAATTATTGCATTGCTTGTGACTATCCTTGTTTTGCTGTCTTGCTTTTTTGGATTTAGGTGGTATTATAGCTCTACTGCTTCTGGAATGCGGGCTGTTAAAGACCAACAGAGCAATTTGAATAATGGTCTAAATCGTGAGATTACAATCACCGCCGAAGATGGTAGGGAAATTTACCATTATAAGGGCAAGTGCGATATTGAGACGCAAGACCGGTATATTCTCTTTGAGGGCGAAGATGGTCTCCGCCGCACAATCTATTGGGGCATTACTGATACTATTATTATTGAGGAGCTGAATTAAAATGGAAAGATATGTTATTGATAATGTCGAGTACGACACTTATGATGATGCCTGGGAAGTTGCCGAGGATGATTTCTGGAATAATGATGACTTTGAAAGCTTCTGGCGAGATGAAGTTGATGGGCGTGAAGTTCTTGAAGAACTTGCACAGTTGAAAAGTCCTCTTTATTTTGACCTGCTTGATGCTATGTGCGACCGCATTGGCGAGAGCATCACAGAAGTTGAAGAAGAAGAAGAAAATTAAAATTTTCTCTTGACTTTTCTTAAAGGATATGATATGATAGGACTATCAAGAGATAGTCCTATCTCCAAAAGAAAGGGTTGATATTATGTATAATTATCATTACAAAGTTGCAAGCGTTTACGCTGGAAGTGAGGATGCAGAGGTTTATCTTACCAATGATATTGACTTGGCTCTTGCACATTTCAAAAGAATGAAAGCTTCTCAAACCTATTTGCTTGACCAAACCACAGGTGCTATTCTTCTCTTGAAGGAGTATTCAATTGTGGTTTGGATTGACAATGATGTAAAGGAGATTTATGAAAATGAATAAAGTTTATTTAGCTTCCCCTCTCTTTACAGAATATGAGCGTGAACTGGTGCGTAAGGTTGCCGAAGTCCTACGAGCAGATAATAACGAGGTTTATGTTCCTATGGAACACACCATCAAAAATGCTTGGCGTATGAGCAATGTCGATTGGGGCAAAGCCGTTTTTGAGGAAGATGTAAAAGCTATTCGAGAATGTGACCAGGTTGTTTGTATTTACTATGGGCTTTACAGTGATAGCGGTACAGCTTGGGAATGCGGCTTTGCTTATGGTATCGGTAAGCCTGTTATTCTCTATGATGCCGCCGGAGATGAAGTGAGCCTTATGGTGGTAAATGGGGCAGCAGTTAAACCGCAAAGTATTATGAAAAAGAGCCAAACTTAAAGGGAGAGAATTGCTATGAATTTTGAATATACTAATTACACCTATGTAAGTGAAGACGATTTGAACGAAATGGTCAAGCTTGTAAAAGATGGCTATAATGTTAAAAATGCCATTTTGGAAGTTGCCAATTGCTGGGATGATGATGCCTATTATTCATTAGATTTGATTATTGATAAGCTTATTGAAGAAGTGTTAAAGAGGGCATCAAAATAAAAAGGAGAAATAAAAATGAAGATTGTTTCTGTTACAGATGAAAAGATTTTGTTTGATAATGGTAACAGCATCACATTTGACCACGAACCCGATTGCTGTGAATATAATTATGCAGACTTTAAACAGCTAGATGATATTGCTAGAACAACTGATTTTGACCCTAACCTTGATTTTATCCCCAATGGTGATACGGGATTTTTGTTCGGCAATGTTCCAAACAAAATGTTTTTCGTTCCTTGTTATAGTTGCCAAAATGGATATTATACAAATTGCTTGGATATTTATTATAATCGTAATGTTTTGAATATGGAGTGTCAAATGGTTCTATAAAAGGTTGCCCGGCCAAAAACGGGCATTTTTGGCCGGAGTTTTATTATACCCCCTCTTTCAACCTTTTGTCAATTCACAGATTGCACAAATGTAGCTCTTATATTTTTCCTAAAATTGTGACATTTGCCAATAGACAAAAATAAAAAAATATGCTATACTATTCTTACAAAAAGCAAAGGAGCTAACAGCTATGAGAGATATTCCTAAGTGCCCTAATTGTGGAAGCACTGCTCAGGTTCGTCTTGTTGATAAGTATGAACTTCTTAATAGTACCAATACTTATTTTTTCCAGAGAGAAGAGTATAAATGCGGCTGTGGTTGCGTTTTTTCACTGATAATGTCTGGCAATGTTAAAATGGAGGTATTAAAATGATGAAATGTTACTATTTTAAAATAACTCTTTTGCGTAAAGGAAAAGTTATTATTTGCGACAATTCAAATAAGGCTTTCACAGATAAACCCCTCGAGAAGAAAGAAATTCTTTTGACCTGGGATAATATAGATGAATACTACAAAAAGTATGGCTTTATTTTTGGCTGGGGCTTAGCTCAGTCCGCAAGGGTAAAGTAACCTGGATACCTGAAGATTGGAACTACCCTACTAAGATTAAAGAGTGGAAAGAGCCTAACCTTAATTTGATTTTGCGGCTTGAACCTATTGATATTAGCGATACTGTAAGCATTAAAGATGTGGTTAAAATTCACGATGTCGCAGGGGCTTTAAGATTTCTTCGTGAAAGATGGGATTTTGGGCTTGACAAAATTATAGAAATGTGATATTATATAGATGTTCCAAAAGAGGAATAAAGGAATTGATAAAATATGTATGATTTCAATCAGGATGCCCACTACTTTGTCCAACTTGGTTCTCGTACTGATTATGGTTTTATTTCTATAGTAAATGTTGAAGATACTCATTGGGTAGAATGTAAATTAGAGCCTTATGAGTTTGATGGCTTTAAATATAAGCTATATGTTACTCCTGTTGACCCTAATTTGCGTGGCGTAGAACGTCATCGTTGTTATTATGCCAGCGATTTTGAATCCCTAGTGAAATCAGGGTGTATCATTGAAAAAACTTCGCAATCTCAACATATTGAAAAAATAGAATGGATTGAACCTCTTTGTGGTGCCGCTTATATTCACGGATTTACTGAAATTGTAGTTGATTGAAAGGAATTGATAAATATGACTGAAATCCATCATTATGTGTGTGGCTATTGTGGTAAAATTTTCGATGATAAAGATGATTGCCACGCCCACGAGATTGAGGAAAGAATGGGCAACCTTGTAGATGAAATTGCCCTGTATGATGAACTTTATCAGCCTATTGCCTTTAAGGATTTGATTTCTCATAAAGTTAGGTTTGATGATATTTATTATGTAAGCATCCAGAATAAGGAAGCCGGAGAAGCCTTGAATGACTTCATTGAGAATGAATTGGGCTATTCATTTTACGGAGAAACTGGAATGCCCACATCTTACCCTTGCGTGCTGGGTTATTGGCAGGGAGATTGCTGGCAAAACCTCACAGAAATGCGTGACCGCATTGAAGCAGTTTTTAACCACGTTGAGTAAAAATTAAAAGGGGGAATTTTCCCCCTTGACAAGCTCAAAGAAGTATGTTATAATAAAGGAGCAAAAAGAAAAGGAGCTGTTAAAAATGGAAGCTATTAACTTTGTTAGAACTTTTCGTAAAATGTGTAATTCTTATCCGTCAGTCGATTGTCAAAATCAGTATGGAGAAAATTGCCCCTTGAAATCTCTTGATTGCAATTTTATTGACGCTCCCATAGAGTCAATAGAAACTATCATTTCTAAAGTGGAAAACTGGGGCAAAGTGCATCCCACTCGCACTAGGAGTTCAAACCTTAAAAAAGTCTTTCCTAATGTAGTATGTTTAGACGATGGGGTGCCAGATATTTGCCCCACCCCTTTTGATTGTGGAGTATGCCCCGGCAAGCAAACGACTAATTGTACAGAATGTAAAAAGAAGTTCTGGAACACTGAAATTCAGGAAGATTAAAAGATAATAGTCAAGAGGGATAAGACCCGTAGGCTAGGCCGAATACGCAAGCTGAAAAAGAAAACTAAATTTCCTCTTGACAAACTTCCTAATCTATGATATAATAAAGACACTCCAAAAGGAAAAGGATTGATAAAAATGAAAGAACAGATTTTGGAAGCTTTGCGTGAATATCCCTCTGGATTGAGGAAAAGAGAAATTGCTTCCTATACCAATATTTGGGTGGGGCATCTAGTTCAACCTATTGCTGAATTGGAAAAGGAAGGAAAAATTGAATGTCATACTCATAGAGATATGGCTAATTTTGAATGGTATGATATTTATACCATTAAGGAGGCATAACAATGACTGATTTACAATTTTTCCTCGCTCTATGGGAACGAATGGGAACTGAATACCGTAAAGTAGATGAAAATAACGCTTTTGTCATTTATGCGGTTGATATTGAAGATGACTACTATGACGTAAACAATATAATATATCAATTTGAAATTACTACTGGACGGCTTGCCTGCGAACCGTATTTGAATAATGACCCATCTAAAATTAAGGAAGTCTTGGCAAATATGGATACCAATGAACAGCTACAGTATATAAAAAATTTAATTGACAATGTGCTAGATAAAATTTAAAAGCTGGGGAGAAAAATTCTCCCCTCTTTTTTGTGCATTTTGCACTAAAATTACCAGCTGGCCAAAAACGAATGCTTTTGGCCAGAATTTCTATTATACCATCCCCCAGCAGTTTTGTCAATAGGCAAATTGCACAAAAATTTTGCTCCCCCATTTCCCGAAAATCCTTTTGTGCAATTTGACGAAAGCTCCCACGCAGCAGACCCTCGCTCACTTTTGCCCAAAAGTCAAGTGAAAACTTCACCAAATTTTACGCCCACATTTTATGCAATATTCCAACTTGTAATTTCTAAAAATCTTTGATATAATACAGGTGTTCCAAATGAAGGAGCAACCCAAAAAGCCACTTAAAAAAAGTTCTTGACAAGCGAAACCAGATGTGCTATAATAAGGGTGTTCCAAGAGAGAGGAACGAAACATTATTGACAAGGACAGTCGTTAAAACCAGGAAGGAATTGATACTATGGCTATCACTATTAAGAAGGAAAAGGCTATGACTAAGGCTCAGGCGTTTGCCGCTCTCATTGAAATGGTGCAGGGTGCGGATGTTGAGAAGGGTGACGAGATTGTTACCATTCTCCAGAAGGAAATTGACGCTATGGAGCGAAAGAATGAGAGAGCCAAGGAAAAGGCTCAGGAAAAGAGAGAGCCTATCCGCAAGGCAATTGACGAAATCGTTGCCCAGATGGAGGAAGATGTCAACTATACCCTGGAAGATTTGTGCGGTTTTGTTAATGTTGAGGGCTTGACCCCGATGAAGCTCCGTCCCCTGTTGAAGCCGTGGGTAGATAGCGGTACTCTGCTGAACCTGAAAGCTCAGGGCAAGTCCACTTTTGTGAAGCCGTCCGCCGATACCAAGGCAGAGATGGAAGAAGCAGAAGAATAAGCCCCCTAGGGAGGGGGAACATCCCCCTCCCCATCCGTGGAGGTAGCTGAATGAAAAAGCAACGAGATGAAGCCCAGATTGAACGGATGCGAAAAATGGGCTATACTGATGAAGAAATTGAAGAAATGCTTGCAGACGATGAAGCAATCGACCGCACATCCAATAGCAAGTATGAAAAAGCGTTTGATTGGGAACTTGATGCCAAGGAGCACAAGAAAGCCGTTAAAAACGCTAATGTGGAGCAACGCAAGCCGGGGGCGGGCAGACCCAAGGAACGCAAGCCAAACCCCGATAAAAGAGAAATCATTGAAATGATTTATCAAACGTTGTTCGATGCTGGATTTGAAAACGTAGTTGTAAAGAACCCTGAAAGATTTATCACTTTTGATAATGAGGGGGACAACTATGAAATTATGTTGACGTGTCACCGCACGAAAGATAAGGAGAAAAAGCCAAAGAAAGCCTAGGGGGGGGCTTTTGCCCCCCTAGACCGATGGGGAAACGATGGTATACCCCATTGAATAAATTAAAAGGAATTTGTGAGAATGAAAAGACGCTATGATGGTAGAAGAAAGTATTATTTGATTTTGGATTGTGAAACGGCTACCTTGCCAGTAGCTGCGAACTATCCAGAAGAAGAAAAGAAAAGCATTTCCATTGCAAAGCCCCTGATTTATGATTTGGGCTGGACGGTAGTAGATGCCAACGGCAACATTTACGCACGCAAAAACTACCTAATTGCCGAGACTTTCAGCAATCCGGTGATTTTTGACACTGCATACTACCGGGACAAACGTCCGGGCTATATTGAAAAAATTTCGATGGGCGAAATTTCCGTAGTATTGTGGGAGCAAGCTATTGAAGATTTGTTGCTGGATATGGCCGAGATTGAAGCCGTAGGGGCATACAATGCTATGTTTGATTTCAAAAAGGCAATCCCGTTTACTGATTTGTATTTGAGCAAGGTATACAGCCCTGATTTTCAGGAGTGGCTGGACTATCAAAACAAAATCGTAGACAACATTGCCAAGGGGCATCCCAGCTCAAACGAAAAAGAATTTGAGGCAGAAGTCTTTCGTTTCCGGGGTCAAGTGTTTAAGCTGTTTGACGTGTGGGGTCTATCCTGCCGACACCTGTTAAACAATGATGACTATAAGCGAATGTGCATTGATAATGAATGGAATACCGCCAGCGGTAAATATTTCAAAACTTCTGCCGAAGTTGCTTATAGATTTTGTATGGGGCAACAGGATTTTGAGGAAGCCCATACCGCCCTGGACGATGCCATTATTGAAAGCGTTCTCTTTGGAATGATTGCCAAAAAGACAAAAAAGAGTTTTGAAATGGGAATTATCTATTTCCCGTTCAAAGAATTGGGGCTTGTAGAGGATTTTCGATAAGTTAAGGGGGAAAAATTTCCCCCTAGCTTAAAAGAAAGTTCTTGACAAACAAAGCAACACGTGATATAATGAATATGTTCCAAGAGAGAGGAACAAAATAATAAAAGAAAAGGATTGGTAAAATTATGGAAAAGATTACTATTTGTTTTGATGATGCAAAGGAACTGAGCAAGAACGCCAAGGCACTGCGGGAGCAGGCTTACAAGGTATTGCAGATGGCTCGGCAGGCCGAGATGGAAGAAAATGAAAAGATTATCCAGTACACCCTGGACAGTACCAATCTCAAGAACCCGCTTTCGGCATCTGCCTTGCTCAATGGGATTGAGGGCATCAGTTCGCAGAAGTTGGTTGGCCGTCTTTGTAATGACAGCAGAGTAAAGCACCAGCGGGCTAGAACTCGCCGCAAGTTTATTGAGGTTGGCGAAGATGGCAAGCCCGTTGAAGGTGGTGCGGTTATGTACGCCACCCAGACACACAATGTTTATTGGGGCAAGTAAGATTAAGGGGGCTTAAAGCCCCCTATCCCCCGCTTAAAGAGAGGTTTCCGCAAGTAGGTATGAAGTCCAGGGAATTGAAATTAAAAAGTAAAGGAGTTTTATAAAATGATTGTGCGTGTAAATTATTGGGTTGAGCAGGAAGTTGAAATTGCCGATAAGTTCAACAAAGATGTTAGTGAGATGGAGCCGGATGAATATTATAATTATATTGAAGCTTTGATGGACGAAGTAGAAAGCAAGCTTCCTGGTGATGTAAATATTTCTTGTATTATCGATGATGAAAATGACAGTGTAATTTTTGAGGATTGAGAAAAGAAAAGAATAGCGTTGTTCTTGAAAAAGAACAACGCTAAACCAAAAGAAAAAGGTGGTAAATAATGAAAATTTTAATTGTTTTTGTAATTCTTTCCATTTTGAACGTAATATTTTCTACCATTAAAAGTATTACAACCATTAAAAGTTCCCCTATGTGTGCAAGTTTTATTTCTGCCCTTTATTATGGTTATTACAATATTGTTTTAATCTATACTGTTGCAGATTTCCCTTTGTGGCAAAAGGTTTTAACCACTTTTATTTGTAATGTGGTGGGCGTTTATATTGTAAAGTGGACAGAAAAGAAAATGCGTAAAGATAGAATGTGGGAAATTCGAGGAACTACCAAAGATGAAGAAGATAATGAAAAGTGTGCCCAGCTTTTGAAGGATGCTGGAATTTCTTATAATTATATTGACGTTCCCAACTATCGAATTTTTAATTGCTATTCTGCGACACAAAAAGAAAGCCGCACAATTCGAGCAATTTTTACTCATTGTAATGCAAAGTATTTTGCGATTGAAGGCAAAGACCTTTAAGAAAGAGTGGTATGAAATGTGGGCTTTTGATAAATATAGCCGTGAAGATGGATTAAGTGATATTGCTTGCTTTTGCGACACAAAAGAGGAAGCAGAAAAATATTTTAGAAGATTTGCAAGAAATGAGCTTTTGAAAGATGAAAAGGTCAAAGGAATTTCTCCTAAAAATTATGGATATGATACGTGGGATGAAGTTATTGAAACTTCTTTAAAGCAAGGTGAATTGAAAGGAACTGTTTCTGTCATAAAGATTTTTCAAACGATGATTGACAGGAGTTGATATAAAATGTATTGTGAGCAAGTAGCATTTTTTGATAAAGAAAATAATGAGTACTACGGCATTAGAGTTTTTCTTAATGAACCAGACAACTGGTATATTATTTGCGGGTGCTGTGGTGCGATTTTTTCACCCAAAGATGTACACGGGGTTGAAACTTTGGGAGATTGGGTTGACTTCCAAGAGTACATTAAATAAGAGGGGTAATCACCCCTCTTTTTTGTGCAAATTGCCATATTGACCTTTTGAGCCAAGTGTGATATAATAAAAGGTTGGCCCTGCCGATGTGCCCAGCATCGGCAGGATTTTAAAACAATAGGCACTTTCAACAATTTTTAAAGCAAAAATTTATGCAATGTGCTGACTTGACATTTCCTAAAACTATGCTATAATAAAGATACAAAAACAAAGGAGCTAAAAGCCAATGGAAATTAGAAAAGCAACTCCCGCAGATGTAAAGGTATTGACCCGCAAGTTGCAGAACAAACACATTGAGTACAATACCGTAGAGATGATGAAAAAGATGTGAAAGAAAACTTTTTGTGGGTGTTGATTGATAATAATGCCATTGTTGCTTCTTGTGCGGTTGTTCCTACTGAATTTGATTGGTTAGGTGTAAAAAGACTTGTTGTCTATAATAAAAAGAATTGCGGCAAAGGCTACGCTAGGGAGCTTCTTAAAGCGGTTACTGCAACGCCGCAAATCTACTGTATTACTCCTTGGGATGATAATGAGCCAATGAAGCATTTGGCTGAAAAAGTTGGATTTTCTTTTAAATATAAATTTAATGGAAAATGGTGCTGTTACTTAAAAAATACTTGACAAATTCCAAAAGGTATGATATAATACAAATACTCCAAAAGGAGAAAGGAAGGAATTGATAAATATGACACTTACTGTTTATGTGCGTGGGTCTTATGGTAGAATTGATGTTGTCACGGCCAAAGAACGAGAAAGAATTATCAATGAAAATGCCGAAGATAGATTTCAGGATGAAGCAGAAAGAAATGATTGGATAAACGATAATTACGCCGCTACTGATTTTCTTAACTGTGAAAGCACTGAAAAGCTCACTGAGAAAATTCTTGATGATTGGCGTGATGAGTGTTATGAGTGGGCGGCAAGTGATTTTGATGGGGAATGGGATGAAACTTCCATCGAAGTAGATAAAGAAGAATTAGAGGAGAGTGCAAACTATGAAAATTAACAAAAAGTCTACTACTCGTTTTAAAGATATTCCTGCGGGAGCTGTTTTTCGAGATACAGAAGGAACTATTTATATGAAGCTTGATACTTGTTACAAGCACGCTTCTATCATTCTATACAATACTGTTATTCTTGAAAATGGAAGTCTTACTTATATTGATGACCAGGAAGAAGATGTTGAAGTTCTGGAAGATGCGGTTTTGACTTATTAAGGAGAAATAGATATGAATATTAAGGGGGGTTTATGCTCCCCTTATCTTTTTTGCCTCGTCGATAGTGGGCACATCGACGAGAATTTCGTTTTTTCAAGGGTTTAGAGAATTTTTAATAAAAAGTTTACATTTGCTGGCTTCACGCAGATTTCCCTAAAAGCTCTGCTCAGTTGCGGACGCTCTGAGCAGATTTCCCACTAAACCCCTTATATGGCAACTTTTTGCTCAATCCAGTGGCTCACTAATTCTCTCTCAATTCTCCCGAAAACCTCTTATATGCGTCAAAATTTTTTAATCTAGCAAATTATTTCCCACAACAAAAAATTCCAATCCCAATCTCTCTTCCTCTTAAACCTTCGTTGCCGCGTTTTTTCTTTCTCTTGGTTTCTCTCTCTTGCTCTCAAAATAGCTGTTTGCAATGCACATTAAATACAATTTTACCTCTTACGAATAAGACTTCACCTGACTACTTTTTTATCTCACGAAACGCGAGCAAGAGCTATCGAGGCAGGATTTGCCGATTTTTTTCTCAACCTACGAATAAGACTTCGCCCAAGAGCAAATGTAGCACAAATAGGTAGCTTAGCTCCTAAAATTCGCAGCACCCAGCCCAAGAGAGAAAGAAAAAGAGAGGAATTTACGAAGTATTTGACTTAATTTTAAATTTTTTATATAATATAAGGGGTATTTGAGGCTGCTATGCTTGATTTTATTAAAAATTTATGGTAAAATAAAAGAAAAAAGATAAAAATTAGTTGATTTTATTAAAAAAATTTGATATAATTATATGGGGTATATAGTTTTATAAACGCTATTTTAGTTTAAGCTTTATGCCGCAAAGCTCAATATGAACCTTGCCGCACCTTGCTTTAATTAAAATTTTTTGATATAATATAATAAATAATAAGCAAAGGAGGCAAATTAATATGGCTCAAAAAGTTATATACGCTAAATGGTTGGCAATTGCTTTACGTCAACGAGGCCATAAGATAGTAAAAACTGAGGTTAATCCAGCAAAGCCGCAGTTCGATATTTGGTATTTTGATTATACTCCTGAACTTGATAAGGATATTGGTGAAATCACTGCCTTAAAGAGAACATAGTAAGGGGTGTAAGCAAAAATGGCAAACTTATTTTTAAAAGTAAATAAA
>ERZ1034701.518-NODE-518-length-14977-cov-5.130210_pt1 | contig 14977 bp, 33 predicted proteins | sample MGYA00520651_ERZ1034701 | MGnify/ENA primary metagenome ERZ1034701 (study PRJEB33766, sample SAMN09781713) | gut metagenome | biome: gut microbiome | host: Homo sapiens | place: Madagascar | study: EMG produced TPA metagenomics assembly of the PRJNA485056 data set...
GTACAGATTTAAAGAAGATTGCAAAATCCCCAGCCCACTTCCGTTACTGGAAAGACAACCCACAGGAAGATACTCCAGCGTTGCTTTTCGGCAGAGCAGTACATAAATATGTATTAGAGAAAGAAAAATTCAATGAGGAATTTGCCGTTGCACCCGAAGTAAATAAGCGAACAAAAGAGGGTGAGGCACAGTGGCTTTTATTTCAAGACCAAAATGAGGGTAAAGACATTATTTCCCTTGAAGATTTTGAAAAGATAAAAGCTATGAGAGAAACATTATATCAGACACCTTTTGTTCCTCAGTTGTTAAAAGGTAAAAAAGAAGTATCTTACTTCACGGAAGATGATGAAACAGGATTGACAATAAAGTGCCGTCCCGATTGTCAGACACAAATCGGAGATACGCATATTCTTATTGACTACAAATCTTGCTCAGATGCCAGTGGTGATAAATTCATGCGTGACGCAATCAACTTAATGTATGACCTGCAAATGGCATTTTACAAAGACATCATGGATAAGGTAACAGGCTATGAACACTCAGTTATCTTCATAGCACAGGAAAAGACGCCACCTTATGTGGTGAATGTTTTAGAAGCAAATGAGTATTTTCTAAGAAGTGGCAGGGATATGTATAGAACCTATCTCAACGCCTACAAAGAATGTTCAGAAAGTGGCAACTGGTATGGTTACACAAATGGCGAGGTAAACACGCTTGGTTTGCCAAACTGGTTACAAAAACAGTACGAATAGAAAAGGAGAAACAATATGAAGCTTTATTTTTACAGGGTGAATACAAATGAAAGATATGGGAAATTAGGAATTACGGTTAGGGTACGTGAAGCAACGGAAAAAGCGAAAACATATTGGCCTGTTGGCGATGCTTTTCCAGGGGTTACCAGCAGAGTAAGAAAGGATAGCATCGGGGAGATTAACGATGGATGGCTAGTTCTTACAGAACCTAATTTTGAATATGCAAAGAAAAAGTTTACAGAATTGTTAAAATCAAAAGTTGCGGTGCTTAAAGAGAGTCTTGAAAGAGAAGAGAGAGAATTAAAGTTAATCGAAGAAAGTGAGGAATAGAACATGAATGAAGTATCAATACAGAATAAAAGCAATATGCCGTTTAATAACATAAATCAAGGTACAGTCGCAGTTGAAAGTAGCCGTGCAATTACAGAAGCACAGGGAAAATTGTTACTTGCAAAGCAGTTTCCGAGAAATTACACAAATTGCTATGCAACAGCCATTGAAGCGTGTCAGCGTAAAGGCTTTGCAGATAAAGCGTTTTTTGCATATCCACGAGGGGGACAGACTGTAACAGGAGTGACAATTAGATTTGCTGAGGAATTAGCAAGATGTTATGGCAACATTGACTACGGCTTTAAGGAGCTGTCACACGAAGAGGGCAAATCAGAAATGCAGGCATATGCGTGGGACCTTGAAACGAATACCATTTCAGTTCAGAATTTTACCGTTGAGCATATTATGGAAACAAGACAGGGTAACAGAAAATTGACAAGTCAAAGAGATGTTTATGAACGAACTGCAAACGATGCTTCAAGAAGAGTAAGAAGCCGTATTTTAGCAATTTTACCACCCGACTTAGTGGAAGATTGCATAAAAGAGTGCAAGAAAACTCTTGCAGGACAGAACGGAATACCATTTGCTGACAAAGTCAAAAACATGGTTGTAGCATTTGCTAAATACGGTGTCACAAAGGAAATGCTTGAAAAGAGATTAGACCACACTGTCGAGAGTATCAGTGAAGATGAACTGACAGAGTATATCGGTATTTTCAACGGTTTGGCACAGAAAGAAACAACGGTTTCAGATTGGTTTGAACAGCCAAAAACAGCAAGTCAGATGACTGCATTACTTGAAGAAGCTGAGAAAGAAGAAAAAGAGAAAGCACAGAAAGAGGAAAAGAAATAATGACATATAAAGTGATGATTGATAAGAAAAACAATACATTCCCTTTAAAAGGTTTAAATGAATTGTTAGGCGCGAGATTGTACAACCCACGCACGAAAAGATATACAAATTCAGTTAAGACTTCAAATGACAGAACTTGCTTAAAAGCAATAAAAAAGTGCTTACCATCGTTACATATTGATAAGCCTATAAGATGTACTTATCACATCTATACAGCAGACAAAAGGCACGACAGAAGCAATTTATATAGTGCGATTGAAAAGTCATTTTTAGACGCTTTACAGATAGCGAAAGTCATTAGAAATGATGGCTGGGATGATGTTCTTGACAGTGTTTTTCACACAGAGGTTGACAAGGAAAATCCGAGAGTTGTTGTGGAAATTGAGGTTTTAGGAAAGGAGTAAGAACATGAAATCGGCAAATTTAGAACAGATGATGTCTGATATGAATAATGGCACTTATGATTTGACTTGCAACGGAGAATGTACTCAATGTGGCAATTGCTGTAGTAACTTACTTCCTATGACAGAAGATGAAATTGCAACAATCCGCAGGTACATCAAAAAACATCATATTAAGGAACACAGACATAATTATCCGACAGCTACACCAACAATGGATATAACTTGTCCGTTTCTTAATGATGATAAGTCAAAAGAAAAATGTGAGATTTATTCAGTCAGACCAAGGATTTGCAGAGATTTTATCTGCTGTCCGAGCAAAAGACCGCCGATTGATGATTGGGGTTATAAATTAAAGTGTAAGGTAGTTGATGTCAGAAAGGAGTTTTTCAAATGAGAGTTATATCACAGAATAGGAAATCTGATATTCCATATGAATATTTTGCTTTTTCAATAGTAAGTAATGGCAATAGTTATAGTATTATTGCAACTAAAAATATCGCAGAACCACCAGAAGTGATTATGAATAGCATTTTTGCAACTTATTCCACCAAAGAAAAGGCGATTAAGGCTATGGAAGCACTAAGAGAAACATATATGCATCCATATATAAGATACTTTCAGTTTCCAAAAGATGACGAAGTAGAGAATTAACGAGGTGATATACAAATGAGTGCAAGGAGAGCCGCTATAAGGCGTGAGAGATTGCAGAGGAACAAAATTGAGAAGAAAAAGGTAAAGTTGGTAGCTTAGAAAGAGCAAAAGAGCAAGGCATTATTGATGGCAGAGCGTTGGCTGTAAGTGTGTGTCTTGAAGTGTTACATAGCAAATACAAACTTAGTAACAATAAGGCACAACAGTTATTGAACGCTATCGGTAAAGAAAGTGCGAGATTTGACAATCCAGGAGTGCGATTTGTTCTTGAATATTACGCTGAGAAGATTGCTAAAAAGATAAACGCAATCAAGGAGTATCAAGAGATAAAAGATGTTGAAACACAAATTTACTGTATATCAAGGGATGATTTGTATGTTACATCAGTAGCAATCATTTTAACAGAGTTAAACGAATTGTTTAATTTCAGTTGTAACGACAAAAACACAGGTCGGCTTGATTATATCATGGAATATTGCACTAATCGTTATTTAGAAGTGCAGTTGGATTGTGAACACAATACAGCACAGTATTATTTTGAACGGATGCTTAGAAAGACAGGCTATCAGTTGAAGTGGTAAGAGGTGTTTATATGATTGAAGCAAAAGAACAGGCAAAAAGAAAGGAATAACGAATACCTGGTAAACCAGGTTGATGCTGAGGGTGTTTAACAGCTTGCATAAAAATGTTCATTAGTAGCGTGTAAAAAGCAAGGGAAGCCATTGAACATTTATCCATGTTACTGTATTTGTAGCGTGGTGTTATGACTAAAAAACTAAAAGTATGTTGGATAAGTGCGGGAATATCAAGTTTTATGGCTGGATATTTAGTAGGAGATGTAGATGAATGGATTTATATTGACATATCAGACCAACATTCAGATAGTTTGAGATTTATCAAAGATTGTGAGAAAGCAATCGGAAAAGAAATACAGGCTTTGAGCAGTAAGGAGTATAGGAGCGTTGAAGAGTGCGTAAAAGTTTTTGGCGGTTTTAGAAATCCAGCTAACGGTTTTGCACCTTGTACAAATTGGTTAAAAAAGAGAGTTCGCAAGGAGTGGGAAGAACAACACAAAGATTGTGATTTGACTTATGTGTGGGGATTTGATTTGAAAGAGAAAAATCGAGCAGAGAGAACAATCGAAGCTAACCCACAGGCACAACATGAGTTCCCGCTTATTGATAAGCAATTATCAAAAGAAGAGGTACACGGATTGTTTGAAAGGACTTTTGATTTTGCCCGACCGAAAATGTACGAATTAGGTTACCCGAATAATAACTGCATTGGATGCGTAAAAGGTGGCATGGGTTACTGGAATAACATCCGTAAGGATTTCCCCAATGTATTTGAAAGCAGAGCTAAGTTGGAAAGAGAAGTTGGTTATTCAATACTGAAAGATAGTGACGGCAAACCTATTTTTCTTGATGAATTAGACCCGAAACGAGGAAACATGAACACTGAAATTTTCCCCGACTGCGGCATAATGTGTTATTTGAATTTAGAGTGAGGTGAGAGCATGACGGTAGACGAATTTAAGCTACTTGCGGTAGATACTAAGATTTCAGTGCGTGACATACGCACTGGGGAGTATCTTAAAGATAAAAAAGAATATGGTAGCAGAAAGATACAGGAAGTGTATGCAAGAACGCACAGGTTTCAAGGTGATTGTGAAGCTAATATTGTATTGATGGTGAGGTGATTTGATGGAAGATAGATATTTATTTAAAGGAAAGAGAGTTGATAACAGAGAATGGATTGTAGGCGGATTAGTGAGATATGGTTTTGCTGGCAAGGAAAAATATTATATTGTACCTGATTATGCATCGGACTTATATGCTAAAGAGATAGACGCGAACACAATCTGCCAATGCACAGGTTTAAGAGACAAGAATGGCAATCTGATTTGGGAGAATGATATTGTTGAATGCACACGTGGAAATGCCATGGTGGAATGGGATAGAGTAGACTGGAAAATTCGATGGATTGAAGAAAGCATATGGAGAAGAGATTTGCGTCATTGGTCTATAGATGACGCAGAGGGGATTGGGTTTCTTGGCAACATTTTTGACAATAAAGAATTATTAGAAAGTGAGGAATAATATGGCGAGGATATTTAGATTTAGCGGTTATTTTGTAGATAATGACAAGTACCCGTATGAAGATTGGGAATTTGAAGATGCCCTTCTTGATGAAATAACAACAATGGTTGAAAGTTATGCTGTTCATCAGCTCCACATTGAACAGGGTGAGGATTTTGTAATTGATGGAGAACTGGAAGAAAATTGTGACCTTGCGTTACTCACAAGACATTTTAAGAAAGATGTTGATTATAATTTTGACCGACCTATTCCGCAGAAAGGCGAGAAATACAAGCATTTCAAGTTAGGCAAGATTGTTACCGTTATCGGCATTTCAAGACATACAGAAACAGAGGAAATGTCAGTTGTGTATGAATATGAGGGGCATATTTGGAACAGACCTCTTGAAATGTTTATGAGCGAAGTTGACAAAAAGAAATATCCTGATGCGAAGCAGAGATATAGATTTGAAAGGCTTACTGATGTTTTGGTGTGAGAAAGAAAATAGGTGGTGTTCGATTTGGAGCTGTGACAGAAAGGAATGTGAATTTGTGGTAAGAGCAAGTGACAAAGAAAGATTTTATCAATGTTTGACTTGTCTACACCTTGAAAACTGCAATTTAGATGAAAAGTCAGAAGACAAAAGAGGGTTGTGCAAAGAATATAGAATTGACAAGGACTATATAAAGCGTTTAAAAAAACAGATAGTTTCAAAAATGAGGTGATAATATGACAATGGAATTGATTGAAAAGAAAAACAAGCCTTTAAAGACAAAGTTTCAATTTACAAAAAAAAATGGGAGAAACTTGACATATTTACTCAGTCGATATTTTCAAATTCAGCAGAAACAGTAGGTGAAACAGCAAGAAATATTTATTTTATTGTAGCGGGAGATTGGCTTAATATGAGGGAAATAGAGGTGGTTAAGTGATACCCGAATGTGTAAACTGTAAAAATCTCTTTACTTGCACGATAAAAGACAAACCTAAAAATGAATCGTGCGTAATGTTTGAAGAGAGAAAGAAAGAGGATGAGAATAATGCTAATTCCGAAAGTTAATGCCAAAGAGTTTGAAAAATATGGTTTCAAGAAATGTAAGGGCGAATATGGCAAGAATGGTTGCTATTATCTTTGCGTCGCAAGAGGTGTCAAAATGCTTTTTGTGAGCAATGTGCTTTTTGATGTTAATGATTGGAGAGATAATGACCCAAGAATACACAAGGACGCAAATTGCCGATACAGAGACCGCAGGACATATCTTGATGTTATTTATGAGCTAATCAAGGCAGATATGCTTGTAAGTGATTGTTTGAAAGTAGGGGATTTAGAATGATAGTACATTGTTTATTTGAACAGTCAGGCACATTCAAGAACGCTTTCAAAAAGTATGGAATTGAAGCCTATGACTATGATATTCAGAATGAATTTAATGAAACCGACTATGTTACAGACCTTTTTAAAGAGATAGAGGGGGGGTATCAAGGCAAGCCGAGCTTGTTTGATAAGATAAGCTCTGATGATTTGATATTTGCGTTTTTCCCTTGCATAAGGTTTGAAAATCAGATAATGCTGTGGTTCAGAGGACAGTCGGCAAGTCAGAAAAAGTGGTCTTTAGAAGAAAAATGCGAATTTGATATGAATTTGCTTAAAGAAGTTTCACTTATGTATGATTTGGTAAACAAAATGTTTATTATTTGCATGAGAAAAGGGTTGAAGCTAGTAATGGAGAACCCTTATTCAGAAGAGCATTTTTTAAGGCGGTATTGGTGCTATTCCCCGGCAATAATTGACAGAGATAGAAGAGATAGCGGAGATTACTTTAAAAAGCCTACACAGTATTGGTTTTTGAATTGTGAACCGCAGAATAATCTTATTTTTGAAGCAATTAGTTATAACGCTATCGAATGCAAAGACGCTATAAGAACAATGGCAAAAGAGCATTATGTAAAAACAGGGGCAGATAATAAGAAAACGGCAAGGTCAATGATACACCCACAATATGCAGATAGATTTATCAAACAGTATATTCTTGATGAAGAAATATGGAGAAAGGAGTGACTATATGGATTGTAACAATTATTCTTGTAGCAGACAGATGGATATATTTGATTTCTTAGAAGATAAGAACAAAGTGAAAGAGTTTAACCCTTTGAAAGCACTTGCTTTATGTGATACAAGGGTTCGAGGTGGGATGAAAAGGATAAAAGATTATTTCCTTGAAAATCATAACTTGAGAGAAAAGGTTGCGTTTTTGAAAAACGAATACGGTACAGGCGGTTTCAGTTCGCCAGTCAAAAAGCCTTGCTATATACATGGAATGTGTACGGCTACTTCACAGAAGTTGATTGAATATGAGTATTACGATGAAGATATGCAGGACATAAAAAAGTATTGCAGTTGGGTTGACTTGGCGAATGTTATTACAGAAATGGTTGGATGCAATGAATATATTTACAGAGAGGGTGATTGATACGGCAATATATAGAAATGTAAGGCTTTCGTTTTGGACTGATAATAAGGTGATAGACGACTTCACACCCGAAGATAAGTATTTTTACTTATATCTGCTGACGAATCCGCAGACAAATTTATGCGGTTGCTATGAAATAAGTTACAAGAGTATGAGTGAGGACACAGGATATAACAAAGATACTTGTCTGAGATTATTAAAAAGATTTGATGAAGTACATAATGTTATCAAATTTAATGAAAGTACAAAAGAAGTGCTGATTCTGAATTGGTATAAATATAACTGGAGCAGTTCAGCAAAGACTATTACAGGAGTTATGTCAGCCGCGAAGTACATAAAATGCGAAACATTTAGAAATTATGTTTTAAGCGTTGCAGAAAGTGTGAAGAATGGTAATAAAGAGCCAGTCAGATACCCCATACAAGCATCTGTTTCTGTATCTGATACTGTTACTGATTCTGTTACTGAAACTGATACTGCAAAGAATAAAAAGAACATCACAGGAGAAGATATAAAGGAAATTGTTACTTATCTGAATAAAAAATGCGGCACGCATTACAGATGTAACACAGCAAATACTAGAAAGCATATAACGGCGAGATTTGCTGACGGCTATACGGTTTCAGATTTTAAGACAGTAATTGACAAAAAAACTGCCGAATGGCAAGGGACTAAATTTGAATTGTATTTACGACCCGATACTTTGTTTGGAAGTAAATTTGAAAGTTATCTGAATCAGCAGATTAAACAGAAAGATAGCACAAAAGAATTTTTAGGCGGTTGGGGGTTGTAGCTTATGACAGAAAAAGAAGTAAGACAATTACTTGCCATGACACAGGCTGCATATCCTAACTACAATCCACCTAGCAGAGAAGCGGCGGTCAATGCGTGGTTAATGTGTTTAGGCGAGTATGATAATAATGTTGTCATGGCGGCATTTAAAGCATACATGACTACGAATACAAGTGGTTTTGCACCTGCGCCGGGGCAACTTATAGAAATATTACAGACTTTGACACAACCATCTGAGTTGAATGAGCTAGAAGCGTGGTCGATAGTCAGAAAAGCATTAAGAAACTGTAGTTACAATTCTGAACAAGAATTTGCAAAACTACCGACAGTAGTTCAAAAAGCCGTCGGCACACCGCAACAGCTCAGAATATGGGCGAGTGATGCAGAATTTAATGAAAATGTTGTGAGCAGTAATTTTATAAAGACATATAGAACAGAGGTCAAGCGAGCAACAGAATTAAATAAAATGCCTGAGAATGTAAGGAAACTTATAGAAATGGTAAATCAAAACTCTTTCTCAAGCCAAATAACCGACAAAAACAAACAGGCTATAAAGTTATCGCTTGAAGATAAAAAAAACGAGGAAACAGGCAAAACGGAAGTTAGAAACAGTGTTCCTATGCCTGAGAAATATAAAAAAGAATTTGGCATTAAATAATGAGCTTAAAGAAAGGAGAATATATGGCTAAATACAAAGATATTTTAGGAAATATAAGAGAGTGTGAGGATAAAACAATAACAATCAGCCTTGAAAGATACAATACTTTGATTATTAAAGAAGCTATTGCCGACCGTCTTGTAAAAGTCAAGAAGAAAGAGAAAAAAGATAATTAAGAGGGAGATGAGCATATGCGACTTAAAGATGTTTCAGAAAGGTTTGATAGTAGCAAATTCTACAAAGGCAAGTACAAAAAGTTTGAGTGCCATATAAACTATTCTTCTAATGATGATATTTGGTATTACTGTATGTCATCTAACGATGAAAGAAATATAAGGTACAACAGCTTGTGGAATGACATAAAGTTTAAAACGCAGGAAGAATGCGTAAATGCTTGTCAGAAATACATTGATGAGGTAAATAAAGGCAGAAAGGAGCAGTAATGAATATTGATGAATTTATGGAACATACAAAAGAAAAAGCAAGAGAGCATAGATACCATGCGGATTTCTTTGAGAGTGATAATCCTATGCATGTCGCTTGTGTTAAAAGCGCAGAAGATTGCGAACAGTTAGCTGAATGGCTTGAAAAATCCAAAGAGTATCAGCAGTTAGAGGAACAGGGAAGGCTTTTAAAATTGCCTTGTAAGGTAGGAGATAAGGTATATAGAATACGGAAAAAAGAATCTGTCATAGAAATGAGAGTATTGCAGATATATTGCAGGAAGAATTGCGATGGCAAAACAAGGATATGGTTTGACACCATACATATAGACAATAATGAATTTGAAAATTCGTATTTTGTGGAAGATATTGGCAAAACAGTATTCCTCACAAAATCCGAAGCAGAAGAGAAACTTAAAGAATTGAGAGGTAAAAATGAATAAACGAAAAGCAATATCTAAAAAAGTGAGACAATCTGTATATCTCATGTATAACGGACATTGCGCTTACTGTGGCACAGAAATAGCTTACAAAGATATGCAGGTAGACCATGCAACACCACTTAGGATAGGTGGAGCAGACGACATTTCAAATTACATGCCAGCTTGTAGGAGCTGTAATCATTATAAAGCCGCTTTAGATGTCGAGGGATTTCGAAAGTATCTTTCAGAAATACATAAAAGGCTTATGCGTGACAGCATACCATATCAAGTGGCGGAACGGTTTGGAATTGTTAAGTATGTGTCTGACGATATAAAATTCTATTTCGAAGAATTGAGAGGTGGAGCATGATAGGTATTTTTATATGGACTATGATATTTCTGTTTACAGGAGTATTTATTGGATATGCAATTGGTAGTTATTTAGAAATGCAAAAACGAGAAGAACCAAGAACTAAAGAGTTAAAGAGTTTGGAGGTGGAGAAAATGAGCGATAAGCAGAGCAATGCCGACAGGATAAGGAATATGTCGGATGAAGAGTTGGCAGAGGTGATGCCTTGTCCATACATGAAAGACATGTACGATGAGTGTGTTCATGGTTGGCACGATTATGATTGCGGTAAATGTAAACTTGAATGGCTTCAATCAGAAGCGGAATAGGAGAGAATATGGATGGACTGATTATTAAAAAGAAATGGCTAGACCTTATTATTAGTGGTAAAAAGACTATTGAAATAAGGGGCAGTAATACCAAAAAACAAAACGAAACAATCTATTTACTTGAAAGTGGAACACATAGAGTGGTTGCAACAGCTGTCATTAGTTCCACATATCCTGTTTCGTGCTCTGATTGGTCTGAAGAAAGAGACAATCATTGTGTTAATGCGTCTTATGCAGAACTGAAGAAAAGATATAAAACCCCTTATGCATGGTTATTATCCAAAATCAAACCTATTGAGGATATATGGTATTACGAACACCCACAAGGGGCAGTAATATGGGTTAAGGACGTGCAACCGATTGATGAAATGTGTGACGAAAGAATCAGATTTGGTTATTAGCGGAATAGGAGAGAACATGGAAGACAAACCTAAAACAGTGGAAATTCGGCTCACTAAGGAAGAGTTTGAAAAACTAAAGACTGTAAGGCAGTTAGATAAGGTTGTTTTCCTTGATGAATCAAGCAAGGAATGTTTTACAGTTTACAATTTGGTATCAGATAACTGAGAAAGGAAAAATTATGGAAGATAGATACTTATTTAAGGCAAAGAGAAGTGATAACGGAGAATGGGTAATTGGCAATCTAATTACAAATGTGTTCTTTAGATTAGGTCAAAGTATTCCATACATTTTATGCCCAGATAAAGCAAAATATGATTGTTTTGAGGATTTTACAGAGGAAAATGGAATTTTTGAAGTGCGACCAGATACAATCTGCCGATGCACCAGCTCGATAGACAAGAATAGTAGGCTGATTTGGGAGAATGATATAGTCAATACTCAATACGGAAAAGCTATTGTTGTTTGGGATAAGGCAGAATGGAGAATTAAGTGGATTAAAGATACTATATGGCGAAAGGATTTACATTTTTGGGCTAATGAAGATGATTGGAAATGTGAGGTTATCGGCAACATTTTTGACAACCCAGAATTGTTGGAAAGTGAGGGATAATATGACAGAGAGTGAAGCAATAGAAAAACTGAAAAATATGCGACTGTTTATGCAGATTATTGACAAGAATAGCGAACATAAATTTGCAGAAGATGATTATAAAACTAACGATATGGCAATACAGGCACTTGAAGAAGTACAACAGTACCGGGAAATTGGAACACTGGAAGAGTGCCGGACGGCGAGAGAAAAGCAGATGCCAAAGAAGCCCTATTACATATCACAAGTAGACGATAATGATAATGCAAATGTGGAGTGCCCAGCGTGTCATGCCACAGCAGATTATGCAGTCAATGTAATTAAAAGAGGGCATTGTTGGAAGTGTGGTCAGTTATTAGATTGGAGTGATGAAGAATGAGACCGATTGATGCGGATAATATAGAGTTTAGATGTCAATACGAAGGTGAGTGTACTGCCGATAAAGAAAGCTGTAAAAGGTGTGATGATTATGTGTGTAGCTTTAGAGAGGTACAAAGTTTACAAGCCATTTATGATACGGACAAGGTTGTGGAACGGTTGGAAGAAACTAAGGCTTATATGCTATATGAGAATATGAACGCTGATGCTAAGTGGATTGATAAGGCAATCGAGATAGTAAAGGCAGGTGGAAAGAATGACGATTGATGAAGCCATATCTGAATTTAAAGAAAGAGCAGAAGATAGTAAAAAAATTTCAGAATTAGGCATGAAAAGTTACATTCTAAAGGAAAAAGAAGAGAAACAGCTTGCGGAGTGGTTGGAAGAGTTGAAATCATACAGAGCTTCGGTATTTAGTGGAGATATGACACAGAAAATGCTGAAAGAAGAATATAACAAGGCTGTTGATGATTTCTATAACAAAATTATTGAAGCATACGAAGAAATGAAAAATATTCCGCGGGTAGAAAAATCAACAGTACATACAATAGCATTAGGAATAATGGAGCTGTTAAAAAATAAGAATTTAGCGAGGTGATTATACAATGAATGATTGCAAAGGATGTAAATATGAGAACAGCACAGATATAGAGGTACTTTTAGAATTTTGTACAACTTGTAAAAGAGCCTATTCTAATGAAGAAGATAGAGAATTTCACGAAGATAAGTATGAGATTGTAAACTAAGCTAAAACTAAGAAAGGAGTAAGAGTTTTTGTGCACAGTAAAAACCGGTTTTACTCCACGAAATTATGTATAGCGAAAATAAAAAGAAATGGTATAAAGAGCGTTATCGTCAAAGAAAAGAACATGGCTTATGTACTAATTGTGGTAAACCTGCAATGACAAATAAAACTCTATGCAAGGAATGTGCTGAAAAAAAGAAGAATAAATATCGAGAAGATAGAGAGTTTTTCAAAACGCTGGGACTATGCCCGAAATGCGGCAAAAATAAATTATTTGGTGATGAAAAAACTTGCCCTGAGTGTTTAGCGTATGCTGAAAAAATAAATGCTAAATGCGCAATAAAAACAGCTGGTAGCAAAGAAGCGTACAATAAACAAGTTTATCAAAAAGCAAGACAACGTTGTGATGAACAAAATCTTTGCGTAATGTGTAAAATAAGACAGCGTGCAGAGGGACATATACATTGCGAAGAATGTCTTGAAAAAAGACGCATAAAAGGCAGAGAAATACGAAAACGGCAAAAAAAAGTAGGTATAACAAGAAGTGAAAGACCGACTTACGGATTTTGTTATTGCTGTGGGAAGCCACTTGACAGAGAAGGTAAAAAATGCATTAAATGTGCCGCAAAAGTTACAAACAATTTACCACGAATTAAAGCTACTGAACATTGGAAAAAAGACAATAATTTAATATTTGTGGGAGGTAAGCAAGATGATAAAATTCAAAAGTGAATGTGTTGATTGCCCCAGCGAAATAGGTTGTCTTGGGGATAGTTGCCCGAAACGCAATATACCTCACCTTATATGCGATTGTTGTGGTGAAGATGTAGAAGAGCTGTACGAATATGACGGAGAGCAGTTGTGTAAAGACTGCTTGCTTGATGCAGTACCAAAAGTAGAAATATAGGAGATTGGCTTATGAAGTTTTCAGAACTCACTAAGCCGGAACTTGATATTATTTTAGAAAACGCCAATTTTACAGAGGAAGAAGAAGAAATTTTTAAATTACTTGTAAGAGGAAAAAGCATAATAGAGGTTGCTCAACATATAATGATATGCGAGCGCACAGTTAATAGAAAAGTAATAAAAATCAAAAACAAGATTGGCAAATTGGAGGGTTTAAATGGTAAAGATAACTGTTGATGGCAAGGAAGTAAAAGCAGAAGATATAAAACTTTCTGCTGATGTTGTGAAAGTAATATCATCATGCATTGATTGACATTATAGCAAAAAGAGGTTAGAATGTGTCGTAAAGTACGATAAATACGGCACATTCTTTTTATATAAAGGGGGATTTAAGATGGAATGTGTTGCGTATATGAGAGTATCAACAGAAAAACAGGCAGAAGAGGGAAATGGACTTGAAAGTCAAAAAAGAGATATTGAGAATTACTGCAAGAAAAATGAGTATGTGATTACTGATTATTATATTGATGATGGCTACACAGGAGCGAACATGGATAGACCGGAATTACAACGGCTTATTAGTGATTGTGTTGCTAGAAGAATAAAATGCGTAGTTGCTTTTAAACTGGACAGGTTATCAAGAAGTATGGTTGATGGCATTTATATGATTGAAAGAGTATTTCAGCCGAATAACATCTTATTCAAGTGCGTGCATGACAGTATAAGCTATGACAGCCCGATGGAGCAGGCATATACTCAAATGATGGCTGTTTTTGCACAGCTTGATAAGAACACCATGTTATTAAGAATGCGTGGTGGCATGTTGGAAAGAGTAAAACAAGGCTATTGGATGGGCGGTGCAAACACACCTTATTGCTATTTTTACAGCAAAGAAACAGGAACGCTTGTACCTATACCCGAACGGAAAAAACAAGCAAATGAAGCAATTGACTTGTTTTTACAAGGCTATTCAGATAACAAAATTCGTGATATGCTAGGTTTTAAAAGTGAAATGGTTGTACGAAGTCTACTTACAAGTCCAGTCAATATAGGATATATACCCTATAAAGGTAAAATCTACAAAGGGAAACATGAGCCGATTTTTGAACTTGATAAATTTAATTTAGCACAGGAAGTTAGGAAAAATCGAAAAACAAAGAAAACGACTTGTATAAGCAAAGAGCCAAATTTACTTACTGGATTATGCTATTGTGGTGTTTGTGGATGCGCCATGCGTTATCAAAAATGGACACATGGAAAGCATAAGATATATTGTATGTCTCGAAACAAGTCTATGAATTATCTTCCTAATTATAATGCTGATTGCAATAACTCTCTTGAATGGGCTTTTGATATTGAAAAACAAGTTGAAGAAGAAATAATGAAAATATCATTGAATTTGTCATCAGACAAACCAGTTGCAAAG
>ERZ1034701.519-NODE-519-length-14967-cov-7.218482_pt1 | contig 14967 bp, 19 predicted proteins | sample MGYA00520651_ERZ1034701 | MGnify/ENA primary metagenome ERZ1034701 (study PRJEB33766, sample SAMN09781713) | gut metagenome | biome: gut microbiome | host: Homo sapiens | place: Madagascar | study: EMG produced TPA metagenomics assembly of the PRJNA485056 data set...
AAAATACCACAGGCATTAAAAAATCATGAGATGATTAAAATATTACAATTAGATTATATTCAAATCATTAAACTTGAGCCAGGGAGCTATAAGTCCTCAGGGCTTGCCAAAACAGAATTATTCATATCCAAAGAATGTGTTTCAAACATTTTTTCAACTAAATAATGTCTGGCTTGTTCGCAGATTTCGTTAACCTTGTCAGGGGAGAAACAATGATTATTAATTAAATATTGCTCACAATTATCCACAAATTCCTGCGGACTAAATTCAGCAATAAATTGATCGGTAAAAAACACAAAACGCTTATCATCATGAAATGTAATATGGACATTCCATATTGATTTGTCGACAAAATATGACTCTACTTCAAGATACTTATCTTTGAATATGGTAGGTATATAGAGATTTACAGGACCTGATATTGCCGGTAATTTTTTTCTCCAACTTTCAAAAATTTTGATAAAAACATCAACTTCCTCTGAGGATTTTAACAATATACTCTTCAGATCGTTTATCATGTTTATTCTTTTTTTTCTAGTTCTGAGCTCAACAAGCTTATCAAGGGTATAAAATTATCCATCACATCAATAATGCCTTTTGTATAGCCATCATAATAACCTTGAATAAATTTTTCTTCTATCTTTACCTCAATGCTCTGAATTTTAGCGCTGGTTTCAAGAAGGATACTTTCTTTAAGAGAAACTATTTATTTCAATCCATCAGAAATTTTTCTTTTAATCACAACACCATTTGCAGGAGATTTTATCAAGCTCATCTCTATTTTTTTTCGCATAAAATGTAATTCTCTCTAAAAGAGTTGATGCAAGTGGTAACGGCAATTGTATGTGATCAACAAAATCAGGAAATAATAAATTAAATCGTTGCTGCATTGCCAATGGTTGTTGCCTTATATAGGGTGACAACGTTGAAAAACCACATGTGATGATATTGTGATAGCTAGCGATGCCGGGTTTGTATCGTGCCTTTTCATTTATTTTCACCGGTATAGCTGATAAATAATCCCTTAGCACAGCAGGAACCTTATAAAAAAATCCGCGTTCTGCAAACCTTTCTCGATAAAAGTGATAACCACTGAATAAACAGAACAATGGAAATAAATTCCAATTGTTTATGTAGTAAATAAGTGAACTATTCAGATTAAAATATTCAACTGAAAGATTGTACTGCAGAACAATCATTTCATTGGTAATAGATCTAAGCACCGGATTGTTAATAGGTGTATTATTCAAGCTTACTCGTTGAGGATGAATATAACTAATTGGATCATATATAATCTTTCTTAGGGCAAGATTCATAACGCTCTCATATGTCTACTTAATTTTCAACCTGACTAAATTAGTTAGAATGGCCCTATACTTCCATAACAGCCAGCAAGTCGCTACGGATATTAATGCAAGTAAGATAGAAACCGGCATAGCCTTATCATAAGCAAAAACAGGTTCGCTAATTTCATATGTTGGTGCTTGCTCAATAATGTCTCTTCGTTTTGACAATACAACAGAAATATTTTCATATTGTACGCTTGCAGAGCTATTAACAATAAATCTCTTGATATCATTTATTTTTATTTCTGGGTTGATATCTTTTTCATATACTGCAAGTACAGAAATATGAATTGGTAAAGCAGTTTTACCACTATCGCCATTATCAACATCGTAACTAACATGTACTCTCGAAGAAATAATGCCATCCATAATTTTGAGAGATTGCTCTAACCGCTGCTCAATAGCAGAATATAGCCTTGCTTTTTCCGCTCGTGGAGATGAAACGAGTGCATCTGCAGGGAACATCTGCGATATTTGAATATCAGGCTTACCCGGTAGATTGTAGATTTTTAGCCAATCCACCGCAGAAGCAAAATCCGTTGGTTCGACAAATATTGAAAATCCTGTTTTGCCTTGATCCTTCTTTTCAGCATTAATATTATGTCTTTGTAAAACAGCAAGGACATCATTAGCTTGCTGTTGATCAAGATGGTTCAATAATTCCTGCTGCTTGCAGCCGCACAACAGCAGGATAAACAATAATAATGATATATATTTCATGAGCGGGTCAACGTCTCAACTGCAGCGACAATTTTTCTTGCTAATGTTCCACCAATGAAACCTCGACATTATAATTAAGCACATGATCCTGCAAGACTAATAATTTTTCAGGAGTTAACCCCTCTTTATCAGACCTTAATGCTTGTAACGCATTTTGCTGCCAATTTTCAGTTTGTACAGCATAGTTGGCAAAAGCGGAGATCATTTTATCATCCGGGTTGTCAAGATTGAGAACCCGGTCATTTAAATCAATCACTTTCGCTTGCTGTATTTCATGAGCAGTTGATTACTCAGCTCTATCAATAGGTGGCATATTGCTTACTGACATAATAAAATCCTTATCCAGTTTAGCGGAAGTTTTGTATGATTGCTGAATCAAGATCTTTATACGCTTTTACAACGTTAGATTGCGCATTTCGATATAATGTATACTCAGCTAATGCACTTTGATATTCGGCAAGAAATTTCGTGTCGGAGGGATTGGTTGGCTAAATCCTCCAACGCTTTTTCAACTTGCTGGTTCAGATCATCAACGCCCTGATCAAATTGATTGCTGATATCCATAATATAACCATTCCAATCTGCCATAAGTCCTCCTCAATTATTCCTGAAATGTCCAGTTGCTACCTTGAGACTTCTCGAATCGGTTATCTCCGTAGCTAAATGAACTATTATTTGTGTCCTGATTTTTCAAATTCACATTAAATCTTACATATTGTTTACCCCATTGTTTATAATATTCGTCAACATAGTTATTAATTTTATTTAATTCACTGTCACTTAACGTACCAATGATATTGAAATACACATTGTTAGCTGTTTTATATTTTTCATAAGAAAGACCTATCGCTGACAACGTTTCAATAGCCTGACTTTCCAATACATTATCATCTAATACCGCAATACTTATATTGCTGGCATATGGCATAGTTTGCAGTAATCCTTTAATAAGATTATCGATTAGTTGCTGTGTGATAGCGTTCCGTTGCTTACTCACTGTCAATCTTAGATTACTGGCATCTAATAGTTGAAGTTTAAAATATTGTAAATCAGGGAAATTATCAGCAAGCCATGAAAAAATTCGTATCGATTCATCATCAGGATTTATCACCCGTACTGGCTTTCCTGGTTGATTTTTTTCCAGTGCTTGTTTGACCCAGACTGCTTCATCCAAAATATTGGTATTAATATAGATAACATGATCTCTACCATATAAAATTTCATAATTCCTGTTTTTGTTTACAAGAATTTTATCGATATGTCTCAGCTGCGGATCATTACTGGCATTAACAATATAAAAAGCAATGAAAATGATAGCAAAAAGAAAAAAAAGCATTACATACTTAAACAGCTTACTGCTAAAGAAATGTTGTTTTGTAGAAATAATGTTATTTTCAATAATGCCTGGCAATGAATACTGCCAAACTTCATTTTTTTCTTTTACAGCAAATTTGAGACCTAAAACTTCTATTTGCTGATTCAATGTTAACGTTCTATCTTCAGGTTCTTGTGCTGTTAATTCTCTGAATGTTACTACCAGATCATGGTCGGTAGTAATTATTATCTCAAAACTACCTGTAAGCTCGCCATAAGGAACGACTATTGTGTTTTCTGGTAACTCAGAAAAAGCATCACTTCTTCCTAACGAAACATCATTACCAATGATAACAAGTAGACGCCCATTAAGTATTTCATACTCGCATCCATTCAATGGCCCGCTCAACAAACGAATGGCATAAGATTCCAATAATTCTTGTGATAAGAATTTATCATTATTTTCCATGAATATCACCCGCTAATTCCATAAGCTCTAGTTTAGAGTAGTGTAACAAGACGGAAATATCATGACCAAATTATGATGACACAGAATAAAAAAATTATAATTTCGAGAACTATTTTAAATGCCTCTATGCATAACTTTATTTACAATTTAAGGTATAAACCCTATTCCCTCAATGTTAAGCAAATATAACAATTACTTTTATTTTAACTTTTACACGTAATATTTACCCTAAATGATTTTAGAGTACAGGTTGGCATATGCAAGTCTTTTCCAGTGATGTCTACTTCACTGTAGGCACTAATGCATTATTAGCATCCCAAAAAGAATATTACAGCGATTTAGTTGCGTTGGTTGATCTTGGGCATTCGTTCGTTGTTATTGATGAGCATCAACATCGAAATCTCAATCCAAATACAGAACCTGTAAACATCCTTTTAAGCAACAATTTCATCAGGATCAATAAGAATATTACATTATCTGATTTAACGCATTTCCTGATTTCGAATCTTCATACACAAAATGTGTATTCCACACAAGAACCACTTACCCATGATGAGATAGATATCCTGCGGTTATGTGTTTCTTACTCGTTAAAACAAATAGCCATTATTAAAGGAATTGATTATAAAACAATATCATATCACAAAATAAGAGCCCTAAATAAACTTAACATAAAAGGTACTGTTGAGTTGTTTATAGCACTCTGTGAATGGGATAAACATTATTTTAAACTCCAATCTTGCGTAAGAGAAAGTTGATATGTCATTAGTAGGATATAATAGTAACATCATAATAACCATCGCGCTGATATCGTTGCTCTCTGCATGCACCAGAGAAAATTCATTAAAGGAGAATCAAAATAAAAGAAGTGGCGAATCCCAAGCGATAGTAGATGCAAGACAGTTCTTTAGCGAACACCCGGAATATATATCATCAGCAGAACTGGAGCAAAAGCTATATCGCGAATTTGCACAGGTTACTACAGTTCCAGCTTATAAAGAGATGAGTATGTATCAATTGCTTATCATTTCACAAGATCGTTTAACTCATTAAATAAGGATCTACACGCTTTTTGCGTGTAGATCCTTATAAATTTCTGACTACGACAGATGTTTAATTTTTTAAATTATCGTCTTTATTCTCGATTTTTGTGTCTTCACCCTCAATGAATTTATCTTCTGAAGAGAGCTGTTCATCTTGAACAGGTTGCCCAGCATTCTCCACATCTTCAAGCCACAGCAGAAGACGTAATATTTCATCTATATTTTCGAAGCTAACATAATCGTAGCGACGATGGGTAGCATAATTTTTTCGTGCTAATTTTTTATCTGTGATAATTGGTATTCCGATTTCCTTTGCATATTTCCTTACGCCTAAGGCCACCTCATTAGTTACTCTTACAGAAATCAATGGAATAGGTGAAAGATGTGGCTTAAAGTATATCCCTATTGCAATGTGAGTAGGGTTGGAAATCATCAAACGACTATTACTGACATCAGACTTCAATTGCTCAGAAAGAATTTCCTGATGCGCTCTCTGCGTTTAGACTTAATTTCTGGATTTCCTTCTTGCTCCTTGTATTCTCTTTTAACTTCTTGTTTATCCATTTTCATATCTTTCATAAATAAAAAATATTCAGCGATAAAATCAAAAATTAAGACAATTATCATACTGCCGAGACAATACAGTATGAGAAGGAATAGCATCTCTCCCCAATCTGATAATAAAGATATGATATCTCCATCAAGAGTTTTAAAAAGCAGTGATTTATGATTACTCCAAAATACTTTGATCGCCAATGCAAAAAAAACAATATAAAGAATTGCTTTAACAAATTCTTTTACGGTTTTTAAGCCAAATATACGCTTTAAGCCATTTACTGGATTCAATGAATCAAACTTAAATTTAACAGCTTCAGTTGCTAATTGCATTTTACTTTGAAACCAGGAGACAAGTATTGTTGTGAACATGCAAACCAGCAAAAAAGGAATGTTCGTTTTCAACCAACCAACCCCCATAGCTTTAAAATAGTCCCAAATATCTGGTTTAGCGTTATGATCAAGGATGTATTCAAGAATCGACATAATGTGATGCACATCAAAAACATATCCGAGATATAAAGTACCCACAAGCATTATTACAGAGATGGTTAAGTCTCTACTTTTTAGAATTTGCCCTTTTTTAGAAGCATCCTGGAGTTTCTTTTGTGTTGGCTTTTCAGTTTTATTGGCCATGAAACACTCTATTTCTCAATGTATAGTTGCAATTGTTCTGGGAAAAAGGATAACGGCATTACTCGTTCAGCCAGTATTGGGGCAAAATAAATAATTAATATTAAAAATGCCAGCGCACTTTTGATAGTCAGTGAAATGGCAAAAGCATTTAGTTGTGAAGCATAACGTGCCAGCAATCCCAGGACAGCCTCACCGCCCAGCATAACGGCAATCACGGGGCTTGCGTAAACGATAGTATGAGTCATTATGTTATTAATATATGAGAATAAAGGCTCTAATTTAGGAAAATTAAAATTGCCTGAAGGCCATAAATTATAACTTTGCCAAAGAGTTTCCAGAATAAAGTTCATTCCACCTTTAGTAAGATAAACCGCAGCAGAGAAAAGGTTAAATAATCTTGCTAATTCCGAGGTATCGACACCTGTAGCCGGATCCAAAGTACTACTTAATGTTGCACCGCGTTGGTTATCGATAAAGCTACCTATAGCAAGGAAAATCCAAAACGGGGATGCTAATAAGCATGCAATAAACAGCCCTATGATAATTTCTCTGGCAGCGAACAAAGCAATATCGATTTCATTTAAGTTCAATAATTCATAGTGGTAATGCTGAACTAATGCACATGATACCACTATTATTATTGGGTGACGAACTACTGTTGGTATATTCCCACTGGCGAAAAATGGTAACAAATAGAAAGTTGGTGCCAATCGGCAAAAACCGAGCGCTGTAGCAGCCAGCAGACTATGCAACTGATAGAGTATCGCCTCCCCCATGCTATCCTCTCGCGAATGCTAAATTCAGCATTTCGATACCAAATGAATATAATTTTTCACCATACCACCCGCTCATTAAAAAAAGCAAATACTTACGCACAATAATTTCACGCCAAATGGCAACGTCTGTTCTTGCAACTGCGTTACCGTTTGAAAAAGCCCTACCAATAAACCAACAAATGTCGCAACTGCAATAGGTCCTGCAGACATAACTAAAATCAGATACAGCGCCCTATTCCCCGCAAAAACAATATCGTCCATATTTTTTCCTCAGGGATTAATGGATAGGTCAAAATATTGTAAAATGAGCCCTTTTGATAACATTGTCCAACCGTCCATCGCGACAAACAAAATTAATTTTATCGGTGTAGATATGGTTACCGGACTCATCATCATCATACCTAACGTTAACAGAACGCTGGATATAACCAGATCCACTACGACAAAGGGTAAATAGATATAAAAACCTATAATAAATGCACTTTTTATCTCACTCAATGCATATGCGGGCAGTAACGAGAAAATTGAAATATTATCATCATCGATTATCTCTTCATTGTCTTCAGAACTATTCACCTTCTGAATCTTTTCAAAAAAGCTAACCAACTCAGGTTCAGAATATTTTATCAAATATGATTTATAACCACTCATGCCTGTCTCAACAAAATTAACAACCGATGCTACATTATTGAATGAAAGATTCTCATTCTGACTGTTATTATATATTTCCTTCCCAACCGGCATCATTACGAACATTGACAATAGCAAAGCAACCCCATTAAGTGTCATATTTGATGGCACTTGCTGAAGTCCCAGCGCGTTTCGGACAATAACAAAAACAATCGAGAATTTAATAAAACATGTCCCGGATGCTATTATAAACGGCAATAGTGTAAATAATGATAATATCGCTATCAGCGAAATGCTATTTGACATTATTATTCCCTGATAACCAAGAATGAATTTCTACGCCCAATTTATCATCCACTTCAACAAGTTCGCCATAGCCAGTTAGCGCACCATTTACACGTATCTCTATATTTTTCTCAGATTCAGGAAGCAGAGATATTATTCTTTTTGCACAGAGATCGTCTATTTCATAAAGATTAATTATTTTCTTACCAAGAACAAACTCAATTTTTACAGGCAACTCTTCAAAACTATTAATCATCTGTTCGTCATTTTCATCATAAATCTCACTCTCGTTTTTTTTGATATCAAAATCATCTGTTTCAAAATCTTCCTCGTACTCAAAATGATCAGCCATTTTTAACTCCTCTGGATAAATTAAATCACAAATTTTTGTATTATAAATAACCGCATAAGCCAAATTATTTGAGATTAATAAAACATCACCAACTTCAATATCAACAAGACTTCTGTAACATGTTTTACTAAATCCAATTACAAAATGAATGGAGCAATATAACGATTTTTTGTCTAACGCTGGAGCGTTTCCGTATTGGCAGACTGTGACTTTATCTAACCAAAGATTCAATTCCCCTGTTCATATTCTTATTAGTGGTTGAGCAGGGCTCAATACTCCATCAAATACTTTACCTACGTGCAAACGATTATATTTTAGTTCAGGATGCTTTAGATTTAACGGGGAACTGGATAAACTGAGCCATTCCCCTATTAACCTTTCCGTTTCTGGCATTAAAGCCATCCCAGCGAGCTCAGATGAAATTAAGGGAAATATTTCTCCAAGCAATACCCATCCAGACCAGCTGCCACTCTCTTCTGCTATCGGTAACCATTTAGCACTAAATTCTGGCATTAATAATGCAACATCTTCGCCATTTTCTTTCCAATTTTGAAAAGTGGTTTCAAACGTATGAGTGTTTCGATTTACTTTCCTCAGACCGAACATTAACTTTCATCCTTCTGATCGTTTTCGAATTTGCTTTCATTTTCTTGCTCCTCATAAGGCTGATGTCGTTGTCCTTGTCGTTCATCTTGCTCAGTCAATACCCAACGTTGTGCTGTAACTCATTATGAAAACTATTTAATTCCCTCATCATTGATAAGGTTGGACATCTCTTTCAACATGAGAGTCATTGAAGCTTTCGACCAATTTAGCGGAATGATAGGGCTTGGCGCTTCATGCAAAGTTCCCGACTTGTGGATATAGTTATAGCTTTCGGGAAGTGCCATTTCAGGTACACTCCTGCCATTTGCACCAATCATATTCTCGCCTGTTATTTGGGCCAATGATCTATTCATAAATTGCACTGAGTCATTCAAATACTCTTCCTTTCTTGATTCTTTATAAACAATTGCTGCTGATTTTGCATACCATGAGTCAAAAAACCATTCTGCTTCTGTTGATGGAATGAAGCTCTTTTCTCTTTTCGCATGTGAATTTTGATCGGTATCGGTTTTAATATCATTGAACCAAAAATTTGCCGACTGATAATTATCCTTCTCGTATCTTTTTATACCATACGGACCTGCTAGTTTTTTAACTATTTTTAGAACCTGCTCTTTTCTTCTGGTGTTTATCTTTGCAAGATTTGCAGGATAAATAACATTAAGTAAAGCCGCATCGGCTTCTCTGTAATGTTTATCTTTTTCCAGATAACCTGGGGATTCTCCCCCTAAATCAAGCTGTAACGTTATTCTTTCATAACCTTTATCTATGAGGTGGTTCAACCTCGTTGTTGAAAGAGGTTCATCCAGTTCATTGGCTTTAGCTTCGCGTAGTAAATCAGAGACAAAAACAGAGTCTTTCTTCGAGAGTAAGTTCGACAAACGTTCCAGTCCAGAGGTCACCAGTGCAACGGAAGATGTGTTTAATCGGGCATCTTCTTCCCATGCTCCGGAATCTTTCATAACATAGAAATTGGCTTTATCCAGATAAGCAATCAGCAGCGCAACCGATTTTAATCGGTCACCTTTTTGCCAATCTTCAGCGTTAATTGTATCAGTGTCGATTGCTTGTATAAGGAGATCAAGATAAAGACCTAACGCATCATTTTGTTTATGGTTCCACAGCTGCGGCTTGCCTTCTTCCTGCACATCTGCCATCACGGGGGAGTTGCTGTCAAATCGGATATGCACAACATTCATTTGCCCGGGAACTCCATCCAGTCGTTTGGGGTTGCTAATGACGTCCTGCATCCGCTTAATCTGGTCGGGCGTAGACATATAATCCCACAGGGTGAGCAGAACCTTTTTTGCGGCTACACTATTTCCCTGATCTGATACTAATGCCATATAGCCCCATAAACTATCCCTCAGCCAGACAGCATCATAGTGGGTTTCTGCCGCTGTTTTGTCATCTTCGAAAGTAGAAGCAAGAATAAACGTTCCCCAGGGTTTCTCCGTCAACGTTAACTTTCGTGTGTTTTCTGTTAATGTTAGCAATCCTTGAATTTCGTCTTTGGTATAGTGGCTCTTTATTTCATTTTGTAATTTGGCTGAGTGAATCAAAAGACGATAATTAGGATACTTATCTGGATTTAACGATAAATAACTTTTATCTGTTGCTGCCCCCGTGGAATTAAGAATGTTAAATACAGATTCACTCGTCACTTCTGCCCCTGTCGCCTGGCATGTGCCGCACGAAAATATACCAGCGAGCAGAAGAGTTAATGCAGATTTCCCTTTCATAAAATATTCCATCAATCGTTTGTTAAAAGCGTAGATAACCACTTATTTAACAACTTGAAAATAAGGTGTTTTACCTGGGTTGTTACAAAAGGATTGCATTGCGTAAACGCTTTTTATTTACAACAAAATGGGGAAGTATTACGGCGATTGCGAAAAGTCTGAAGCGATTGAATTAAGATAATATAGAAAATCAGATACAGCAAAAATGGCAGATTGATCAGGTGAAGATAAATTGGAGCGGGCGAAGGGAATCGAAGAAAACCCCTTATAACCTGCTGTCAGATAACACTATTGAGATCAGCTTATGTAACTGATTGCGTGATAATAGAGGATCATTATCGTGTCAATCAAGGGCCAGGCTTATCTTTACCAACGAAAGGACGGAATCTGGATGTTTCAGATTTTTGTTCCTAAATACCTACGCCACCTTTACCCGTATCGGATGTGGCGAAAGACTACATCTACACGAGATCTTAACGAAGCTAGAAGATTCAGAAACCATCTGTTACTAGAATGGGAGGAACTAAAGCGGAAACATAACCCGGATAGCCCTGAAAAGAGATTACAACAAGCTATTGAATCATTACATTCAGAGGCAAGGGCTAATAAAAACACACAAAGAGCCGTAAAACGTGGTTATGCAACCCCTACATTGTGTTTATTACGTGATGAATACACAGAAAGCTATAAAGATCGCCGATCTTACTCAACACTACAGAAACTAGCTAGAGCCGTTGAGCTATTTTTAGAAAGTATTCAGAAAGATGATATTCATATTGAGAAGATAGGCAGACGGCTTGTAACAGTGTTTTTAGATGACCAGAAGCAACGAGGAGCCGCCGATCAATCTCGTCAAAACTGGCTTACGTGTTTAGGATCACTTTATGAGTTTGGTAAACGGCGCTATGACGGAATACCATCTGATAACCCCTTTCACGGTCACAATTTGGAAGCTAGACGCACAATTGAGAGCTATCAACCGTTTACACCGGAACAGATGCAAAAGCTACTTGATGCAGCGGAGCCGGAGATCAGAAATATTATTTTAATGGGCTTGTTTTCAGGATGCAGATTAGACGAACTAGCCAGCCTGAAAAAGTCAGAGGTTGTAACAGTGGAAGGAATACGCTGTTTTTATATCAGCAAGAGTAAGACTAAGGCAGGGATCAGACACGTTCCGATACATTCGAAACTATCGGTTATAGTTGATGAATACTTAAAGCATAGCTACGGTGAATATCTGTTTCCTCAAGCTAATAAGATAAAGAGAATCGACGGTAAAAAGGGGCCGTTTTATAGTCAAGCGTTCTCACGTTTACGTCGTAGTGTCTTACCTACAGCTACAGAGCGTCAATGCTTCCACAGCCTGCGCGGGATGTTTATCACCTGTCTTGATCGTGCAGGAGTACAGGAAACTAGGATCGGAGCCATTACCGGACACACAGAACAGAAAGCTAAAACAGAAGCCTTTCGCACTTACTCGCAAGGGGCAAGTATTCAGGAATTAGCTGAATATGTAGAGTTGGTAAGATATGAATTAAATATTGATTTTAAGGCGTAAAACAACGCCATAGACGCAATAAAGAGGCTTCAACATAGATTGGTAGCCTCTTTTATAATTACATCGTTACAGAGCGTTTTAGAGGCGTTTACGGCTATTCCTGTTTAAAGGCAGGAGTAATAGTGTCTTCACCTTCACTACTTTGATCTTCAGTGTTAACACGTTTTTTCGTACGAACCCCTATATTTTTAGATGCCTGTGTTTTGAGAGCTACAGTATTTACTGTGGCATAAGAAACTAATCTGATCTGTTCAAATTCCAAATCAAATACCAGGGATTCGCTTGCCTCTTCTGTGTATTCGATGCCTGTTAAAACAACGTTCTCAAAAGTTTTATTTTCTGTAACAAGAAGAAAAGGCTGTCTACTGTCCATAATCTGATTCAGGTAGTCGATAGCTAATGATCTTCTGTTCCCGTTCACCCCTGCACTCTTTAACAAGCCAGGATCGCTTTTAATCGGTGTTTCAGAGATACGCCCTTTAAGAGAAAACTTATTGTTTTTAATTTGAACGTGATCAGACACAGTAGCACCATTTTCTACAGGATAGCTAGTAACATCTGCTTGACGTTTTACGTTCACATCGTCTACACTGTCAAAGGCCAGTGCCATATAATTTTCATAAACGTCATTACCAGAAGATGCCAGCCCACTGGTAACAATAGCAAATCCATTCTCCCCTTTTGCTTTATTAGCTTTGCTATTTTCGTTTTTTGTAGAGTTTATATCTTGTTCTGCTTTGTAAACAGCCTGAACGTGTTGTTCTGGAGTATTTGCTGCACGTATGGTTAAAATCCCGGCGGTCGCCATAATAATAATTTTCCTTGTAATGTTATGGCGGGAATTACCCGCCGTTGGATTGCCCTGATAAGCTGGTTAATGTTAATGATTTCAAGAAGCTATCCCGACTTGCTCTCGCTGTAAAATCCACATAATCGCTTAATCTGGATGTGTCCGAATTAATAGTAAGCGGAACCTCTGTTACCACTTCAAATGTAGGATTCAGATTAAACACAGGAGATAAATTATAAGCCGGAGTTGTCATTGCAAGATTATTTAAAGCACCCTGTTTGAGATTGGTTATCGGTGCTTCATTGACTGACATTTTTACATCTGACACAGAAGATTTATCATCGAAAAGCAATCCCTTAATCGTGTTAAAGAGAGAATGACTATTATCAGGTGTAGTTGTTGCAGTGCCAGCGCCTTTATATTGGTCAGGAACGAGATTAGAAAGATTCTGTTTCATTCCTTCATTGCTTAATGGCGGTGCATCACCTAAATTTTTCTGAATAGCCTCTGTCTTATCATCATTACGATTAAACCAGTTTACAATCTTCATAATAGCTTCAAAGAGACTTCCTGTAGCTTCTCCCAGCTTCGTAAAATACGGAGTGAGATTAGAAAGGTTTTTCAAAAACTCTTCCGTTACTTTTGGATCGAGAGATTTCATAAACCCGTCTACAAATGCTACTTGTCTTGCATCAGAAAGCTGCGAAAGCTGTCTGTTTAGTTCTCTGAATTTAACGATAGAGTCTTGCTGTGTTTCTGTTAGCCATTTTCCAGAGGCTTTTTGCTGATTAATACTTTCTTGTACATCTTTAACGGAACGTTGCCAATATTTTGACGTAAGCATCAAATCATCGCCCAGGTCTTCTAAACGTTGTCCAATTTGAGAATCTGAAAACCCTTTTTTCATCATTCCATTAACAGCCTTAGAAATTAATCCGGCTGGATTATCAGCAAATTTTTTAAGGTCGCTTTTGTTAATAACACCGATGTTTAGAAGTTCATTAATACCGTTATCACCGCCTTTCCATATGCCTTTCCCTGTTTTCTTATCAACTACATATTCAGCCTCGTCATAAGATTTGGTAGCACGTTCCCTAACATCTTTCATCTGATCCAGGTATTTTCTAGCCCCTTGATCACCCATCATAGAGTCAACGCCGTTTTTATACGCCCATTCTGTAATGTTATACATCTGGTTAACGTCTACACCGCCAAGCCTTGCACGTTGGATTAATTCTCCTTGTGTCTCTGCGTTAGCGAAACTTTTACTAACAAACTCGGCGGTTTTACTTACAGCCATCACGCCAGCAGCCGCCGTAGCGCCTCCAAATAACAGAGCGCCCATAGTGGCGGAATTCCCTGATCCTCCCTTAACGGGGGCTAATTGAGCTTTTCTGTTGCCATTAATCTTACGTTGTTGCTGTTGTAAGCGTTTCATCTGGCTATTCATACGTGCAAGCGAGATAGCCCCTTGCTCATATTGTTTTGCTATCTCTCTAGCCTGTGCAATAGCTTTGTATTGTTCAGCTACAGAAAGACGGTGCATTGCACTAATGCTTGATCCAACGTCTAAAAGCTTTAGTTCAGCTTTCTCCTTACGTGCTGCTATTTGTTGCTGTTGCCTTGCCTGTGCTCTTGCTGCGGCAGCTTGTGCTCTTTGATTCTGTTTTTCGTTTTTCGCTTTCTGTTGAGCAATCTTATCTACTTCACTTTGTGCTTTCTTATAGCCTTTAGTGACAGTATCAAATCTTAATTTAGCAGGCTTGATATTTTCTGCGAATTCCTTTAAGCCTGTAATAGAGTCTTTCGCTTTTTTCAAGCTGTCTTTATCTACACTAAATGTAACTGTGTTCTTAATTTTAGAAGTGTTAATTTCTAACATTTAAAATCCCCTTATTAATCATTTTTACCACCTTCTTTACTTAAGAAATGGTGTAGAGCCTGATCAATACTCTCGTTTAGTCTGAACATACGGGCTTTTACTCCTTCATATGGAACATCTAAGAGAGAACATAGATATTTCAGATTTAACAAGCCTCTAGAATCATTAGCATCTAAATGTACGTGGACACCATTTTTTGATTTCAGAATCACTTCCATATGATTCTGAAATCAAAAAATGGTGTCCACGTACATTTAGAT
>ERZ1034701.526-NODE-526-length-14864-cov-3.325613_pt1 | contig 14864 bp, 12 predicted proteins | sample MGYA00520651_ERZ1034701 | MGnify/ENA primary metagenome ERZ1034701 (study PRJEB33766, sample SAMN09781713) | gut metagenome | biome: gut microbiome | host: Homo sapiens | place: Madagascar | study: EMG produced TPA metagenomics assembly of the PRJNA485056 data set...
GTTTCAATACATGCTCCTCTTGCGAGGAGCAACATCCCCCTCACTCCGTTCTACCGCGATGAACCCGGTTTCAATACATGCTCCTCTTGCGAGGAGCAACCCCGGCGACAGTGGCATTTTGAGTGACGGGGTCGATGTTTCAATACATGCTCCTCTTGCGAGGAGCAACTTCGTAATCCCACGCAATAGTTATAGTTTCCTCGTTTCAATACATGCTCCTCTTGCGAGGAGCAACCACCAACGCGGCAATCACCAACGCCGCGTACCAGTTTCAATACATGCTCCTCTTGCGAGGAGCAACTGATTGTCGGGCTCGGATATCCGCGAGCGTCGACGTTTCAATACATGCTCCTCTTGCGAGGAGCAACCGGCGGACTGGTCGGAGGGGGCATGGGACGCGAAGTTTCAATACATGCTCCTCTTGCGAGGAGCAACTCCCCGAACTCAAGCATATAGCACTGCTCAACCGTTTCAATACATGCTCCTCTTGCGAGGAGCAACAGGCGCGTTTTGCGCTATGCTCCTTACCGGATGCGTTTCAATACATGCTCCTCTTGCGAGGAGCAACTCGATGGCGACGATCTGGAGCGCCGACGTCGAAGCGTTTCAATACATGCTCCTCTTGCGAGGAGCAACTTGTGTTCGGCAAGCTCCGGACGGCGGCGCAGCGGTTTCAATACATGCTCCTCTTGCGAGGAGCAACAAGAACAAATAAACGCCGCAAGGCAAGGAGAAGTTTCAATACATGCTCCTCTTGCGAGGAGCAACGAGGTCAGGGCAAACGATGACATAACCGATGTAGGTTTCAATACATGCTCCTCTTGCGAGGAGCAACCTTGCTCTATGTCGTTAATATAGACCGAGAAAAGGTTTCAATACATGCTCCTTTTGCGAGGAGCAACACAGCCGAACGCCCCAGTAGACGCGCTGAGAGCGTTTCAATACATGCTCCTCTTGCGAGGAGCAACAAGGTCGCAAAGCTCGTGTATAATCATACTCCACGTTTCAATACATGCTCCTCTTGCGAGGAGCAACCTGCTGGACGCGCTTGACCACCTCTCCGGAAATGGTTTCAATACATGCTCCTCTTGCGAGGAGCAACTATCGTTCTGTCACAAACATTAAGTTTGTTAACAGTTTCAATACATGCTCCTCTTGCGAGGAGCAACACAGGGATGTGGCTTGTTACGTATACCGAAGATGTTTCAATACATGCTCCTCTTGCGAGGAGCAACCCCGTCGTTCGTCCATGACAAGTCGCCTGATGCCGTTTCAATACATGCTCCTCTTGCGAGGAGCAACATGCCCTCCGGCAAGACAGAGGAGGATGTGAAGTTTCAATACATGCTCCTCTTGCGAGGAGCAACTTGAAGCGACTAGTCAATCATAAAACCATATCCGGGGTTTCAATACATGCTCCTCTTGCGAGGAGCAACTAATTTCTGCGAGAATCTTTCGAGCTTCGTTCCTGGTTTCAATACATGCTCCTCTTGCGAGGAGCAACCCTTTTCGCCAGTCATGCGATACCGGAGCGGGGTGTTTCAATACATGCTCCTCTTGCGAGGAGCAACGTGATTGTAATCGACTGGAAATTCGGGCATCTGGTTTCAATACATGCTCCTCTTGCGAGGAGCAACGAATCGCTTCGGGCGGAAGGTTTCAATCCTCATGTTTCAATACATGCTCCTCTTGCGAGGAGCAACTCATCAGGGTCTCTTTGAGAGCGCTGTAAAACTGGTTTCAATACATGCTCCTCTTGCGAGGAGCAACTTGCTTTAATCTTTTACAGCCTTGTCATTATTTGTTTCAATACATGCTCCTCTTGCGAGGAGCAACCAGAGCCACTCGACCACGCCCCTTGAACGGGTGTTTCAATACATGCTCCTCTTGCGAGGAGCAACGCGCTCCGTCCGCACCCACCATCTTTCCGTAGTCGTTTCAATACATGCTCCTCTTGCGAGGAGCAACTTCAGCGGGTTCCGGCAGGTTCTGGACTTCGCCGTGTTTCAATACATGCTCCTCTTGCGAGGAGCAACTCCGCCTTGACTTTGGCGGAATACTCATGGTTGTTTCAATACATGCTCCTCTTGCGAGGAGCAACGCCGAGATGAGACGTGGCCGGCTGGCCGATTACTACGTTTCAATACATGCTCCTCTTGCGAGGAGCAACATGCGCGGCGTGACATGCCCGCTCTCCGATGTCTCGTTTCAATACATGCTCCTCTTGCGAGGAGCAACGGATCTCCGAAAAACTCCGGCATCTTCGCATACAGTTTCAATACATGCTCCTCTTGCGAGGAGCAACACGCCATGTGCTACGGATGTTCTACGCCATGTAGTTTCAATACATGCTCCTCTTGCGAGGAGCAACACGGCGGCTGGGGCGTTGAACATTGCGCAAGCGGTTTCAATACATGCTCCTCTTGCGAGGAGCAACAGCGAAAAGCGTGCGCTTGTCATGCGATGACAGTTTCAATACATGCTCCTCTTGCGAGGAGCAACCGTGATTGCGGTTGTGGTGATTTCGCAACACCAGTTTCAATACATGCTCCTCTTGCGAGGAGCAACATAACTTGATTGACGCCGTCCCTCCGGATGAAAACGTTTCAATACATGCTCCTCTTGCGAGGAGCAACGGCAACGACGGTCCCGGCGATGATCCCGAAGATGTTTCAATACATGCTCCTCTTGCGAGGAGCAACTACATCCCGGTGACATACAGCACGGTCGCGGTTGTTTCAATACATGCTCCTCTTGCGAGGAGCAACAAAACGGGCTTATGAGGCAAAATATCCAGACAAAGTTTCAATACATGCTCCTCTTGCGAGGAGCAACGTTTAGAAAGTTGCAAACATGACGTTTGTAACGAGTTTCAATACATGCTCCTCTTGCGAGGAGCAACTCAGTTACAATTCCAAAATCGCGCTCCAAAAGCGTTTCAATACATGCTCCTCTTGCGAGGAGCAACCTCGCCTCGGAATATAAGGATTTAAGCGTCCTTGTTTCAATACATGCTCCTCTTGCGAGGAGCAACAATATGTGGAAACGCTAATTTCTGTGCTCGGCAGTTTCAATACATGCTCCTCTTGCGAGGAGCAACCACATCGCAATCAGGGTCATTGCATTTGTGCGCGAGTTTCAATACATGCTCCTCTTGCGAGGAGCAACAAAGACGGTCGACGGCATACCGTGCCTTGAAATGTTTCAATACATGCTCCTCTTGCGAGGAGCAACGAGCGCTCCCCGCTACTCTTCTTCATAAGGGGGAGTTTCAATACATGCTCCTCTTGCGAGGAGCAACACGCTACACGCCGTCCAAAGACTTTTCAGAAGCGTTTCAATACATGCTCCTCTTGCGAGGAGCAACAATGCTCCATTAAATTGTTACTGGTTTAACAAAAAGTTTCAATACATGCTCCTCTTGCGAGGAGCAACACGCAAGGCGGGTTCCGCTACTTTGCAGTAGGTCAAGTTTCAATACATGCTCCTCTTGCGAGGAGCAACACAGAGCGCGATGGCGCGTTTTATCTGGATGTTGTTTCAATACATGCTCCTCTTGCGAGGAGCAACTTTTTAGTCAGCCCAAGATACCAGCCGTGTGCGAGTTTCAATACATGCTCCTCTTGCGAGGAGCAACGTAATCTTTTCCTTTTGTGCTCTAATCCGTTCTTGTTTCAATACATGCTCCTCTTGCGAGGAGCAACGAGTTGGTTATTTCGTAGCCACTTCGGACTTCGGTTTCAATACATGCTCCTCTTGCGAGGAGCAACCTGAAGCGTTCGCCGCCTGTTTTTCGATGATTTGTTTCAATACATGCTCCTCTTGCGAGGAGCAACGGCATACAGCCGGAATTGCTTCAAATCCTTACAGTTTCAATACATGCTCCTCTTGCGAGGAGCAACTCGATGGCCCCGGAGTTGCCGAGTGCCTTATCGCGGTTTCAATACATGCTCCTCTTGCGAGGAGCAACTTAATTTCCGACGGTTCGATTATGCGCCCGTCAGGTTTCAATACATGCTCCTCTTGCGAGGAGCAACTTCAAGCTCATCAAACCGCTCCCGGATGCTTTCCGTTTCAATACATGCTCCTCTTGCGAGGAGCAACAGGGGTAATATAAACCGTTCCGGCTCAAAATGCAAATCAAAGAATCGCGCGAAATATCAACTTTCATTTGTCAAAGAGCACTACTGCATCCTCCGTTTCCTTATAATCGTCTGATCATCAACATGTTACGTCAATCGCGAACTTTATATACAATGATACATGTCATCCAGGGTTCGCGGAACATAACAGAATGGAGTTGCTCCTAAATCTTTTACATAAGATAGCATGCAGCAACAAAGATTTCAAATCAGAACAATTCGTGCAGCAATAGATTACTCAAAAAGGCTATCGGCATAAATATTTTTTGCCTTATTCCTTCAGTCTTCCAGCAGAGTCTTTGCGTGTGTTTCCGCCGCAGGACCACCGCCAAGCATGCGCCCGAGCTCCGCGATGCGCTCCTTCTTCGAAAGAATATGGATCGAACTGACGGCCGCCTCCGCCGTCGTCGTTTTGACCACTGAGAAATGACGGTCCGCGCGCGCGGCAACCTGGGCTAGATGCGAGATGCAGAGAATCTGTTTCTTCGTTCCGAGTTCGTGCAGTTCCCCGGCAACCACCACCGCAGTCTCGCCGCCGATGTTCGCATCAATTTCATCGAACACAAGCGTGCCGATCTCATCGACTTCCGCAAGAACCGTTTTCACCGCAAGCATCACTCGCGAAAGCTCGCCGCTGCTTGCAACGTCTTTCAACGGCTTGACCGGAACTCCCGGGTTCGCGGAAAACAGAAACTCTATGCGGTCTGCGCCGTTCGGTCCCGGGCGCGATTCGCTGAACTCAACCTCGAATGCGGCGCGTTTGAATCCGAGTTTCATGATCTCTTCGCGCAGCTTGGCGGAAAGTTCCTCCGAGGCGGCTTTGCGCGCTGCAGTCAGCTTTGCAGAAAGCGCGAGATGTGCAGAACGCGCGGCGGAAAGACGAGCCTCCAACTGTTCGCGTTCACGCGCGGAGTTCTCGAAAAGCTCCAGACGGCGGCGCGAATTTTCCAGCTCCGCAAGGACGTCCGCAATCTCCGGGCCGTATTTCCGCTTGAGGGTCTGAAGAATCTGAATGCGCTCCTCCAGGGCGGCAAATTCGGATTCATCCAGTTCCACCGCGGAAGCGCGCGACTGCAAATCGTCGGTAAGCTCCGAAACCGCGTCGGAAATCTCATCGCATTTCGCAAGAAACTTGTCCGCATAACCCGGATCCGCAGTCTCCAGCGGACGCAGCAGGCGGCGCACAGACGAGAGACGGTCCATAATCGAATCGTCGGATTCGTTCAGCGCGGCGGACGCAGCAGAGGCGATTTCGAGAATCGTTTTTGAGTTTGATGCGGCGGCATGGGTTGCTTCCAGCCGTTCATCTTCCCCGGGTTCGGGGTTCTGCGATTCAATTTCGGAAACAATCCGGCGGAGCCGCTCCGCTTCATCGGCATCAGGCATGGTGCGTTGGAATTCCTCCTGTTCCGCTTCAACCTTGCGGATTGCCTCCCACGCAGCAGAAACTTCGTTCAGAAGATCATCCAGACGGGCAAAGCGGTCAAGAGCATTCAGCTGCGCGGAAGGCTTCATCAGCCCGAACGCCTCGTGGGGGCTGTGGACGTCAACGAGCAGTTCCCCGATCGTGCGGAGAATCTGCGCACTTGCGGGCGAAGAATTCACAAAGATGCGTCCGCCCGACTGCGTAAAAACGCGGCGGACGAGCAAAGCGGAATCCTCGCAGGGTTCAAGTCCGTATTCTTCCAGCAGAGCCGCGATGCGCGGACCTGAAACGGGATCCAGACGGAATTCGCCGGCGATTTCGCAGCGCTCCGTTCCCTGACGGATGGCGGATTTCTCAAACCTTCCGCCGAGCAGAAGGGCGACGCCGCCCATGAGCACGGATTTGCCCGCACCGGTCTCGCCCGTAACGGCGTTGAAGCCGGGGGAAAACTCAATATCGGCCTCCTCGACCAGCGCCAGATTTTTGATGTGCAGCCACTTCAGCATAGATCAATCCTTGTCGGAATCCTTTGCATGTTTGGAATAGAACGAGGGCTTCACCGTTTTCGCGTAGGAAGGATACTTCGCCTTGAGTTCCGGCGACGCATTTTCCGGAATGTACTGGAAACGGTTGTAAAGCCAGAGGTATTGCTCCGGAGCCATGCGGATCAGATTTTCGGTCATTTTCATGATGTCCTGAATCACCTCTTCTTCGGAAGTGTACTCGGACGCGGGCTTCGGAAGCGGATCCATCGTCGCCTTGAAATGCCCGTTCGGGAGACGGATGCAGGAACCGACGCCGATGTATGCGTTCTTCTTCAGAACCATCGTACCCGGAAAGCGCGAAACGGGAACGGGAAGACCGAACATGTCGACGAACGCGCCGCCGTTCCGCGCCTTGATGTTCTGGTCGACGAGCATGCCGGCGACAGAACCGCTTTCCATTGCGTGCACGAGTTTCATCATGCCGCCGCGCGACTCGATGATGCTCACATTCTTCACGGAACGCCCGCCAGTAATCAGACGGCTCAGGTAGGGATTGCGCGGCGTGCGGACAACGGTCGCCATTTTGAATCCGAAGTAGAGTCCCAGCGCCATGCCCGAGAACTCCCAGTTGCCGTGATGCGGCGTAATGAGAATGACGGGGCGTCCTTCCGCAATGCACTTGCGCGCATTTTCCGCAACGGCGGCAAGATTCGGCTGAACGTCAATCATCTCCTTCACCTTCTCCGGGCGGTTGTGAAACCAGAAAAGTTCGCAAACGGTCTGAATGAGGTTCGCTATGCAGCGGCGGGAGAGATCGAAAATCTCCTTTTCACCCTTTTCCGGAAAGGCGCAACGGAGATTTTTGCGGATCAGTCCGCCGACCGGCGGAAGCGGAACCGCAAGCCACGAAAAGAGCCAGCCGAGAAAACGGAATGTCCCGCGCGGCAGGATCTCCATAAATTTCATGAAGACCAGAGCGGCAAGATAGACGATGTACTGAAGAACGCGTTTCATCGTTTACTGCTCGTTGTGTTCCCGCAGATAATTTTCCGCGCGGACAAGATCCTCCGGAGTATCAATGCCGATGCTCTGGAAGTGCGTTTTGACGACTTTGATTTTCATGCCGTTTTCGAGAGCGCGCAGCTGTTCGAGTTTCTCGCATTTCTCCAGCGGACTCTCCGGAAGAGAGACGAAACGCTCCAGCGCGGCACGGCGATACGCATAGATGCCCCAGTGACGGTAGAGCGGCATATCGGTTCCGCCCGTCCGCAGGAACGGAATCTCGGAACGGCTGAAATAGAGAGCGGAGCCATCCGCGCCCACGACGACTTTCGGCAGATTCGGATTCGAGGCAATCTCCGCACGGGTCGAGGGGACAACAACGGTCGCCATATCCGGCTGATCCGCTCCAGCCATGACATCGATAAGGGAATCAATGACTTCCGGCTTCATGAACGGCTCGTCGCCCTGAACATTGATGATGACGTCGCATTCGATATTCTTTGCAGCTTCCCAGATGCGGTCGGAGCCGGAGGGATGATTCGGAGAGGTCATGACCGCCTCCGCGCCGAACCCTTCCGCGATCGCTTTCACCTTCTCGCTGTCGGTCGCGATGAGCACGCGATCCGCCCTGGATTTTGCCGTGCGCTCCCAGACCCACTGGATGATCGGCTTGCCACCAAGTTCAGCAATGACTTTTTCCGGGAATCTTGTACTTGCAAGCCGTGCGGGAATGACGGCGATTGTTTTAAGCTGTGCCATTATCTTTCTCCTGTTTTTTACCGTAATATATACCGTGCGAACGCTGAATGCAAATCAATCGAAAACGACCTTCCAGTCCGGATCGCGGAAGGCGTCGAAACACATGCGGATCTGCGCGGCGGTGTTTTTCTCCTCCGCAAGCGGGGGAAGTTCATTTTCTGCGAAATACGCAAAGCCCGTCGTTTCGAGATTCTCGTGAAACGCTCCGTCGACCTCGCCGCAAAGGACGAACACCTTGCAGATTCCGTAAGCATACGGAGGCGGATTGTGCCGGTTGCGATCCTGGACGGCAATCAGACGGAGCGCGGCGACTTCAAGCCCGGCCTCCTCGCGAACCTCCTTCTCGGTGTTGGAGCGGATGGATTCGCAAAGGTCAACCCAGCCGCCGGGAAGCGACCATTTGCCGCTTTTCTCGTGGACAAGCAGAATCTTTCCGTCGCGGAAGATTGCGGCGCGCGTATCAAGTTTCGGAGTCTGGAAGCCGCGTTCGTTGCAGAAGAGCGACTTCACCGTCTCAAGCGCAAGCTCCGTTTTTGCAGCGAGCATTTCCGCGGCGAGTTCGCGGATGCGCTCAAAACGCTCCACATCATAGGGATCTTTGGAATAGGTCACACCCGCCTGCCCGATGAACTGAAGCTCCATCGCCTGACGCAAAAACGGCGGGAGCGGTCCGCATTCCTCAAGTCGCGGAGCCACTTCAGAGGGAGCGGCAAAGTAATGCGCGGCGCGAATGTGCCGGACCGAATGCGCACCCCAGACAGCAAGTCCGAAAGCGACGTTTGCTCCGGCGGCGCAATTGGCGTCATGAACCGTATCGCCCACAAAGAGCGCCTCTTCCGGAGGACAGCCTGCGCGGCGGAGACCCTCAAGCAGCGGGTCGGGATTCGGCTTGTGCAGAACCGTATCAGTCGCGGTGATCATCAGGTCAGGTTCAAAATATTGCGCGATATGGAAACCCTGCGAAAGCTCCGAACGGTTTTTCGAAGTGACGATTCCCAGACGGATTCCGGCGTTTTTGAGTTCACCGAGCATTTTTTCGATTCCGGGAAACGGCTCGATCTCATTGTCGCGGCGCACCACGCGATCCTCCCATATCCGCCCGAAACGGTCGGGATCGGAAAGCTTCAGAGCGGCGGCGGTATCGGAGGTCGGAATGCCCCAGAAACGCTGGAGTTCCGCAAGGTCGTAATGCGCCCCCGTAAGCTCAAGAAGCGTTGCCTGAAGCTCCGGCATGACAATCGGTTCGGTGTTGAGGAGCGTGCCGTCGATATCGAAAAAAATGCAGCGGTATTTCATTGAGCCTCCACAAGCTCCTTGATGAAACGCGGTGGACGGGACGGGCGCCCTGTCTTCATGTCCACACACGCGTGAATCGTGAAGCCCTCCACGAGAAGTTTTCCGCGGCAGAAGATCTGACAGGCGATTTTCACGCGCACGCCGGAAGCCTCCGCGAAACATCCGGTGATGTCGAGAACATCATCATAGCGCGCGGACGCTTTGTAACGGCAGTTCGCTTCGATCACCGGCATTGCGATGCCCTCTTTTTCGAGTTCCAGATAGGTGTGCCCCGTCTCGCGGAGAAGTTCGTTGCGGAACCGCTCAAAATATTCAAAATAATTCGCGTAATAGACGACGCCCATCTGATCGGTGTCCGCATACGGAACGCGGTAGGAAAGAACGACTTTGTTTTTGATTTTGCGGAGCATGAAATCAATGGTCTCCTGCAAGTTCATTCCGCTGTTGTCGAGCAGGACGGCGTCCTCCGCCTGACGGAGCGGGGCAACTGTGCGGGTCGAGTCGGCTTTGTCGCGAGCGGCGATTTCGGCGGCGACTTTTGCGATTTCCTCTTCCGAGGGGGTACCGCCATCCTGAAGCAGGCGGCGCTTCGCGCGGGCTTCGGGGGAAGCGGTCAGGAAAAACTTGTATTTTGCATCAGGGAAAACCACGGTTCCGATGTCGCGACCCTCCATGACGACGAGCGCGCCGTCCGCCATTTTGCGCTGCCATTCGACGAGTTTTGTGCGAACCGCGGGAACCGCCGCGATTGCCGAGGCGCCCGCGGAGATTTCGGGAGTGCGGAGCGCATCGCCGGGAACGGAACCGTCAACTTCGAGTTCAAGACCGTCTGCGCCGGGAATAAAACGCATCGTGGTGTTTGCAAGCATGTCGTCAAGCTTTGCAGGGTCGGGATTCTTCGGATCGATTCCGAGTCTGAGCGCCTTCCAAGCCGCCGCGCGGTACATGGAGCCGGTGTTGATGTGAATTGCGCCCGGGATCGCCTCCGCGAGCATCTGTGCCGCCGAGCTTTTGCCCGATGCGGCGGGACCGTCTATTGCGATTGCATTGACTGCCATATCAGCCTCTCTTATTCCTGAATTTTATCGACATATTCCTGAAAATCCGCGGGGAACGGAGCCTCGAAGGAGAGCTCCTCTTTCGTAAACGGATGCGGGAAGGTTATTTTCCATGCGTGAAGCATCTGGCGCGGCGCGGGAATGCGCCCGTTTCCGCCGTACGTGCCGTCGCCGATCACCGGGGAGCCGAAATACGACATGTGAACGCGGATCTGGTGTGTGCGTCCCGTCATGATCCGCACCTGAAGCAGAGCGGCGGTGACATTCCCGATTTTTCCGCGTTTGAGTGTGGTGAAACGCGTGTACGCGTCTTTGCCCCCGCTGCGCACCACAGCCATTTTCTTGCGGTTGACCGGATGACGCCCGATCTGCGTGCGGATTTCCGCGGCAATCACTTTCGGACACGGAGCCACGATTGCCGCGTAGGTTTTCGAAACCTCGCGGTCGGCAAACATTTTGCTGAGCTTGTGCATCGCCACACCGTTTTTCGCGATGACGAGACAGCCGGAAGTATCTTTGTCCAGACGATGCACGATGCCGGGGCGCATCGGGTCGTCCTCTTCATCAAATTCGGAAACCAGATCGCGGTCGCGCCCGAGCAGTGCATTGACCACGGTTCCGGAGTAGTTTCCCGCGGCGGGGTGAACAACCATCCCGGCAGGCTTGTTGATGACCAGAAGCGCATCGTCTTCATACAGAACATCCAGCGGGATTTCCTCCGCCTCCACATGCTCCATCGGGGAATCGGAGGGCGGCTCAAAGGAGATTTCATCCCCCTCCGCAACCATCGTGCGCTTTGCAGTGCAGACTTTGCCGTTCAGAGTCAGCTTGCCGGCGTCGATGAGTTTCTGAACCTGAACGCGCGAGTATTCGCCTTCCGCATACTTTGTAACACACTGGTCGATACGGATGTTTGCAAAACCGGGTTCGACTGTGAAAGTGATCCGTTCCTTATTCCGCGGCATTTCTGTATCTCCTTCCCGCGTACCAGAAGAGAACCGCCGAGGCGGGGATCATCAGGAAAACCGCAACCGCCTGCGAAGGGGTGAACACGCCGATATGATCCGTGTGATCCCCGCGCATCAGCTCCATGGTGAAACGCATGACCGCATATGCCGCAAGATAGATCGCCGCCACGCCGCCCGGACGCTTCACCTTGCGCAGGAGGAATATCAGCAGAACGCCGATCAGCAGATTGCAGAACGATTCGTAAAGCTGGACCGGGATCAGCGGCATGGATTCAGACGCGGTCCTGACGGCGGAATAGAGATCGCGCGGATTCGCGGGATAGCACACCGCCGGAGCCGAACCTGCGGGGAACACGACCGAGGGGAATGCCGAATCCGCCGCAAGCGGTTTTCCGAAGCAGCAGCCCTGCATGAAACAGCCGATCCGCCCGAAGACGTGTCCGAACGCAACCGCCGGAGCGTAGATGTCAAGCACCTTCAGCATCTGCAGTTTTTTCCATTTGCAGTAGAGCATGACGACCGCAAGGGCGACGATGAAACCGCCGTAGAAGACGAGTCCCCCCTTATCGATGCGGATGACGTCAAGAAGATTGTCGCGGAACTGGTCGTGGAATTGGACGACGTAGAAGAGGCGCGCCCCGGTGACGCCGCCGAAGATGGCGATCAGGGCGAGGTCGAAGACGTTGTCGGAGGTGAGCCCCGCGTGTTTGCGTTCGATCAGCAGCGTCGCCATTGCGGTGACGAATGCCAGCGCGACGAACACTCCATACCAGTGAATGGAGAGTTTCCCGACTGTAAAAGCGATTTCGTGCATAGTTTCCGTTTCTTTCGTGATTTTTTTGTCATGTCAATGGATTTTTCGTGTTTCCGGTGTATACTTTACACCAACAATTCAAAAAGGCAAAAGGGAAAGGAAAGTTTTTTATGACCGAACAGATCGCGGCGCATCTTGACGCCATCGCCCAGTACGCCCCCGTGTGGGGATTTCTGCTGATTTTCATCTTCATGACGATTGAAAGCTCGTTCATTCCCTTCCCCAGCGAAGTGGTGATGATCCCCGCCGGCTTCCTCGCATTCAAAGGACAGCTGACCACGGGGAATCCGTGGATCGACTGCATCATCGCGGTCGTCGTCGGCTGCCTCGGTTCAATCGCGGGCGCATACATCAACTACTATCTTGCGCTGAAGCTCGGACGGACATTCCTGCATAAATACGGCAAATATTTCTTTTTGAAGGAGCCGACTCTCGACCGTGCGGAGGAGATTTTCCGCAAATACGGCGAACTCGCGACTTTTGTCTGCCGTCTGCTCCCCGCGATCCGCCAGCTGATTTCGATCCCCGCCGGACTCGCCCGCATGCCGCTCAAAAGCTTCACCCTCTACACCACTCTCGGCGCGGGAATCTGGATCATCATCCTCACCGCAATCGGAGGATATTTCGGACATCTCACCGCGGATATGAGCTACCTTGAGATGATCGAAAAGGGCAAGGAGATCATCTCGAAGAACTACGGCTGGATCCTGCTTGGACTCGCAGTATTCGCTGCCGCATATCTTCTGGTTCACAACAAAGTCATGAAAAAAGCGTAAAACGGTGCGGCTGACGCCGCCCGAACGCAGGAAGACCGGCTGCATTCAAGTGATGCCGCCGGTCTTTTTTTCTGCAACCGGAAATTTAAAATCAAAAACGCCGCTCTTCCGCTGCGAAGGCGGAAGAGCGGCGCGAACGTGTGTCCGTTTCAGCTTACTTCAGAGCGTTTCCGGAAACCTGAACTTCTTTCACGGAGAACAGAAGCAGCCAGGTGCTCGTCTTGAAGGAGGTAAGGTCGTTGACGCGGTTGGCCTCCATGTCTTTTGCACGCTTCGTCAGCATGCTGACGGCGTTGTCGACGCGAACCGTGTCCTTGAACAGAGTCATGGAGCCCGGAGCGGCGGAGCTTCCGGTCATCAGCGGGAGAATACCGAAGAGGTAAACACCCCAGATTTCTCCGTTGACGTGCACGGGAACCGTGGTGACGTCAGAGTCGGAAAGCTTCATTCCGTGAACGGTGGTTCCGGTCGAAATCGAGGAGCACGCGGTGAAGGTCACAGCGAGCACAGCGGCCATTGCGGCCATGAAGAATTTCTTTGCCATTTTGTTGCCTTTCGTTTGGTTCTGTTTCTTTTGGAAATGTACATCCACTTTTGCGCGGTTGCAAATGGATTTTTTCATTTCTCCACAAGAATGTTGTCAATGAGGCGCGTTTTACCGAAATAAACCGCGAGCGGGAACATCATCGAACCGCCGATTTCCGTAATCGGTTCCAGCGTTTCCGAATCCACCGCTTCAATGTAATCCACAACGCCGGATGCGGCTTCGATCGAAGCGCGCAGTTCCGCAAGCATCGAGGTGAGGTCGGTTCTTCCGGATTCGATCTCCACTTTCAGCTTTGCAAGCCCGCGCGAAAGAGAGAGCGCATTCCGGTGTTCCTCCTCCGAGAGGTATTTGTTGCGCGAGCTGCGGGCGAGACCGTCGGCTTCACGGATGATCGGGGAAATCACAATGTGGATCGGGAAGTTCAGATCGCGCACCATGCGCTTGATAATCCGCGCCTGCTGACCATCCTTCTGTCCGAACACCGCAATGTGCGGCAGTGTCGCAAGGAACAGCTTGGAAACAACGGTCGTCACGCCGCGGAAATGAATCGGACGCGTCTTCGCGCAGAGCCCCTTCGAGAGCTTCTCCTCGATAACCCACGTAGAGGAGTCCTTCGGATACATCTCATCGGCGGTCGGCGCGAAAACGGCGTCGACGTTCTTGCTTTCGAGCAGCGTCGTATCGTGCTCGAAGTCGCGGGGATACTTGTCGAAATCCTCGTTCGGGCCGAACTGGGTCGGGTTGACGAAGATGGTGACGATGACGGTGTCGGCGCCGTTTTTGCGGGCGGTGTCGATCAGCGAGAGGTGTCCCTCGTGCAGAAATCCCATGGTCGGAATGACGGCAAGGGTGGCGCCGGCGCGGCGTTTCGCGTCGGACCATTCCTGCATTTCACGGATCGTACGGATGATTTTCATTTCAGCTTTCACTCTTTCTTATGCGTTGGCTTTGCGGATGCGTTCCGCAACGGATTTTTCGTAAGCATCGAAATCGTCGATCATGACTCTGGCGACTCCGCTCTTCATGGCGGCTTCGGCGACGCGGGCGGCGACGCGCGGAACCACGCGGGTGTCGAACGGTTTCGGAATAACGTAAGTTTCCTTCAGCGGATTCTCGCCGTCGAACACGCCGTTCGCGGCATCCTGCGGATAGGCTTCCTTCAGCTGGGCGAGAACATCCGCCGGAATCGGTTCCGACGCGATCTCCGCAAGAGCTTTCGACGCGGCGAGCTTCATTGCTTCGTTGATATCCGTTGCGCGGACGTCAAGCGCACCGCGGAAGATGCCGGGGAAGCCGAGAACGTTGTTCACCTGGTTCGGGAAGTCCGTGCGTCCGGTTCCGACAACCGCCGCTCCGGCATCCTTTGCATCCTGCGGATTGATTTCCGGAACGGGGTTCGCCATCGCGAAAACCACCGCGCCCGGAGCCATCGACGCCACCATTTCCTTCGTCAGCGCGCCGCCGACGGAGACGCCCATGAAGACGTCCGCGCCCTTGATTGCTTCCGCGAGCGTGCGTTCGGTCATCGTGCGGGCAAAACGCTTCTTCTGATCATTCAGGTCGGTGCGTCCGCTGTGAATCGTGCCTTTGG
>ERZ1034701.537-NODE-537-length-14613-cov-39.253538_pt1 | contig 14613 bp, 17 predicted proteins | sample MGYA00520651_ERZ1034701 | MGnify/ENA primary metagenome ERZ1034701 (study PRJEB33766, sample SAMN09781713) | gut metagenome | biome: gut microbiome | host: Homo sapiens | place: Madagascar | study: EMG produced TPA metagenomics assembly of the PRJNA485056 data...
ACATTCGCAGACGTAGCTCAGTAGGTTAGAGCACCCCCGAAATGGGGAACGATGCTGGTTCAAGTCCAGCCGTCTGCACCATGCCCTCCCACATAAGAGGTAGTTACTCTATAAACCGTAGTGGGCATGAAACCTCCGTATCTGGCAGCGGAGTCGGCGGGTTGATACAGCCGCTATCGGGATGGTTTTCTCGGAGAATCTGAGCAACCTGACAGCCCGGAAAGACGGGCATCTATACGCAGACGTAGCTCAGTAGGCAGAGCACCCCCGAAATGGGGAACGATGCTGGTTCAAGTCCAGCCGTCTGCACCACATCCAGCGCCGTGAGAAGTACAATCACAAACGGGTTGCCCGGAGATAGGCGCAGCAGGGCAACAGAAACGTGTACCTATGGGGGCCAACCGCAGGCAGCCGACACGCAGCGGTGACAGTCTGGAAAGACAGACAAACATAGGGGTGTAGCCAAGCGGTAAGGCAAGGGACTTTGACTCCCTCACGCGCTGGTCCGAATCCAGCCATCCCTGCCATCGAAATTTTCAGAAAGGAGGATGTCCCATGAACAAGACTGAACTGATCGCCGCCGTGGCGGAGCGTTCCGGCCACACCAAGCACGATACCGCCATCCTGATGGATACCGTGTTTACCGTCATCGAGGAATCCCTGCTCAACGGCAGCGAGGTCAAAGTCCCCGGCTTCGGCAAATTCGCCGTGAAGCGCCGGGAAGCACGGGTGGGGAAAGACCCCCGCACCGGCGAGGAAAAGGAATTTCCCGCCAAGACGGTTGCGGTGTTCCGCCCCGCAAAGCCCCTGAAGGATGCCCTGAACGGCTGATACCCCCATTTCGCAAATTGCCCACAGAAGTCCTGTAAGCGCCCCTTGAGTTTCGTGGGGTAGTTTTAGCCCCTCGCCTCTCTCTTATCTCTCAGGCCGCTTGTGGGGCCGTCAGCGCAAGAATTTTAATCAAGACCATACTCATACCGAAAAAGGGGGAACGGTTTCCGTTTTGGAAAAGGTTCCTCCCTTTTTTATCTCGACATTCCATGCAAAAGCGCCTATAATTTTTCTGTAAAAAGGAATTACACGCCTAAAGGTAAAGGAGAGTTTTACAATGAAGATCATGAACCCCACCGCCATGAACCGATACAACGCCCTGCGGGAGGCCGCCGGGAAGATCGACCGTCTGGTTCCCCAGGTCCGCTTGCTGGACCAGCCGCCTCATGAGAACCGGGAGAACGCCTCCGTTGCGCTGGAATTTCCCACTCCCCTTGTGGTCCTTAATTCCACCATCCGGCAGGCCCTCTCCTTCCTGTTCTGCCAGTGCGACACCGTGCAGACCGACAAGACGGACCGGGGTATCTGCTTCACTTTTACCGTCTCTGAAATCTGGATCACGGAGGAAACCACATGAACCTGAAAACCAATGTCAGCCGCCGAGACTTCGACTTCAGTGTCACCGCCGAGACCAAGGCGGGAGAGCTGCGGATGTTCGACCATACCGTGGACGCCGAAAGCGAGGAAGCCGCCCGCCTGCTCCTGATCTCCTATCTGGAAAGCCGGGGCATGGAGCTGGTGGAGGCCCGTCTCACCGGCACGGAATAACGAGGTAAACTGCATGAGTAATCCAAACGCTGAAATGAAAGCGCTGGCTGATAGCCTCTGGAACAACTACTTCCAGCCCAAAGTGGCGGATGCTACCCGCTCCTGTCTCCGTCTGGAAAAGGCCACCGTAAAAGCAGCCCCCAGCGGCGGCACCGTGGCCGTCCAGCTTCCCTTTGACGATACCGTGCTAAATCTGCCCTACGCTTCGTCCCTCTCCGGTCTCACCGCCGGACAGTCCGTCTGGGTGGGCATCCCCTACTCCGACCTATCCAACGGCGTTGTGATGTTTGACGCCACCTTCCAAAACCTCTAAGCAAGTCCCAAGTTAGTCCTAAGTTTGTTGCAAGTTAGTCTCAAGTCAAAAAGCAAAGCCGCCCCAGTGGTCGGCTTGACAAAAGCACCACAAAAGGAGGCCACCCCTATGCTCAACACCTACTATTTCGATGCGGCGGCCCACGAGCCGCCCTCCCCCGCCGCTCTGGACGCCTTCCATGCGGCTCTGTCCCTCGGCAACCCCAGCGCCCTGCATGACCGCGGAATCGCCGCGAAACAGGCGTTGGAGGGCGCACGGGAAAGTATCGCCCAAGACCTGAACTGTCTCCCGGAGGAAGTCTACTTCACCAGCGGGGCCACGGAAGCCTGTAACTGGATGATGGAGACGCTGGAAGCGTTCTGCACGCACATCAAATTCCCCCGGAACTACGAGCACCACGCCGTTCTGGAATATCCCCCCGTGGATCATCCCCGACGCACGAACCACACTGGATTCACCCATATGCTGGCCCACAACGAGACCGGCGAGATTTACGACATTCTCTCCATGCGGCGCAATGACCCTGACGCCCTCTTTGCCTGTGACGGTACTGCCGCTGTCGGTCATATCCCCGTGGACTTCAAGGCCCTTGGTGTGGACTACCTGGCTTTCGGTGCCCATAAGTTCGGCGGCATCGCCGGGATCGGATGTCTGATCGTCCGTCAGGGCGCACCCCTGATCTCCATGATCCGCGGCGGAGCGCAGGAGCGGGGCAAGCGGGCGGGCACGGAAAGCGTGGCCCTCGCCTGTGCCATGGCTGCCGCCCTACACGAGCGCACTGTCCATATGGACGCTGACCGGGAACACCTTGCCAAATGCCGCGACCTGCTGATTTCTTATCTGTTGCGATTCATCCCGGATACCTACGTCAACGGCTTTTATGAACCCGGCAATACGATCCGCCGTCTGCCCGGCAACGCCAACCTCTCCTTCTTGGGCGTGGAATCACCCGCCCTCGTCATGGCCCTGTCTGCGGAGGGCGTGTACGCATCCTCCGGCTCCGCCTGTACCAGCGGGGAGGCTGACGGCAGCTATGTCCTCCGGGCCATGGGCTACCCCGCCAACCGCGCCCGCTCCGCCGTCCGTTTCACTCTCCCCTATACCGTCACGGAGGATGATGTGCTGGGCGCAGTCCCTCTGATCGTCAGCGCCGTGGAAAATCTCCGCCGTCTGACCCCTACCCCCTGAGACGCGGTGCCAGACCGTAACGCTTGACTTCTGCTTCAAAATGCGATATGGTCAGAGTATCAGAAATTGGGAGGATTTTTGTATGGATAACCTTTCTAACGATCTTGAAAAAGGCGTACTTAACAGCCGACGGGACCGGGCGATGGCCGCACATAATGTTGGGTGCGGCGTTTACGCTGCCACTTGGGGAATCCCAACCGTTCTTGCTTTATATGCAGGCGGTGAGATTAGCATGGGCCTTATAGCTTGGGGCATTGCCCTTGCAATCACGATCTGCATAAATGGAACGAACGCACTAAATCGGAAGCAATCCTCTGATGAATTTGATTCTCGTGTCTCCGCACAAAACCAATTCATAGCCGATACCCTGCAAAATCAAGATGAGTTTACCGTTTCCCGGGAAATTCGGGACGCTGGCGGAGATTTCTCCATTGCTATTGATGACCAGCATAAAAAATGGTCGGTAGTTCTCCCCTCACAGAAAGCCTTTTATCTTTACGATTTTGACAACCTCATTGGTTATGACATCTGCAAAGACGGAAAGAGTGTGGTTTCCGGGAATGTATCTGAAGCGATTCTTGGAGGTATCCTGTTCGGCGCTGTCGGTGCGGCTGCCGGGGCATCTGCCTCTAAAGAAGTGAAAGAGACCTGTTCGGATTTCTTTATGGACATCACAGTGAATGACCCGCAAACACCTCTCCTTCGGCTTAATCTGCTCCCCGGCGGAGAGAAAAGCACGGAAACCGAACGGAAATATGCCTTTGCTATAACACGGGAAATTACCGCGCAGTTTGCCTACATAAAAGCCAATTCCTACGCACAAACTGAAGAACCACTTGCTGCTTCCTCCACAGACCGCTATGCGGAGTTGGAACAGCTCTTTTCATTAAAAGAAAAAGGCATCATCACGGAAGACGAATATTCTCAAAAGAAAAAAGAACTTCTCAACCTTCATTAGCCGCAAAAGGCCACCCCTCCCCGGGTGGTCTTTTCATTTAGTTGTCCCCAAAATCGCAAAAATCAAAAAGAGGATTACCGCCCAAATAGCGGATACAATATTTTTCTCCACTCGTTCGTAGTCAATGGGTTTTTCCGGTTCCCCTTGCGTTGTCTCCCGCGCCCTCATTGCTTTCTGCTTTTGTTTGTTTCGCCAGTACCGGTTAAACTCCCGCCTTGCGTTGTTTCGGAACCGCTGTCCTCTTGCCATAAAACCGTCCCTTTAAGAAATGTAAATTCCCCTCTTGACTTATCGTGTAATCGTGTTATACTGTAATCGTGGAAAGGGGGTGCTATTGTGTCCGAGCGAAATATTGGCTTCAAGGTAGACGAAGAACTTTATCGGACGATCAAGGTTAAACTCGCACAAGAGGGAAAAACCCTAAAGGACTATATAATCGGGCTTATCCTTGCCGACATCAATAGCCAAAAATAAAATACCGCTACACTGCTCTATCTTGGCGGACGGACAGCGTAACGGTATCACAACAACCTTTCGGAAGTCTGTAAATATTCTACTACACTTCTTTCGGAAGGTCAACACCCATTATCCCAACCGACAGCGAAAAACCCTCGTAAAACCTGTCAAAAACCCTCTTGGAGGGCTGTGGGATAATGGAAGTATCAAGACCATTTGAAAGGAGTTTTATTTATGCAAGAATTGCAAGTTATTACCCACAATGGCGTGGAAACCGTTGACAGCCGTGAGGTGGCCCAAATGGTCGGCAAGCAGCACGCCCATCTCATGCGCGACATCCACAACTATGTGGAAATTCTTGAAAATTCCACTGAATCCAACTTTGGATTGAGTGACTTTTTCATCCCGGACACTTACACCGACAGCACCGGGCGCACTCTCCCCTGCTATCTTCTCACAAAAAAGGGCTGTGACATGGTAGCTAACAAAATGACCGGTGAAAAGGGTGTCCTGTTCACCGCCGCTTATGTCACCGCCTTTGAGAAAATGCGCCAGACGATTTCTCGCCCCCTCTCCCCCGCCCAGCAGCTTTTGGAACAGGCCCGCCTTTTGGTGGAGCAGGAACAGCGGCTTGTGGCTGTTGAAAATCGGCAAGACGAACTGGACTTAAAGGTTCAGCGCAATTCTGATACAATGGATAAGGTCACAGCCGCTTATGTCGCTCCCATTTCCTCCGGCGATAACTGGCAGGAGAGTGCCAACCATACCATCAACGCCTTAGTTGAGCATTTCTGTCTCAACCACCAGATGTTCCGCCGGGAACTCTATGAGGAACTGGAACGTGAATCCGGCTGCGATCTCCAACAGCGTTTGACCCGGCTGAAAAACCGTATGAAAGCGGCTGGCGCTACCGCCACGCAATGCAGAGCCGTCACGAAACTTACCATCATTTCTCAGGACAAAAAGCTCCGCTCCATCTTCATCGGCATCCTGCGCCGCCGGACGCTGGAATTTACCGCCGCCAAAAACGCTTGACCTTTCTATATTTTTACACACATTCAGGAGGAAACATCCATGCTGACCATCAAAGAACTTCTGCCCCTGTTTCAACTTGGCCCTAATGATGAGGACGACCGCTGCGAAAAACTCTGCGTGTCCGCCAACGGCCTTACCACCAACATCAACCCCAATAACAAACTGGATATAGCCGCCTACGGAGATTTCATCGTGGACTATATCTATGTGGATAAATACGGCGTGGAAATCGCCATCAAAGCGGAGTTTTGCAAGGCCGGGGCTTGACCGCCCCTCCCTTCAAATTTTAGGAAAGGACTGATTTTATGGGAAGAACCTCTGCGCAGGAGCGCCGGGTCATGTCGGCCTTAGACTCATGGCTCCGCAACGTGCAGGCCAGCGGCGCAGCGGAGCGCACCGTCACCGCCTACGCCGCCGTCACAAACAGCTTTTATTCTTTCCTCGTGGAAAGCGGCCTTTCCACCGAGGAACCCACCTTTACCACTATGCAAGCCTACCGGGATCACCTCTTTGACCGGGGCCTCTCCCCTGTCTCCGTCCGGTATCATCTGGTGGTCCTCCGCTCCTTTTTCACCTACGCCAGCTCTCCGGAACTGGGCGAGGATCGCTTTTATGAGCAAAACCCTGTTTCCCTCTACCTCATGCCCTCCCTCCGCAAATTGGGAAAGCGCCCCTATGACGTGCTGCTCACCGATGAGCAGGTCTGCAAGCTATGGCGGGATTCCCCCGTCCGCACCACCCACCCGGAGAACTGGCCCCGGAATTACGCCATCGTGATCCTGTTGCTGACCACGGAACTGCGCAACGCCGAACTGCGGGCCTTGACCCCGGCGGACATCGACTTGGAGGACGCTGCCCTCCGCGTGGAACACGGCAAGGGCGATAAATTCCGGGTGGTGGACCTGCCCGACATCGCCGTGATCGCCCTTCGCCATTACCTCGCCAGCGGCATCCGCCCGGACGATCTTCCGGATACCGCCCCCCTGTTCGGCACCCTCCGTTCCGGCGAATGGAAGGCCGGCACAAAACAGTGGCTTTCGGAGCTGGTGGAGCGCCACGTCCGCTCCGTCACCGGCGTTCCTGACATCCGCAGCCACGATCTCCGCCACGTCGGCTCCCGATTGGATCTCAACTCCGGTATGCCCGAAAACGAACTGCAAGCCAAATTGGGCCATTCCAGCCCCATCACCACCCAGCGTTATTCCGGGCGGCTCATGGATCGTTCCGGGCGGAAAAGCGCCAAGAAGGTCTTTGCCGAGCGGGACCTGCAAGCAAAGCGCAGCGCCGACAAACTGGAAATGCTTCTGGCATGATGCTATTTTCTCCGCCTTGACAAAAAAGCGCCCTTGTGCTATATTGGCGTTGTCGGATGTGGGAGGCGCTCACAGCCGATGGGAACGCGATCCTGTTCCCCGTGGATTGAAATATACTCAAGAACAATTACAGCAAGAGAAAAGGCGTGTCCGAACTGGACGCGCCTTTTCTTGTTTTGATTCCACTATGCCGCTTTTCCGAAGAATATCCGGATCAGCCCGACTGCGTGCCACACGCACACCGCTCCGTACACGCCTGCGCACAGCGCTAAACCCCGCCGTGCTTCCCTCGTCCCACAGTGCTTGAGCCACAGCACCAGTGCGGGAATGGCAGCAGCCTTGTGCCACAGCATCACCGTCACGCTTTGCATCAGCGGATTCAGCTCCACGCATCCGAGGCGCAGCGCCCAGAGTGTGCAAATGAGATCGATCCAGTTCAGCCCAATTACCGCCGCTGCCATGGCCTCACCCCGCCCATTCCGAAAGGCTGTGCAGCGTGACACTAACTTTCGGCATCCAAACATATTCCCGAAACGCTGTATTGTCGGTGTATACCGTCAATTTTTTTTGGGTAGACCCCGTGTAGTTGAGGATCTTGTCATCCAGCACCACCGGCGTATCCGCCGGAGCGAAAAAGACGATGGTATTCACGCTGCCTGCATTGAGGCTTTCTGTCAGCAATCTGGAAATATTTGCGCCGAGGATCACCGTGTTATACGTCCCGCTGCCAAGCTGCGTTTCATCCGTCGCACCGGCGTAGGCTCCATCGCCGGAAATGGTCATGGTTTTCGTGTCCGCGTTGTAGCTCCAATACGTCCCAGGCCCTGCGATCTTTGGGTTTCCCAATTCCTGCGGCACGTCCATCCCCTGCATATTGTAGGCAGGAGCCGACACCTTGGCATATTGATACTCCGTCCCCGCCCTTGCGTTGATGAAGAAATAATTTGTTGACATAGACGTCGTATATGTCATGGATTCCCCATTTGGCTTTGTGAATTTTGCGTAGCCATTTCCGCTCACCGTTATTTTGCAGTCTATCCCGATTGTTGCGAACGCTTTTGTAAGCAAAAGCCCCTGCTCTTCTATATCTTTTTGCGGAATGCTGTTGCAGGCATACCAGCCGTTTTCCGCACAGAGCGCAAGGTCGTCGTCCATCAGGCGGCAGAAGTTGTTGTACGCTTCCTCCGTGACGGTCACGGTATCGTCAAACAGCTCCCAGAAGAAGGTCTGGGTGTATGCCCTGTCCTGTGCGTTTTCCATGGAAAAATGCCGTTGAAGCCGCTTTACAAGTAAATACTTGTACTGATTGGATGTGTAGCTCATACCCCGCCCCGCTTTCTTCTGATGCCGCCGTACCGCTTGACCGCGTGGCGGAACTCGCCCACGGAAAAGTCCGGGAACAGTGTTTCGGTGAAGTAAAGCTCTGAATAGGCGGACTGCCACAGCAGGAAATTGGAGAGCCGCTGAAAGCCGCCTGTGCGGATGATGAGGTCCGGCTCCGGCAGGTTTTGATACAGCGCCGCCGTGATCTCCTCCTCCGTCCGGGCGCCCTTGGCAATAGCGTCCACGATCTCCATTCGCCCGGAGTAGTTGCAGCACAGGTTCAGCGTCAGGCCGTCACAGTGGGCGGTCTCCCGCTGGATGCGCTCCATTTTTTCGATGCTTTCAGGAGGCACGCGCTTGTCCGTCCCGGAAATGAGGACGCGGATGTTGTTTTCCACAAATTCCCGATACCGTTCAAAGTACCGGTTCGCCATGGAAAAGAGCGCGTCCACTTCCTCCTTGGGCCGGTTCCAGTTCTCCCACGAAAAGCAGTAGACGGACAGGGCCGGGATGCCCATGTCCACGCACCAGTGCATCATGTCCTCCACCTTGTTCAAGCCCTGCTCGTGCCCGGAGGAGCGCTCCAAGCCCCGCCGCTCTGCCCAGCGTCCGTTTCCGTCTGCGATCACCGCAACGTGGTTCAGTTGGTTCATGTTGCTGCCTCCTTAGTGGCCGGGAATACGGCGGTCACAACGCCGCTGTTCGCCCCGTTGCTGACGCTGGTCGCGCCGGCGACCGTGAAGAAGTTTGCCGCCACGCCGTCCAGCTTGTAGCCGGCCTTCGGTGTCAGCGTAATGGTGGCCGTGTAGACAGTCTGCGGGCCAAATTTCCCATCTACCAGGTCCGGCGACCATGTGACCGTACCGGTGAACTGCTTGCCCTCCGTGATCGCCGTCACAGGCGTTTCACCAACGACAGGCGCGGTAACGCCTCCGATGGCAGGCTCCGTCACCGTGACCCGCTCCGCTTCCTCCAATCCGAAGATGGCGACGGTCAGATCCCGGCTTGGCGCGGTCACGGCGGAGATGGTGATTTCCGTGTACCCCACCGTGTTTGTATTCTTGTTCGGAGCAACAACTTTTGTGTTTACAATAGTCAGCGCCGCCGCCACCACCGCCTGCGTGTTGACGGTGGAAGAATCGGACGGCAGGCCCAGCTGTACGCCGCCCGCGCCGATCTTGTAGCCCTCCGCCTTCAGTTTGTAGGTCGTTCCCTGCACGTCAGGGTCCCAGCCGGTGAGGGTCAGCGCCACCGGCAGCCCGACCACATACGTAAGCCCCCCGCCGTAATGCCAGGCTTCTTCACCGTCTACGCGCCACTTCACAAGGCCGTCTGCGTCCAGCATCTTGTATACGGCTTTCCCGTTATACCGCTCCGTTGTGCGGTATTCTACGCTTGTTAACATGGGCGGGTTTACCCACGCCTGTTCGCTCCAAGTTTTCTTTGCGCCATCGTAATATCGGTGAATCTCGTAGCCTTCAAATGTGTAGATGATTTGGTGCGTATTGTAATCGCCACCCTTGTTCAGCACGTTCATTGAACAATATGAAATAGGTGTCCCGCTGACGGTGGGCGCATTTTTGGGGGGAGCATCCCATGCGTAAGAGCCGTTTTCCCAAACCTCATTCAAGTCATCATCCGGGGTCAAGAATTTTGACCCTCCCCCCAGCCCGAACCCACCGGGGGCAGAGTTTGCAATACCGTTTTCGATCTTGTTCAGATGCTCTGCGTCCAGAGCCGGTTCGCTGTTGTTTTTCCAGATGGTTTTCTCGTATACCATTACGTCCGCCCTCCCTCAGAAAAAGAAATAGCCGGTTTCCCGTAGCGGTACGTTTTCATAAAAATTCCTCCTTTTGATCCGGTGCCCTTTTGGGCTGCTTCACTGTTCAGGTGGGCCACCCCGTCACGGTGGCCGTGGGGAAATCCTGGACCGACACGGCGGAAATCTGCATGGGGCCGCTCCATGTCAGGGGCCTTGTAAACCCCTGCACCAGATGCCGCTCCACCGGAGACCCCGCCTTGTCGCTCCGCACAATGGAGATCAGTTCGTTCTCGTTCAGGTGCATGATCTGACTGCACGAAACCGAGACGGACTTTTGCAGTGCCGCGGACCGTTTCAGTTTCCACACAGCCAAGTCCTCGCACTGTCTTTTCGTGGAATAGCCCGCCGCCCGGTAGCGCACGGTTTTGCGCCCAATCCGACTTACATTCGTGCTGCTGGCCGGGTCCAAATTCTGCGCCCGCGCCGCCACTTGCGCGCTGTTGTTCACGGCCTCTCCCACTACGATGAAATCGTTGTACACTTCCGTGTTCTTTTCCGTGTACTCCGTCCCCAGCAGTTCCGCCTCGCTTTGGGAGAACTGCCACGACAGAGGCTTGTCGCTGTCCAGAATGTCATCCTGAGAGGGGTCAATCCGCAGTGCGCCGGAGGCATCGTACCCGATCCACGCCGCCAGCATTTCCGCAAGGCCGAGGCACACGTCCGCATAGCTTCCGTTGTCGCTGTCCACCCGCAGGGTGTAGGGCGCGTCCGTCAGCTTGGCCGTAGACCCGTCTGCCAACTGCTGTGTCTTGCCGTTGTAATATTCCGTGAATACCGGGGCCACGTTGTCCACCAGTACTCCGTTTCCCCGGTCCAGCTTCAGCAGGGCGGCAATGGGGGCAAATACGTTGGTACCCGCCCGCACCTCGTAGGTGCTTTCCAGATAGCCGAAAAGCGTTCCGTCCAGGTCCGCCCATTTGTCCACCAGGTCATACTGTGCCGTCCGCCTGGACGGTTCCAGCGTCTCCACTGGGTCCTTTACCAGAAAGACCCCCTGCTGGATGTAAAAATCCGTGCCGTCACTGAGCACCAGCCCTTCGTCCAGCGCGATCCGGTTTCCGAACCATACCCGGTTCACGTTGTAATCAAATTCGCCGTCCAGATTTGCCAGCGTCACCGAGGCCGTCCGCCGCTGGCCGTTGTTCAGATTCACGGACAGGCTCCCGTCCGCGATAAACGCCCCGGCAAAGCGCCCCGTTGGGTTGTTGTCCAGCGCAAAGGCTGTGGAGCCGTCCGGCTGTAAAAACCGGAGGCGGCACAGCTTGGTAAAAGGCCCGCGCAGCATCTTGCGGTAATCATTCATCCGTTCCGCCTGAGTCATATCCGCTTCGCCTCCTTAGCTACGAAAATAGAGCATCGTCCGGCGCGATCAGGATCCGTGTCTGATCCACAGACCCGATCTCCACCCACGGCAGCGTTACCGTCTGCACCTGCTGGCAGCTCCCGTCCATGGTGCTCATGGAAATGGCTCCGCCCGCCCGGATCTGCCACAGGTCTCCCCGCCGGTTTTTCAAAAACAGGGTGTCCTGCGTGGTTGAGAGGGCGTACACGGCGTTTCGCACGGCGTTGGTATCCTTGTACTCCCCACTTGCCAGAACGTGTCCTATGGCCGCTGAGAGCGTCCCTGAGCAGTAATTGCTGGGAGAGCTTTGCACCGTGGGATAGCGGGAGAAGTTGTCGAGGATCCCAGGGCTGTTGTTGTTGCCGATCTCCCCGCTGGACACGTTCAGGCTGAAGCGGAAAATCTCCGCCGGGTGATAAGCGCCCCCTGCGTCCTTCGTGCACCGCAGCACCGTCCAATCCCAGAAAATCGGTGTCACCGCCTGGGAGACCAGTGCGTTTGCGGCCACGGGTTCCTTTCCGTCCTCCGTCTGCATGAGACCGAATATATAGTAGCGGTACGTCTCCTGAGACAGCGCCTTGCAGTCCCAGAGGGACCGTTGCGAAGCCGATGTCTGCGCCACCAGTTCCAGCGTATCTTCTCCCTCGTGGTAGCGGTAGATGGCAAAGCCGGTCAACGTGCTGGCAAATTGCATATTGCCCGCCTGCAAACTGCCACCGGCGAAATTCGTTTGGAACATCGTATTCCCGGAAAATTCGCCCGGCTTCCAATCTGTATTATGATCTGTGATGGTCTCTATCATGCTTTGCGACAGGGTTTCCCCCGTCACCCACAGATAGTCGCAGGACTGTACGCCGCCCAGCGTCAGGGATGTGATAAAGCGGCCGCTCAGAGGAATGTCCCAATCAGGGGCATAATTCGCCTGCAAGCCAAGCTGTCCGATAGAATTATCAGGATAGAGCGTTTGACGGGGGTACAGAGTTGTGGACGGATATAACCCGCGAAACAATGTTGTTGCCCGACCGATCACGATCCTGTCCCCGGCAAGCACGATCTTCCACTCATCGGAGCTGAGAAGCTGCAAAAGTTCTGAGCCAAATGTAAGATCGTGCTGCCCCACAATTTTTCCGTCTATGGTAACAACAATGCCGGATTTCCCAAGCGTTATAGCGGCGCTGCCGCCGTCCAGTCCAATGGTCAGAATGGGATTGTCAAAGGTTACGTCTACCTGTCCCGACCACACAAGGCTCCATGGGTGTGGATAATTCATGGGCTTTCCCGTCACCTGGTCCCAAATAACCTGTCCGCCGTCGCCAATTTCCATTCTGCCGTTCTGGATGTTTGCGTTCCCCTCCGTTCTTCCCGGCACATCGTACAGGCCCGGCCATGTCACCCGGATACCGGATTTTTCCCGGCTTGGGCAAACGTCCACAGCGCCGGTGGGCGAAGGCGTGTCGTAGTTTACCTGAAAGCTCACCCAGCCGGTGTCTGCCTGTACGCCGTTCTCCGTCTGTGCCTGACAGCGGATCTCGTAATCTGTGCCCGAAAACAGGCCGTCATACTCCATCCGCAGTTCCGCCGTGCCGTAAATGCGTCCGCTGTCATAGAGAACGGTTTTTCGGTCCGCCGCCCGCAGCGTCCACCGCACCCAGTTCAGCGCGTCGCCCTGCGCCTGCGTATAGGTCGCCGTAAAGGTGTGCTTCCGCACCGTCAGCGGCGAGGGGATAGCGGTCACGGCCAGTACCGGATCCGTCCGGGTCAGAAACACCGCCGCGCTCCTTTGGGTCACGCTTTCCGCGTCCGTCTCCCCCCACCACTGTCTGATAATGAGTTTGTATTGCTGCCCGTTTACCATCCCGGCCCCGCTCAGTGTGCTGGCTGGAATGGTGTAGGTGAATAATACGGTGTTCCCGGCGTAGTCCGTTCCGTAGAAAGGGCACCCCTCCGTCAGTTTTCCGGTGGTGTATACCTGTGTGGAATCTGTGTCATTTTTGCAGATGATCAGGGAAAAAGCGGTCATAGCGGAGTTGCCGTTCACCTGCCAACTTACCGCCAGCGGCTTTGTGATATCCACCGTGCCGTTTCCCAGTTCCCCAAGGGACGATGGATAAATATTCGTTGGTTGGAATAATGCCATGCGCCCGCCTCCCTTAATGTTTGTAGAGGCCCAAGTTTCCGGCCCCGTGGTTCAATGCCTGCATGACCTGTGCGATCGTCAGGCGGTTTGCCGCCTCCGCTCCGATCTGAACGCCGTTCACACTGTAACTGTCTCCGTAGTGGTCATAGCTGGTCCGGCTCATCACCGTCTTGCCCGGCATTGCGCTTCCCCGCTCCGCCGCGCCGTACAGCCACCCAAGCTCGCCCATGCGCTTCTGGAACGTGCTGTCCGCGCTGGGTTCCAGCATCTTCTCCGCCAGAAACGGCGGGATCACGATCTCATCCCGGTTGGTGGCCTTGATGCCCCCCAGCCCTTTCAAAACGCCGCCGGAATCGTACTTCTTGGCCGGGTCCTTGCCGCCGTATAAGGCGTTGATCTTATTTTGCCGCTCCGTTTCCAGCTGCTTGATCGCCCCTTCGCCCAGCCCGGCTTTCTTGGCCTGCTTGATGGCAAGCAAGTAGTCGATGTCCTTGTTGAAGCCCGTGTAGTGCATCTTGTTGCCGTCCGCGTCCACCTTGTCATACTTGCCGGACAGCTTTGACCCGGCTGCGCCCTGATGTGCATTGATAGCCTTGGTTGCATACCCGTTTTCGTCGTAGGTGATCACATACCCGTTTTTCTCAACGGTTTTCCCTGCCAGCTTCGGGTCCCGACTCATGTCCGGCCCTTTGTATTGCAGCTTTGTGCCGTTCCCCACCGGCGTTGTGTCCTTGTAGTTCAGGTTTGCGGAGCTTCCGTCTGCCAACTGCCAGCCGGAAGAAGAGGAAGAAGAACCGCTGTTTTTGAATCCCTCGTCCATTTCCGTCTGCGTCCAGCCGCCGCCGGGATTCTTGTTGAAGTCGAAATAGTATCCGCCGGTGCTCCCGTTTGCGCCTGCCGTTCCGGGAACCTCTCCCGGCTGTCCGGGGGCCTGCCCGCCGTTCACCGTCCCTGCGATATACTGGTTCAGCTTGCCCAGCAGGGTGTTGACCTCCTCCACCTGCTGCCGCATTTTAAGCGTTCCGTTTCTGGCAATGTCGCTGAGAATATCACCGATCGTCCGGGTGGGGCTTTGCAAACTGTCCGTGATCCGCTTCCACTCGGCCTTCAGGGTGTTGTAGGTTTCT
>ERZ1034701.545-NODE-545-length-14509-cov-7.171095_pt1 | contig 14509 bp, 9 predicted proteins | sample MGYA00520651_ERZ1034701 | MGnify/ENA primary metagenome ERZ1034701 (study PRJEB33766, sample SAMN09781713) | gut metagenome | biome: gut microbiome | host: Homo sapiens | place: Madagascar | study: EMG produced TPA metagenomics assembly of the PRJNA485056 data set...
GCACTTACACTCTGTGATTCACTTACACTGGCTGAGGTACTCTGGCTTGCACTTATGCTCTGTGACTCGCTTACACTTGCTGAGGTGCTCTGACTTGCATTTACACTCTGTGACTCGCTTACGCTTGCTGAGGTACTCTGGCTTGCACTTGTACTCTGACTTGCGCTTACACTCTGTGACTCGCTTACGCTTGCTGAAGTACTCTGACTTGCCGATGTACTCTGACTTGCACTTATGCTCTGTGACTCGCTTATTCTTGTAGACTCACTTGCACTAAGTGATCTTCTTTCACTTATGCTTGTAGATACACTCTCAGAATTCTTTGAACTATCACTAAGTGACACACTTCTTGATTCAGAATTTTTCTCACTAGCACTTCTACTATCAGATCTACTATCAATCAACGATTCCCATTCAGATTTCTTTTCACTAAAACGCTCTGAAACAGATGTTGATAAAGACTCTATAAGGCTTTTTGCTTCTGAAGCTGAAGTATACTCAGATCTATCTTTATTATATTGATCTCTTCTGTTTTCATAATCATTTAGCGAAAAATAGAAATCTCCTTTTTTGTCAAAATTTCCATCGTATGTATTTCCTGAACCATCTTTATATTTGACATCTTTTCCGCTATTTTTAAAGCCGAGATGTGTCTTCCCCCAACTTTTGTATGTATAAGGAGTTTTCTTAAGTACAGCAATTCCAGCAACCTCACCTGTCTTCTTAGATGTATTATTATTTTCACCATTCTGCTCAATGAGAACCTTACCATTTTTGTTAGTGGTTACATAATCAAAATATGCTGTCTGTTTCTTTCCGTTATTATCTTTATATTCTACTTTGACATAATTTCCAGTGCCGTTACTGCTCTCCCATGTAGAAAACGTTATCTCTTCAACATCATCTTGCTGTTTAAAGCTATATCTGATTAATAAATCAGCAAGGTAATCCATATGCTTCCAACAATCTGCATTTTTTTCAACGGTCTTCGTCCCATCCGAATTTGTCTTAATTAAATCCCACTTAATATTAGACAATTCTGTACCTTTTTCAGCAGCGTTCAAGTGTTCAGAAATAGCGGCCTTCTCAGCATCAATCTGCTTAATAAGCTTCTCAAGATATGCATCCATCTTGCCATTTTTTTCAAACGCTGTAGATGTTGAATCATATACACTTTGAGCTATCGATAAACTTTCTGAATGTACTTTATTTTCAGAATCAAGTGTACTTAATGACTCACTATAAGCCAAAGACTCACTTGCTGATGCACTTGCTGCCGATTGAGACTGTGAATCAAGCATGCTTTTCTCATCCGCTAAACTGTTGCTTGCTGATTCACTTGCAGAATAGATTTCACTATCCTCAGTTGAAACAGAGGCGCTTGCTGATAAACTAGCTTCTTCCAAAGTCTGATTTCCATTCTCATCTGCCTGATTTTCCTCATTATTCGCAACCTGAGTTTCATTTTCCAATGATGCTGCTGCCACATTATTGGCTGCTGCTTTAAATGCCACCATTTTCCCTGGCGCACTCTTCTTTTGCTGTGAAACAGCCTCTGTCTCACTTGTTGCTTCTGTCTCTTCAACTGATGTACTATTGGCACCCTGCTCAGATGTGCTCTCTGTCTGGCTTGCACTTGTCTCCTCTGAAGCAGTCTCAGACTGATTCTCACTAGCCTGGTTTACTTCACTTTCTGACCGGCTCTCGCTAGGAGTGTCGCTCATTCTGTCTGACATTGAACTGGCAGACTGACTTGTCTGATCATTTACCTGATTTTCAATTTCCTGAGCCATTACCATGTCGGCGCCCTGAATGGTACTCACACCACCAATGGCAATTCCGGCAGCAGTAACACCTTTTAAAATACTGTCAACCTTCTTCTTATTCATATAGTCTCTCCTTATTCACACGAATCCGGACACTTGGATTATATGTTTCCTAACCCTCATTCATCCGGACATAACTATAGATTTCCTCTTTTACACTATAAATATAAACTCCAACGTGTATCTAAAATCGTATTTTAACGTAACAAAAGCGCTAAAACAAGCTTTTAAAAATTAATTTTTGTTTAAATCAAGCAGATATCATCAATAATACAGCATATCACTTCCTGCAACAAAAGCTTCGTAAACACACCACCTGCCACTGCAGGTGCCAGTTTTTTCTCCTGTTCCTGCGCTTTTTCTATATCCTCATCTGATATTCGATTCAAAACGTCATCAGCATTTTCGTCATCTGACATAACAAAGCCTATTCCATATCGGGAAACAAAATCCGCTATATTCGTCTGCTCCGGTACTATCACAGGAATACCTGCACATATACAAAAGCCTGTTTCAAATGGATTTATCATAAGACCATATTTATTTTCCCGGTCTGTTGTTGTGCTCAGGGCAAGTCCTGCTTTCTTTAGGTCAAGCATATGCTGAATTGATATATCATGAATCTTTTCCACTTTTTTATCTATTTCCAGTTCTTCTAAGCAGAAATCATACGGATAATCCCACACCCTCTGATACAGAAGAGGCTTCTCCTTTAATCCGTTTTCCTTCAAGTACAATTCCATTTCTGTAGACTGGACAATAAGTAAGTCTGCTTTGTTAAACAAATCAATTTCATCCGATAATTGTTTATAATCCGAAGGAGCAATTCTGCTTCCCAAATCCTCTACAAAAACAGCCACCTTTGCACCACATGTATTTTTCAGATGTTCCATGACAAAGCTATCATACCTGGCACTTACCATACTTGGATACTGGAAAATAACTATCGAATCACTGCTCACAGCCGCTGTAATTCCCTGCATTCTGACATGCAGCTCATCATCAGAGTCATATGTATCATTAAATTTAAACAATGAAACTTCATCATAATCCAGCTTTTTAGCCGCCTGTGCAACTATATCATGCATTCTTGTATTGTCATTCCAGACATTATATGTCTTCGTATAAAATACTTTCATATCATTTCTCCAAAACACAAATCAATGCATCCATAAGTAGTTTCTTTGTATAAACTCCATTCAGCAGCATATCCTGATAGGGTGCAATATTTGATATCATTTTAGCATAGTCTTCATCCGATGTATTTTGAACAAGATTATCTGCCTCTTCAAGAGAATCAACCACATATCCAAGACCTTTTTCTCTGACAAAATCACTGTGCACACATCCATTCCTTACAATCACCGGTATGCCTGATGCCAAAGTAAAACCAAGCTTGTGTGGCTGGTTCATGGAATAGTATCTTTCTAAATACTCTTTATCACACCACACCAGACCATAACCGCCCTTTGACAATTCTCTCATTAGCTGTATCGGCTTAAAACCATTGCGCCATGTAAAGCTTGAATCATCATCTCTTGGAGGCTTCTGATAATCAAAATGTTCTACAGTTGTTTTGCCATGATAGCTTTCTAAGAACGGAAATCTGTTCCAATTTCCGGTAAATAGCATTTTCTTCAAATTTTGATGTTCTTTGAAGCATGGAAAGCCCGGAGCTTCCCAGATTTTTTGATACAGGACTTGTATGTCATCTCTTAGACCATTATTTATCATATATTCATACATCTTCACCGATGGAAGAATCAGTATATCTGCTTTATTAAGTATGCCTATTTCCGTATGCAGAATACTTTGTTCTGAATCAAACATCAGTTTTTGCAAATCATGTACAAAAATAACAAGTCTGACATCGTTATACAACTTTATCTTATCAACAAATACTTTATCATAATCAGGTCCATTCCATGTCGGATATTGAAAAAACACTATATCTCCATGATATAAAGATGCAATTGTACCATCCAGATGATGACTTATTGTGTTCCAATAATCTTCATAGAATTGCCTCTTCATGACTCCCATTTCTGTGAAGTCGAGTTTTTTTGCAATTCGCACAACTCCATCCATTGCAAGTGTTGCAGTTCCTCCTATATTATGTAAATTAGTTATATGAATTTCCATCCGGTACTCCATTTTCTCTCTATAATATATTTTTTATAAGCTGCATCCATTTTGATTCTATTACATGCTCCTTATATTCTTCAGCAATTTTATAAGAATTCTCATGGAATTTCTTCAATCTGTCATCATCCTCAAATATTTTAACTATTGCTGCTGCAGTTCTTTCACAGAGCTTATCTTTATTTTGATAGTCTGTTTCAATATCAAAATCCACCAGATAGCCATTTTCATCCGGATGTATAAAAAGCCTGTTCCCATATCTTACATCCAGTCCAACCGTGGCTAGTCCTTCTCCAACAGCCTCCATGAGTGAAAGTCCAAATGTTTCCCACAAAGAAAATGAGGCAAACAATTGATAGTGCGGATATATTTTTTCAAGATTACAGCGCCCTTTAAAGTGAATATAATCATCAGCACATGCATCTTTAACTATATTTTTTAAATATATAGTATACTCATCGTCGCCTCTTCCGTATATATCCAGATTAATTGTCTGATTTATCTCATGCGCTTTTATCACACTCTTAATAAGAATATCAATACCTTTTCTCGGACTAAGTCTTGAAGCAGATATTATGCTGCCTCGCCTACGCTCATTTTCACTTTTAAGCTTGCCTTCTGGTATAGCCCCGGGTGGAATAGCTGCAATATGCGGAACAAAACAATCATACTCTTTTAAAAATGCTTCCAGACTTCTTTTATGTTCATCCATACCAACAACAAAATAATCTATTGCCTCTGAATATTTGAACCAATAATAATACTCATAGTTCATGTATAATGAGCTTTCATCCTCATATATTTTGTAAAAATGATCTGAATGTAATACAGCAATCAGCTTTGATTTGCCTTTATTTTCAAAAAGAGGCTGTATATAATCAAGATATCCCGCTCTATCCATTATACATATATCATTCTCACAAAGATTAAGCGCCTTTACAAATCTTTCTAAAAACTCTACATTGTCTATAACTTCACCATTTTTAAACAGATATTCAACATTATCTTTATAGATACATTGTTCATAAACCATCTGTCCTTGTTTGTTCCAAAAAATTCTCCTTCCTGGATTTAAGCCATCGTTCGAATCATTATCCCAATTATACAGCTCTGTATATGACAGGCTGTCTGTATAATAATTTACTAAATATTTTTTTCCGTTTTTAAATAGACTTTCATTTACAACAAATCCATCTTCATCACATAATATTTCAACTGATTTTTCACCGGAATTATATAGACAAATCACCTTTCCATTCTCATCTATATAGTCATACTCATAATTTTCTTTTTCATTTTCTAAAAGAGCTTCTTTTTTCACAGACAAACTCATATCTAATCTTCCGGTCATAAAAAGATGTGCAGACATAATCTGACTACGTTTTATTTTTTGCGAACCATACAGTTCCATATCTCTAATTGTCGGCAGCTCTGTAAAAATAAATTTAGCGGTTACATTGTTTTTTGCAAACAATCTTGCTCTAAATCCCTGAGCAACATCGACTCCGGAAAATTCATATCCACTAAGTAATGTAAAATCAAATACTCTCATCCGTATCACCCATAACTACTTTTGCAGCTAATTTTTTTAATTGCTTCTTCTGCCTGTCTATATATTCATCGAATATCGTCTGACTGTTTATTATATTTTTTAAAATTTCCTTCATCTTCACATAGTCGCTGCTATCAAAAATATTTTCTATTGGATATAATTCTTTTGAATGCACTGTATTGTCAAACGCTAGTATTATCATATTATTAACCAGTGCCTCGTTTACTGCATTGTATAGCTCTCTGTAATGATTAATATCCAAATAAACATCGCATCTTTCAAACAGTTCTTTTCTCTTCTGTTCAGTAATACACGGATATAACTCGACATTATTATTTATATCCAGTCTCGTTAATTTATCTGACATAATAGTGCTGGCAGTTATATGAAAAGTTATTTCCGGAAAGTCATTTATCAGCTGTTCAATATACTCAAGCTGATCCGATTCTGTAATAGTAAGTGCTTCCTTTTTTCCAAATTTTAATTCATTATTTTCAAAATATGAATATAATCTGTCGCATTTACAATTTGAATTATCTTTATACCAATTTACCCGCTGCTCTTCACTGCACAATATTCGAAATGCTGTGTTAGTCTGATTTGTTTCTGTCAAATCTGAGTTTAATCTATTTTGTGGCAGGTAAGATATTTTAAAATCACCATAATCTCCGGCAAATTTATTCAATATCTCATCACTTGTCAGCCATATATTTTCATCATAAATTTTATTAGATTTAAGATAAGCTTCCAGATAATCAGCAAAGCCTCTATAGCTCTTCGGACTAATGCGGATGCCAAACGTGGTATATGTCTTTGGGCCTGTCTGTTCTAATACTTTAATGTCACCATTTCTATCATAGAATTCCCTGCCTGTAACATTGCCGCCGCTCACATTCTTTGAACAATACTTATATCCGTATTTATTGTAATAATCTACTTTATATACTGTATTATTCCTGTCAATCCACTCGACTCTGCTGACCATTCTTTTCTCTATCGGATTCTTAAAATAGATGTTTGCCTTTTTGGTTTTATTATCATATATAGCGCCATTTAGCCCATCAGCACGAACACTCCAATATTGAGGGATATCTATGAATGCATAATACAGGTCTTTTTCCTTAAGCACATCGTTTTTTTCAGATATGCCACAAAACAAATCTATGGCTTCTATTGTTTTACATTCTTTAAATCCCACATTTTCTGCCAGCTCTATTATATTTTTCTCAAACTTATCTAATTCATCAATAATAAAAATCATAGAGCAAATCCACCCTCAGTATAATGCAAAAACCTCTGTGTTATAAAATAATTCTTACCATTTTCTAATCCTGCATTTGCAAGTATTTCCAGTCCATTACCATCGTCCGCATCCGCTGAAACTATATAGACCGTATTATCATCACAGATAATCTCATTCTCTTTTAAATGCTCATGCCATTCACAGCTATCGAAATTTCTGTTTAATAGCCTCATTGCATTCCTTATAGAGCTATTCTCTCCACCATAGAATACGAATCGTATATTGTTTTGAGTAGCTTTTTTTAGCAGCTTCTCCAGCATACCTATTCTATCTACAATTCTGCCCATAGAATTACACAATAAGCCATCCTCCATCTGTTCTCCCCATGGGGTTCTCAGTATTGTAAAATAGTATGCTCTGTCAATTTCATTATTTGTATGCAGCATCAACAGGGTTGCAGCATAATGATATATTTTTTTCTCTGCTTTCTCATTATTTTTTCTTGCCTCATCAATAAAATAATTCCATTTTTCATCTACCATTAAGGTTTTTCCGTTGAATATGGCATTTAAAGCCTCCTGGTCAGGAAGCCATGTTCGTGGATTATCGCTCAGATAATCCATAACCTGTTGAAACAGGCCTCCATTTTTCCTGATATTGTCAAGATTCATGCAAAGAACACCTGCATTAAAATATCTGTCTCGGCTTGTCTGCCCTGCTGCTACAGCGTATGGAGTTCCCCAATTCCTTATTGTCGAACAATCCGGAGCTGCCGCCAGACAGTAATTATCTATATTAAGGTTCCATAATTCTTCAATATCTGTATTTACAAACAAATCAGAGTCCAAATATATTATTTTTTTCAAATCCGGCATAATATCGGGCAACATAATTCTGAACATTGTTCCAATTGTAAATCTATTCATTGAATCAGCCAATGAGCCAAAAATGTCTGGATTAAAATGATGAAATTCTATGCCGTTTCCACTATTATCGGCAATAAAACTCAGCTTATTTTTATTTATTTCGTTCAATGTGTCATCATGTAATATATGAAAAACTATTGGTGCTTTTGTATTTTCAACAATGGATTGCATCGTTGTTCCAGCCCAGACACTGTAATTTCCATCCTTATCATGTATACCAAGACAGATATGTATTGCATTATCTAAAAAGCATACATTATTCATTCTTTTCGCAGTTACTCTCAGCTTTGACATTCTTTTCAATACCGCATCATCTGAAAAAGCCCTCACATATGGATTATTAAATATATCCGGCTCACTCTTTAAGAACTCTTCTTTGCAAATATCCAGCTCCCTTTTCATAAAAGTCTCTATTCTACTATACGGCTCAATATATTGATGCCATAACAAAAATGACTGTATTTCACAGTGACACTGCTCAATTACATTTCCCATTTCTGCTTTTCTGCTTTGAATAGCCTGCCTTATATGATCCATAATAATCTTAGCATCCCGGATCTTTGCATTGCTAATTTCAGAACGTATAATGCCCTCTGTATTCTCAAAATAATAGTATAATGTTGATTGCACCTTACAATATTTCTTTGCAAGTAACACACAAAGCACGGAAAAATGTGTATCCTCGTAATATACATCTTCTATAAATCTGAGATTATGTTCTCTTATGAATTCAGTCGAGTATAGCTTTGCCCATGCTGTTACATTAGTAAATCCGGTCAGATATAAAATAAGATTTTTCCTATTATCAACATTATCCAAATCAAGCCTTTGAATTTCATAATCACTTGCTTCTAATACATTTGGCTTATCTGCTTTAAAACACGATACACCACACTGTGCCACATCATAATCATCCTCTGTCATTCTATCATGCAGCACCCTGAGCATATCCGGATGCACATAATCATCTGCATCCACAAATGTAATATATTTGCCGGTGCAGATATCCATTCCCAGATTACGTGCACCGCCACACTTTCCTTTTTTCTGTATTTTAAGAGATATAACATTCTTCGGGTATTTTCTTTGTAAGGATTCTAATACAGACCATGTATTGTCTGTCGATAAATCATCTATGAGTATCACTTCGAGATTCTCAAAACCATATGTCTGATTACGAATTGACTCAAAACACCTCATTATATATTTTTGTATATTGTAGCATGGAATAATTACTGATATCTTGTCCTTACCATTCATAACATTTTCTCCATGATATATAAAATAACTAAATTAACTCTAACCTTAATTATGTAACAGCACCTTGCATCTTTTCCAACCGATTTGTACTATTCCCTTTACAACTCACAAACTATACTGTTCACATGATATTTCTCTGCGGCTCTCGGATTTTTCTTTGCGAACTGGCGGTTGATTCTCTTTTTCACTATCTCGCAGTCCTCACGCTTTAATCCGATGAGCATGATAAGAAACTGCACCTTGCCATACGAGGTATATATGTCACTGTAGCGGATTGATTCACCGACGCACTTCTTGAGCTGCCTTGAATACTTGTTCATCTTTGTCTCGCTCTGTACCTGTCTGCCTTCCTCGTCCTCGAGAGTACAGAGCATGAGATACACAGGTACCCTTGTGCGCTTCATAATACGGATGGACGCCTGATATATTCCCCTGAATACCGGATAGCTGCAGAAATATCCGCCTCTTTCTGTTTCCTCCTGCTCGTTCATGCCCTCCTGGATGTTTTCCAGTATCTCATGTGCATGATTCATCTGATTACTGTATTTCTCAAGGATTTCCAAGAGTCTTGAAGATGGATAAATACCGCACTCCCTGAGATAATAGTCTACGACATCCGTGTATAGCTCTTCCGCCTCATCATAGCGCCTGGTCTCTACCATCGCCTCCATGATGAGCTCCTCCCACTCATTGAATGGGTCGACCTTTGCCGCATATACTCCGAGCTTCTCCAGCCCCTTGAATTGTTTTCTCTTTCGCAGTATGTACGCAGATTCATTTATGATTTTCTCAAACATGGTGTGATAGCGTCTGGCCTCCTGTGCTATCCACGTCTCGCCTGTATATGCCGCCAGAAACTCGCCCTTGTACAGATATAGTGCTTTTACGTACAGCTCAAGCAGTCTGTCTTCTATTTCCTTTATCCGCTCATCACACACTGTCTCTGCACTCTCTGGCTCCTGTGGCATCTGCTTTTCCAGTGCACAGGCCTCGTTATAGAGCTTCTCAAACTCTGCTGCATCCTCTTCTATCTCTATATCCGGAGTCCAGTAATATATGCCTCCCTCCAAATATATGATGTTCTTTCCCGGCAGTCCGAGCTGTGCGAGCTTTTGCTTTGTCTTGTATACAATAACTCTTAGTGCCGTGTGAGGTGCATCTATGTCACGCTCACCAATTACTATTTCCTCGAGCTTATCCTTTGCTATTCCACAATCAGAATTGTGCACCATAGCCTGCATCATGCGGTTGAACTGGCTTTCCTTATGCATTTTTTCCGCCACAAATGGTGCTCCGTTATAGTCCATTCTGAAATTGCCAAACATCTGTACCTTGATTTTATGCATCATAGGCGCCTCTCTTCCCGAGTTTTATAAACCTGCTTACTATAAAATTTATATTATCATTGACTCATATATTCAGCAAGTTTTTAACTAAACAAATTAATCTAATTATCATTATACATCAATTCCGCGCATGGCAATAACAACGACAATTTACACAAAAAGTGTCAAAACTCGTACTTGACAAATCGCCAGATATATGATAGTCATTTCTGTTATCAATCGTCTTCTTTATGCCTCTGTGATATATTTATCCTCTATGATTCATTTATCCGCTATGATTCATTTATCCTCTATTATGCAAAAATCAGCTATTCGAAGCCAGAAATAAAAAAAGATCCTGCAAGAAAATCTCACAGGATCCGGCTATTTCTGATATATTAAATCAGATATGTTATATCAAATATTAAATTAGAAAATAGCATTTACAATTGTTGAACCAATGGCTGTTGCAAGGAATGCCAGTCCACACACGAGTAGAAGCTTATTGTCATCCTCTTCTATTGCCCTTACTCCAAAGAATATACTTACATATCCGACTACACCTGCAAATGTATGCAGCCAGCTGCTCACATTGCCAAAGAACTGAAATGGGATTATGTCGATGATTGCTGCCACAAGGATAATCGGAAGGTATACTGCATCATACAGACATGCTGCTGAAAGTGTCTGTGCAAATGTCACCTTTTTATCCTTCTGCACTGCGTTTAATACAACCAGAATGACTGCTGCGAGGATGAGTACTCTCACCGCCTCTCCTACGATTCCTGAGAAGATTCCCTCAAAGAAGCTCGCCGGGTAAAATGAGAATCCAAAGCCGCCTATGCTGCCAATTACGCTTGATAACAGATATACTACAGACAGCACTACCTCTACTATGGCAAATAAGCCAATAAATATAAAGCCTGATGCCATATTTGCATTCTTTACAAAGTCTGCTGCAGCCTGTGCCGGCTTCTTAACAAGCCCCTTGTAGAATGTGATGATAGATGCCACATTCTTGTCATTCTGCAGCTGCTGTCCTGCTGCACTCACCTGCTGTGTGAAGTTGTCAAACGCCTGCGACTGTGCGCTGCCCTGTGGCTGTCCGTTGAACTGTCCCTGTGCACTGCCCTGCGGCTGTCCGTTGAACTGTGCCTGTGCGCTACCCTGCGGCTGTCCGTTAAACTGTCCCTGCTGTGCTGCATTATCTGCCTGTGCATTGTTGTCCTGTGTCTGATTTGGTGCCTGTGGCTGTGCCTGCTGACGACATGTACATACCTCATCATCAGCTAATTGTCTGCCACAATTTGTACAGTATTTCATAACTGAAACCTCCTAAAAAAATAATTAATAAACTGCTGATAACTATATTAGCATTTCAGGCATTTAATAGCAATATTTATTTGATATTTATTTCATAATATATTATGATTTATATTATGATTAAAGGGTTAAAATACCTGCTGATTCTAAAGAGGAATAACCATGCCACAAACACTTAATATAGCTGTATGCGAGGACGAAGTTGCAGAGACCGTGCTGCTTTGTGATATTCTCAACCACAGCGATATCCAAAATACATACACTGTCTTTACGGATGCAGATTCTTTTCTTGCCTCATATGAGTACGGAAAGTATGACCTGCTGCTCATGGATATATACATGAAAGATTCCATGACCGGCATCGAGGCAGTCTCCATAATCCGCGAGACAGATGCCGATATCCCGGTTGCTTTCATCACAACAAGCACGGAGCATGCCTTGGAAAGCTACAGGCTGTCTGCCATCGGCTATATCGAAAAGCCGGTTTCTGCAGCTGAGCTAAGTAACATTCTTCACCTTGCTATGCTGAAGAAATCCGATGCCCCATCTCTTTATGTGAAGAAAAACAAGAGTATGGAGAGGCTTGCCCTTTCTGATATCATGTACATAGAGCAGAGAGCCAGGCAGATTTTCATACATTTAAAAGAAAATGAGGAAATCAGCTGCTATGAGAAGCTTTCAGAGCTTTCAGATCAGCTGCCCGCTGAGCTGTTTTTTCTGCCACACAAAAGCTACGCGGTAAACCTGTCGTATGTCACACGCATTGATACTTCACTCAAATGCTTCGTGATGGCCGATGACACAAATATCCCTATCAAGAGAGAGCTCTCCGGCAAAGCCAAAAAGGCTCTGGAGAGATACTACTTTGATCACACCAGAGGGCTTAAATAAGGCACTTTCCTATTGATTTGATATGAGCTAGACTGTCAAAAGTAATACACTGCAAGGAGCCCGGATTATGAAAAAAATTAGCGCTATACGAAATATTCCCTATCTGACAATTATACTGCTTACACTGATCTGCATACTGCTTCTTTCCTCAAAAAACATGATTATGAGCCAGGCGAGCTATCCTGAAGCCACTATCGTAAGCTCTGCCTATGCTATGGTGGAGGGCTCGGATTCAGATAACGAAGAAATCACATTTCCACATACCTTTAAGCACCTTTCGCCGCGCACACATGTCACCGTCACCACACATATCAACCTGAACAAGGATGATCCAATCTACATAAAAACTGTCTATTCCCCTGCGAAGGTCTATCTGGACGATGAACTCATATATGAGTTTGGCAGGACCGAAAACTATCCATCCTATATGAAGGATCCCGCAACCGAGGGATACCTGATAGGCACTGACGGTCATTCGGGTGATACAGAGCTTCGCATAGAGTATCTGTCTCCTGTTACCAGAAGCTCGCTTACGGTATATTCTCCTATCTACGGAGCATACAAATCCTTATTTTTCACTCTGTTAAAGCTGAATAAATGGTCATTCTTTATAGCATTGCTTGAGCTTGCCGCAGGTGTTTTGTTTATATTTATCTCACTGATGCTTTTATACTACGATAAAGAGGTTTGCAAGATGATATTTCATTTTGGATTCTTCTCACTCATGGCCGGCATGTGGTTTATCGGCGAGTGCAACTACACAGGTGTCATAATCAAAAACCCTACACTGCTATATCTGTGTGCTTTTATAGGGCTTTTCTCGCAGATGATTCCGCTGCTGTATTTCTGTAGGCTTGCAGTTGGTTTTAAGAATGACAAGCCAATTATAGTTATCGCGAAGCTCCTCACCGTGCTTGACCTTGTCGCTTGTGTCTTACAGCTTAGCGGTACGGTGGCACTATCCCAGAGCATGTACGTGTTCCATGTCATTCTGCCTCTCATACTTTGCTTCCTGACTGCATACATCATCCTTGAGGCTGTTCGCAGCCAAAACAGCAGGGCAAAACGGCTGATTGTTCCGGTATTCATACTGGCACTTGCTTCATGTGCCGAGATAATCAATTATCATTTAAAATTTGTGGCCTCATTGTCATTGCTGTACCAGATTGGAACTCTGCTTTTCATTATAATCATGGGAATTATAATGGGACTTAATATAAGCGATATGCTCAGGATAAAACGTGAGAATGAAAGACTCATATTCGATATGAATCTCCTTGAGCATTCCCTGTTGGAGCAGAAGAAATATAATTCGCTCATCACAACAAACGAACAGCTTTTTAAGAAGCAGCGCCACGATCTGCGTCACCAGCTGGTTGCAATAAAAGGCCTCGCAAACACTGAAAATAAACAGCTGAATGAATACCTGGATTCCCTGATCCACAGCATACCATCTGCGCCTGCAAGCTATTGCGAAAACAGGGTAGTCAATTCCATTCTGTCATACTATAGTGCCATATGCAGAAATGAAAATATCGCTCTTGAGACAAAGCTTATTGTTCCGGAAACCGATGATGCGCCCTTGGACAATGACCTGTGCCTGGTATTTGGAAATCTGGTAGAAAATGCTATAGAAGCCTGCAGACGCATGGATACTCTGGCTTCTTCAGACGAAACACCATCACGTTTTATCCGACTGCATGCCCACGTACACTATAAGACACTTATTATTACTATGGACAACAGCTTTGATGGACATGTTTCCATCCAAAACGGAAAATACCGTTCTTCTAAGAGGGACGACTATGGTATAGGTCTGTCATCCATCCGCTCTGTTGCCGGCAAATATGATGGTGACGTTGCATTTGAAGCAGCTGATGGTATATTTCAGTCATCAGTATACCTTCAAATATATAAATAACACACTAAAATCATTAATTTATATTAATGCTTCATACCTAAATATCATTTTCAGAGTCCAACTGACTTATTGTATATAATGCATATATATGTTATAATAG